>ERZ724505.351-NODE-351-length-30498-cov-37.116086_pt1 | contig 30498 bp, 44 predicted proteins | sample MGYA00376038_ERZ724505 | MGnify/ENA primary metagenome ERZ724505 (study PRJEB28724, sample SAMN07190884) | wastewater metagenome | isolation source: effluent of sewage treatment plant in Hong Hong | place: Hong Kong | collected 2016-03-17 ...
GTTTGCCCCGGCGAGGTTTGCCCCGTCGAGGTTTGCCCCGTCGAGGTTTGCCCCGGCGAGGTTTGCCCCGTCGAGGTTTGCCCCGTCGAGGTATGCCCCGGCGAGGTTTGCCCCGGCGAGGTTTGCCCCGGCGAGGTATGCCCCGGCGAGGTTTGCCCCGGCGAGGTTTGCCCCGTCGAGGTTTGCCCCGGTTTTGACTCCAGCCTCAACGGTCAGGCGAATCGTATTGTTCTCAACGGTATGTTCAAACAGCACTTTTCCGCTAAATCGACATTTGATTTCGATTTTCATTTCACCACCTCCGGCTCGACAGCCACATCAAAATCCATGCGGTTCTTCAACTGTACCGAAGCGATAAAGCAATTCGCCATCAGCTTGCCTCGCATCTCAGGAGTCATAGACGGCGATTGCAATGCCGCCTCGCACTGATCCAATACGCTGATTGCTTCAATGATGTACTTGGCTTCCACCTTGAACCTCTTTCAATTCGAGAACCGGGAACGCCGTGATCTCTTTAGCCTGCTGCCAGCAGTCTTCGTGACTGCCGGAAACATGCCCTACTACAAATAATTGCGACACGCCTTCGATGGCAGGCGCTTGACGATACACTGTTGCCTTGAAATACTTCGGCGGTTTCATTTACACTGCCGCCTCTTTACCACCACACGCTGACTCAACCTTAACGCCACCCGCCACCAGTTCCGCAGCTTCCATCGCGGAGGCCGGGGCGATCTGGTACGCATTGACGAGATGACGAGCCACTTGCGCCTGGTTGTGACCGCTGACAAGCCGCGTGGTGCCGTTGAAGGTCACACGGTACAGTCGCGGGGTTTTGCTCATGTTTGCCATTCTTATCTCCTGTCGTGCTGGATTGCACAGGACGCATCATTTCACAGATAAAAGCAGCTGTCAATAGGTTTCTGAAAAAAATTTACACGTTCGCTAAGATTGTGTATAGTGGGAACCTCGGACAACACCAAAAGGGCATCGCAATGACTACCGACCAACTTATGAGGCACTACAAGACAGAGGCCGAAGCAGCATACCGGCTCGGCTATCATGTCAATACTGTGAAGATATGGATCAGAGAAAAACGCATACCGCCAAAGGCTCAGAAGCTGATTGAGTATTTCACCGCTGGCAAACTCAAGGCGGATAAGCCGCAGCGTAAGATTGCCGCTGCTGCATGACCAGCATGACCCGCCACGAATACCGCAACGGCGGTGCATTGCAATCTGCCAGGCGCGGCAACGCTCTGCCACATGCGAGACTCACGCCCGAACTGGTCAGAGAGATACGCGCAAACCGGCACGGACTCACGGCAAAGCAATGGGCCGCGAAACTCGGAACCCATCTACGCACCATCGAAAAGGTACGCCACTATGAGACTTGGATACACGTATGAGTGACTTGAGCGACAAGCAAGATCTTATCGAACTCAAGCGCAGCATCGACATGCCGGCGCTGCTCACTGGATACGGTGTCGAGCTAAAAAAACAGGGGCCGGCGTTTATCGCGCTATGCATCTGGCACGATGAGAAGCGCCCGTCAATGGGCGTATTCCAAGGTGACGATGGCATCTGGCGCTGCAACTGCCACTCATGCGGACGGCGTGGGACGGCGATTGACGTTGTGCAAGAGATGGATGGCGTTGATGTTGCAGAAGCGATCCAGCGGCTCAAGCGGAATCATTTCGTCCGTGATGAAAAGCGCATCAAATCCGAAGCGCCCATCGTGGCCGCGAAGTGGATGCATCAGAAACCGCCGGAGCCACTGACGGATTTCGTCGTGCCTTCGCTTACCTACGTCGCGCACTGGGAATACCGGGACATAGACGGCGCACTGCTCGGATACGTCGCCAGATACACCGATGCCAATGGCAAAAAGGAATATAGACCCTGGACATACGGCACAATGGCTCAGGCTATCAAGCCAGCCTGGAAATGCAAAGCGTTCAGCAATCCAAGACCGTTATACGGACTGCATAAACTGACCAACGACAAACGCATCGTGCTATGCGAAGGCGAAAAATCCACAGACGCCGCGCAAAAGCTATTGCCCGGTATGCTCGCCATAGGATGGCCTGGTGGCGCTAACGCTATCGCGCACATTGATTGGCACCCGCTCGCCGGAAAAAACGTCCTACTGGTTCCTGATGCTGACCCGGCAGGCGAAAAGGCAATGTATGATGCGGCTCGCTATCTGCTGGCGATTGGATGCGTGGTAAGACTGCTTGATACGTCCGACAAGATATACGTCAAAACTGGATGGGATCTCGCAGACGCTTTAGAAGAAGGATGGACAACCGACGACATCAAGACGTTTTGCGAAGATCGGATAACGACTCTGACATCACGCGAGATAGAAGCGCGACAAGAGCGTGAATCGGAGGAAAAAAAAACTATGCCGTCAGAGCAGAACGTGGAAATAGCCGACGCTTCTGAAATGCCCGATGATATGCCACCATCGGCCACCCTGATAGAAGGCGAATCGGTGCGCGTGGATGAAATCCACGATACGCAACCGGCAAACGTCATACCTATCAAGCCCCACACTCAGATCAAGGAAACCACCGAATTTAACCCACTCGATCCGGCGCAGTTCTTCAGTCATTCAAACCTGGCAAGCCTATGGGTCGAGAAAAACCCCGACTGGATTCACTGCACCACATGGGGAAAGTGGTTGCAATGGGATGGATCACGATGGAAGATTGACGAGCGAAAGTCTATCAATTGGGCGGTTACTCAGGAAATGAAAGCCGCTGGGACGTGGGTGCAGAGTATGTCTCTCAGCGTCAAAGACCGTCGCGCACTGGCGAACATCGCCAACATAACATCGGTAATGACTGCCGCATCCTGCATCCCTTCCGTGGTCAGGATCGGTGAGGATTTTGACACCAATATGATGCTGCTCGGTACGCCACAAGGAACGATTGATCTTACCACCGGAGAACTACGCGAGCCACGGCGCGAGGACATGATTACGAAGCAAACCCTTGTCGCCCCTAAACGTGGCAACCATCCGACATGGGATAAGGTTATCCAAAGAGCCACCAAGGGAGATCCGGAAACCAAAGCCTATTTCCAAAGATGGTGGGGCTATATGCTCACAGGAAGCTGCCGGGAAGAAGCAATGCTGATGTGTGTCGGCGCGGGAGCATCAGGAAAAACAAAATACCTACTGGTCGCCGACATCCTGGGCGAATATATGGTCGACATGGATATTGGCCTGCTGATGGAATCCAAGACTGAGAGACACTCATCCGAACTCGCAAGCCTGGAAGGAGCACGAATCATCCGCACCACGGAACCGGAGGAAGGATCACGGTTTAATGAATCAATCCTGAAACGCCTGACAGGACGAGAAAAAATCACCGCCCGTCGCCTATACAGTGAGTGTCATACATTCACGATGCAGGGCAAAATCATCATGGGGTCAAATTTCCGCCCGAGCCTGAAATCCACCGGAGAGGAAATCCGCCGCCGGATTCATTTCGTTGATTTCCCGGAATCCATACCGGAAGCCGAACGCGATTACGACCTGGACAAAAAACTGCAGGCAGAATATCCGGCGATTCTGCAATGGATGGTTGACGGTTGTCTTGAATGGCAGCGGATCGGCCTATGCAAGCCAGAGGAAGTTAAAAAAGCAACCGGAGCGTATCTCGATAGTGAGGATACGCTGAAGCACTGGATCGATGAGAAATGCGTTACCGGCACGGCTTACAAGATACTGGCAAGCGAAGCCTATAAATCGTATGCTGAATTCGTTGATGCAGCAGGCGAAGGCGTAGTAAGTCAGAAGCGATTCTCACAACGAATGGAATCACGCGGATTTGGTAAAGCCAGAACAAATGCAGGAAGATGGATAACCGGGATTGACCTTTCGGCATCGTGGCCGGGACATAATGAAAATTCAGAAGATGGATTCGGGAGCTTCTGAAATATGCGTATCCTGACCTGGAAACGCACCGGCCGTATCACTCTCCGCTCCGAGCCATATCTAATCATGCGCCTGCCAGGAAACCCACCGTATCTGGCCCTATACGGCCCTCAGACGGCCCGAATCACTATCGGGCGATACGATACCGCAGCAGAGGCGCAGAAAGCCTGCCAGGATCATGCCAACACCGCTGACGCAGTGGCAAAAAAAAGCCCCGGTGAGTAGTCTCTAACCGGGGCAAAACCCGGCATTGCGCCGGGCAGGGGAGATAGAAATTGTATCAGGTATCAATCTTCATTCGGATAAATCGGCTTCCCGCATGAATCGCATTGATTGAAGTCATTCTCTTCAATCCCGTGAGAATAGCAGCAATCGCAATATGGGCTTTCGTCTTGCGGCACGTCGCCGTCCTCATCAAATAATCCGTCAAAGCACGATTCACACACACCACTAATGGAAATTTCCTTCATGCCTTCCTTAGTGAATACGTTGACGCCGTACTTGAACGGCTGCCCACAATGCAGACATGTTGATGGCTTTCCTGATATAGCCGTGTCTGACCTGCCGACGATTCTAGGATTCATTGATTACCATCCTGATTAGGCCGCCTAACAATCAAAAAAGGCTCACTAGCTGAGGGGGTAACGCACCGGCCAATATCCAAAAGGAAAATAGACTCGCGCCGCCCGCATGTAGGGCAGACATAACCATTAGCGAATTTACTCTCAGAAAGCCCGTAGCATGTCGGGCAATGTTTATCGTTCATTGCGCGCCCTCCGCGATCAATCCGGTTTGCTTGTTCCGGTAGTAGAAAAAGCCCTGATTGAGAACGATAACCTCTTCCCATTCATTTGCTTTTTCCTCCCATACGCATCCAGAGCTATCCTCGAATAGCATCCATCCGGATTCAGTACCGGAAAATCTACCGTAGCATTTCATTTTGTAACCTCCGTCGCTTCCATCTTGATCAAACGGCAGGATACGACCGTAGCAGCCCCGAAAGGCCCATAGATAGAATCCCCCTTGCTGTACTTATGCGCGCTCGTCGTGGTGCCTTTGAACGGGCCTGCGCCGTGCGGATTGTCGTAAATGTATCGAATGCGGTACATAGTTATCACCTCAATTGCGAATGATGATCAGGAAAAGCGCCAGTGCGATGGATGCGAGTGCGTGCAGCATCATCTAGCACCCCTGAATGAAGTCCATCCGTTATGGTTGAAATGTACATAGCAGCCGGCATATCCTTGCGCGGTGCTACGCAACACCATCTTGACTAAGTAGCACGATACTCTTGCGGTTTTCATATCTATATCCTATCAAAACAGCGCATCGCCAAGACGCGCCAACAGTTCCTCATACGTATCCGGTCGCCACTCGCGCAGCAGTGGATCGCCGAATTCGTCCCATTTTATGATTACGTATGGCATGGTTATTTCCTCTGCATCGAATGCATAACGATATGCTCCGGCCCGCCAGCATATTCTTGGAACGTCAAATAGCTTCCGCCAGGCATCCGCCATCCACTCCCGTCCTGATTCAATGCTCCGAAAAAGAGAGCTACTTTTTCGGCGGAATAGCGGCAAACGAAAGTGTTGTGTAGATAATAGCGGTACATATCAGCCCATTTCCGAAAATGACCTTAACAGGTTATGCGATCCGTTCAATAGATATTCTGGAACCGGCAAACCTGCCGTGATAAAGCCGTTAATATTGCGCTGGATAGCGTTATAGCTGTCGACCTGACAATCGGCGAGTATCGCGCCAGTATAGGCGCGGTATCCATAGGGTAACTCGTAGCGTAGTTTCATTTTATTGCCCCTTTCAGTTAAAGAAATTTTCAGGAAGTGCAGTAATATGCAAATCAGCACCATTAAGACATGGCGCAAGGCAATTCGTATTTGCCCATCCACAAGTATCATTGCTGCGGTAAACGGTTTGCGGTATGCCGTAATTACTTGCTGCTCGAATGGCAGTATCAATAGCTTCATTGAGATTAACTTCCCACGGCTTTAGTTTCTTTAGCTTCATTTTCTTGCCCTCTCAATCTCTAAAAGTAGCGTGCGCGTTATAGCGTGCGCGTTTCCATTGAATGCGTGCCATTTCCAAAACGCTATCATTCAATCCTCGATAATCACCCCAATAAATGAATACTTCACGCATGGATGACCTGAAAATATCACGAGCCAATTTCTTTTCTTGTGTAGAAGTATCATTCCATTTTGACGGTCTACTTCCGCCAGTCCAAGCGATAACTTGCATGATGATCCCCTTGTCTAGTTAGGCAACAGATACCGGTTTGCATTCCATGACGTAACAGCTATACATCGCATAGTAAAGCGTGACCTTGCCGGCTTTCCATTCTTCCAATTCTGCCGGACTTGCAATGTCTCCGTTCACGTTCTCGGTGCGACACGCATCAATGCGCCCAATCTCGCCGCACGAATCCAGGTCAAGGTCGGAAACTTTGCAGCCAACGAAGTTGGCAATCTTTTCCTTCAGCCCTTCGATAGTCGCATCCTTCAAAGCGTAATCGAAGAAACTATCCGATCCTCCACCTACGCAACCATTCTCAAAAGAATCAATCTCAGTAAAGTAGTGGAAACCATTGATTATGTACATTTGAATCCCCTTTCGTTTATATGTCCCGGTAACATCCCGGCCATTGCCTCCCATACAGAGAGGCAATAGTCGAGAGGCTATATCGAGTCCGGAAACTTAACCGGATTCATGCAGGCATCTCGAAAAGACTTACCATCGCGCCAGGTTCGGAATACGTCAAGCACTTCCTGCCACTTATCGAATGCGGTAGCGTAATCCTCATGCATCACGGCGATGCCAGTGCGTTCCGATCCGGAAAGATTGATCCCGTAAACGTAGGCAAATCGCTTGCAGTCATTCATTGCTTGTTTCTTGTTCATGTCATTCTCCCGTGTCAGTGTCAGATACCCGCCCGTTCCGCCGCGCACAAAACCCGCGCCAACGTGAGATATGGCAATGCGCCGCGTTTTGCGGCATAGCGATAGGCGGCGTATGGCCCCCATGTGCGCCAATTGCGTGCGGCTGTCGCTGCGGCCTTGGCTATGGGATGGATTGTGGCTTGTGTTGTCATGTTAAATCCCTTCCTGAAAAAATATGCCCCCATTGGACTTGTCCAATACGCGGTAAACCTGCTCTCGACCATTGGATTTTTCGTGCGTGTTCAAAACATGGCACGCACGCATTGCCGCGCCCTTAGTTGGCCATGATTCAATGTCGACATTCGAAAAGCCATTGAATACAACATATTGATCTTTTTTGTCTATCGCTTGCATGGTATCAGTCTCCAAACTTAACGGATTCAATGCCGAGAATGTAGGCGTAAATCCGCTCATACAAATCTCGCTTCGTGATATGCCCGGTGCTCAACGGTTCAGTAACTCCGGTGCAACCATCAGTCATGCTCATCCGGTGCAGAGACACGCCACCGTAAGCATGGGACAAGTGATAACAGCCGGCCTGCGGCTTGAACGTTCCGCCGGCCTGCTTCATGTATGGCTTTTCCGGCATGCCTGTGAGCTTGTTCAGCCTTCCGATCAAGCCTTCCAAGTGCTTTTCTGTGATTCTGTCTGCCATGATATTCCCCTTGTCTAGTGGTGTATGTGTGACACGCTAACCGCGCATCGCTATGCGCCCGTCGCCAGGCGCATAACGCTGTGGGCTAGCCAATCAAACAGCGGATATGCGATGCATTGCCATCGAGCAACAGAAGCACATCCTCAAGCGCTGCCTGGTAACCTTTGTTCTTGATGTACATCTCTTTGACCTGCGGATTGCTGTCATTCTGTGTCGCCGCAATGCGCGCATTGCAAGACTTCAGCGCTTGCACAATAATTTCCCGCTTTTGCTTGAGTGTTATTGTTGTCATGCTGCATCTCCAATCATCTTGTATTGTTCTTCTGCCCATTCATCAATGCCGCGAATTTCTTCATGGTATTGGCTATCGGAAAGCTCGCCATTCATGTAGCGCGCATCAAGCTTGTCTATCATGCGCTCTACTTTGCATTCAATCCTGTATTCTGCATCAGTCATTTCATCCCCCTAATCTGTGAAATTTCCCGCCGTGTGCATCGCGGTATGTCCAGACTATAGCGGCAGCAAACCGCATAAGCCAATCGACTGTTTTTATAAGGGCATTAGCTGAGTTAATACATAGCCAGAGCGTGACAGATCGCCTACAATGTGTCACTCTGTAACTCATTGATACACATAACAAATAAACTCAAACCGTGGCGCATGTCAGATCGTGTAGCGTTTTGACTAAAAGTGTCTCTCGCATGCGTGTGCGCGATGCGGGATTTTGTCTGGAAAGCTACACAATGCGACATGCGACATGATCTGACATGGTAACTTTCAATGTGTCACTCTCAAACACTTTGCCCAAAACGCTACACCATCCGACATGTGTCACTAGGCGCGATTCTAAGTAGGTTTGCCAAAAACGCTACACCATCCGACATGCGACATGCGCTAGGATGCTCGCCACGGTTTCGCGCCCCGGCCCATGTTGTTCGATCTGGCGAACGCGACCAGCAATCCTTCGCCTCTCTCATCGCCTCTCTCATCGCCTCGCCATGACCAGGCGCGGTGACCAGGTGCGCGTGAAGCTGCCAGGTATCGGATACGCACTGGATACGCTGTACGTAGGCGATGCGCCGATTGATATGCTCCAGATCGATTGCGGTCCCGTGGCGAGGCGATCGTAGGCTCGGAGGATGCGCGGCATAGGCCGGGGCGTTTTATCGGAGCAGAGAGCCTGTAATCGAATCGTTGCGGATAGCGCAACAATGGCAGCGCATGGTGCGATGCAGCAGCCAGGGCGACCGGGGTAGGGGTGGGGGTATGTGGGCATTGGCGGGTGGGGATGTTTGCTGCTAACCCCTCGCCGTCAATTTTTTATTTTTGCAAAATATGCTACCCTTGTCGCATGACTAAAAGATCATTTATAAGAGTCTCAATCTAATGACACTCCGCTCAGAAGGTTTTGCGCGACTGGATGCTTTGATTGCCGAGCATAGCGAATCGTGGCTGTTATCCGCATTTGTCTCCCGGATATCGGAGGGGGAATCGCCACAGACGGTAGCTACCGGATTGGGGTTGCCGTGGTTTGTGATGAGATCGTGGTTGGAGGACTCAGCCGATAGGATGAGTCAGTGGGAGTTGGGGAAGCGGTGTTTTGCTGATGGATTGATTTGGGAGAGTTTGTCTGCGGCGCGTGATGCTGATAGTGAGACTGTGGCGGTAGCGCGATTGCAGGCGGATCATTTCAGTAAGATGGCTGGTCGGTTATCGCGTGATGAGTGGGGAGATAAACAGCATGTTGAGATTAAGACGACGCATACGGTGGATATTCGAGGGTTGCTGGAGGCAAGGGAGGCGAGACTGATGGGTATTGGATCACCGGATACGACGCTGGCGCAAAGCGCGGCGCATTTACCTGTTACGGTGGTGCAGGCGGATTACGCGGACGGTGTGATATGAGTATGACTGAATCGCAGGCAGCGATATTAACGAGGATGTTGGGTGAGGATTTTTACTTCAGCCCGTATAAATTTGCTATTTGGGCATATGCGTGGGGAGAGGGAGATTTAAGGTCATTTGATGGGCCTCGGAAGTGGCAGCGGGAGGTTATGGAGGATATTGAGTCGTATCTTCGTAATGAGATACACAATAAACGCTCCGGAAAAGACATCGGGGATTTTTACCGCCATTCAATCGCATCCGGACGAGGCCCAGGTAAATCGGCGCTGGTTGGGATGTTGGCGCATTGGTTTATGAGTACGCGGATTGGCGGATCAGTGTGGGTCGCGGCAAACGGGGAGCCGCAGTTGCGGACGAAGACGTTTCCTGAGATCAGCAAGTGGGTGGCAAGGGGGATTAACAGCGAGTTCTTCGACACGAATGCGATGTCGATACAGCCGGCGACATGGTTTCGGAATTACATTGAATCACCGGAAGGGTTAAATCGCTCGACTCGGTATTACTACATTTCTGGGCAGCTTTGGAGTGAGGAATCTCCTGACGCATTTGCTGGCGCACATAACTTCGATGGAGAGTTCAGTATATTCGACGAAGCATCAGGTATTCCTGATCCGATATGGGGTGTGCAGAACGGGGTATTTACCGAGAATATCGTGGATAGGTTTTGGTTGGCATTTAGTAACCCCCGGAAGAACAGCGGGGCATTTTTTGAGTGCTTCAATAAAAACCGGGATTTATGGCGCAATACGCAGATTGATTCTCGAACGGTGGAGGGGGTCAGTCAGCAGACCTACCTTAATATCATCTCAGAGTACGGTGAGGATAGCGACGAGGCCAGGGTTGAGGTCTATGGACAGTTCCCGAACGTGGGGGATGAACAGTTCATTGGACAGACGGTGGTGGATGAGGCGATCAGACGGGCGAGATATGATGACCCGGATGCGCCGGTGATCCTGGGGGTCGATGTGGCACGGTTTGGAAACGACAGTACCGTGCTGGCGGTGAGGAAGGGGCGTGACTTGTCGGCGGTGATTCGCTACTCGAAACTGGACACGATGGAGGTTGTGGGGCGGGTGATTGAGGCGATTGATCGGTTCAAGCCCGACTTGACTGTTGTGGATGAGGGCGGGTTGGGGGCCGGGGTGATCGACAGGCTTGCCGAGCAGCGGTACAAGGTCAGGGGTGTCAATTTTGGCACTCGGGCAGACAGTCAGGCGTATTTGAACAAGAGAGCCGAGATGTGGGGCGCGATGAAGGAGTGGTTGAAGACGGCGAGTATTGGTGATGTTGGGAGTATGAAGCGCCAGAACGACCAGAGATTGAAGGATGACCTATGCGGCCCCCAGTACAAGCTGAACAGTTTGGGTGCTATTGTGCTGGAGTCTAAGGATGCGATGAAGAAGCGCGGGATGGCGTCACCGGACGTTGCGGACGCTATTGCGGTAACATTCGCGTATCCTGTATCATACCGAGCCAGAGTTCGCAACAGTCGTGAAGATACGGTATCCTACCGGATGAAACGGTACGGCGCATCGCAGGGCAACGGTTCGTGGATGAATTGATCGGGTTAAAGGAGATAGATCATGGGATGCAAGGGCAAAGGGCGCAAGCCGCCGAAGAAGTGAATATCTCGTCTGACAAGGACTTACTATGGCTACAATGAACCCCGTCACGGACGAATACAAAGAGGAAGAGGACGAGAAGAAGTCCGATCCGCTCCATGAAGTCCTTGAGCAGTACAAGATTGCCGACGAGTATTGGTCGGAAGATCGAAGGATGGCGCTTGAGGACATCAAGTTCCGCAACGGGGAACAGTGGTATCCCGAAGACCTACAGTTACGCAAGAACCGCCCATGCCTGACTGTTGATAAGCTGAACCAGTACATTCGCCAGATCGTCAATGACGGTCGGCAGAATCGGGCGGCGATCAAGGTCAGACCTGTCGATTCCGGCGCAGATGTCGCCACGGCGAACGTGTTTTCCGGGATCATCAAACACATCGAAGAGCGCAGCCACGCCGATGCCGCCTACGATACGGCACTTGATTCGGCAGCTACAGGCGGCGCGGGGTATTTCCGTGTTCTGACCGAGTATGCGAACGATGACACGTTCGACCAGGAAATCTGCATCAAGCGGATTCGCAATCCCATGTCGGTGATGATTGATCCGGCAAGTGAGGAAGCGGACGCCAGCGACATGAAGTTCTGCTTCATTGTCGAACAGATGGACAAGGATGATTTTGAGAAGAAGTACCCGAATCACAAACCGGAAGACTTCAAGACAAACGACAAATATACCGATTGGTATGGTGAGACTGTCCGAATCGCTGAATACTGGTGTGTCAAGGAAGAATCTCGCACCTTGTTCCAGATGCAGGACGGCACGGTAATTTCACGCGCTCGTCTTGACGAACTGAAGGACGCCGGGATCGAAGTCGATTCGCTGATCCGCGCCGAGCGGAACATCCCCAAGAGGACGGTGTATCGCGGTGTCTGCTGCGGTGCTGACTGGATTGAGCCGCTGAAAGAGTGGCCCGGAAAGTACATCCCCGTGTTGGTCGTATGGGGCAACGAGATCGACGTAGAAGGCAAGGTGACGCACAGCGGCATTATTCGCCCCGCCAAGGATGCCCAACGTCTCTATAACTATAGTCGTAGTGCGTTTGCGGAGCGTGTGGCGCTGACCCCGAAAGCACCGTGGGTTGCTGCTGAAGGGCAGGTTGAAGACTACGAGGACGAGTGGAAGACGGCGAATACCGAGAACTACTCTGTTTTGCGCTATACCCCAACCAGCTTGAACGGTCAGCCGGTGCCTCCACCGCAGCGTCAGTCTGCCAGCGACATCCCCTCGGGATTCTCGCAGGACATGCAGATCAGTGAGCATGATATTCAAGGCGCTATCGGAATGTATAACGCTTCGCTTGGTGCGCCGTCCAACGAGCGCAGCGGCAAGGCGATCATGGCTCGCCAACGCGAGGGCGATACCGGCACGTTCCACTACCACGACAACCTGAACCGTGCTATTCGTCAGTGCGGCAGGATTCTGGTCGATCTGATCCCCAAGATTTACGACAGCAACCGCGTCATTCGGATTCTCGGGTACGACGGCAAGAGTGACGATGTGTCGATTGACCCGAACCTGCCAACGGCAAGCCAGATGAACGGGGTCAAGACGATCTACAACCTCGGCGTCGGACGCTACGATGTAACCATCAGCACCGGACCTAGCTACAACACCTTGCGTCAGGAAGCCGGTGAGAGCATGACGCGAGTGCTTGAAGCAAACCCGAACATGTGGCCGATTATCGGTGATCTGGCGATCAAGAACATGGATTGGCCTGGTGCAGAGGAAATCTCTGACAGGTTGAAACTCACGTTGCCGCCAGAGATCCGGCAGGCAGAGGAAGATAAGAAGGCGGGGAACATGCCTCCCGAAGTCGCTCAGATCAAGTCGCAGATGGAACAGGTTGTGCAGCAGAAAGACGAACTGCTCAATGCGGCTGCGGACAAGATCGAAGAACTCCAGAAAGAGATGGAAAGTCTCAAGACTGCCTATGACCTCAAGGCGGCTGAGATACAGATCAAGGCACAGGAAGCCGAGATCAGCCAGTTCGAGGCTGAAACGGCGCGTATTGTGGCTATTGGTAATGCTAACGCCACCGAACCCGTGCAACGGGACACCACCGAACTCGACATGCTCAAGTTGGAGTATGAGAACGAGTGGAAGCGTCTGGAAGCCGAAACGAAGATTCTTGTAGCGAAGATTGCGGCTGAAGCAAAGAATCGGGATTCAGAGATAGCTGCCGAGACGAAACAGGCAGAAATGATCTATAGCGCGGTTCAGTCTGATAAAGACGCAGACCACGAAATGACTATGGGGGCAATGAAGTCTGAGCAGGAAAGCCAACGTCAAGCTGATTGACGGGATCATTAATGGAGCAAAACATGGAAATCGTACAGGAGCCAGTCGTAGAGATGAACGAACCCGCGCAGGATCGGGTATCGAACCCAACCAATCCGATCTTCGATCCGAAACCCGAACCAATCGGGGAACAGAAGAAAGAAGAGCCAAAGGCCGAAGAACCAAAACCGGAAGAGCCGAAGGAAGATGCTGTACCTAAAGGCGTACAGAAGCGGATCGACAGGGCGGTACGACAAAAGTACGAAGCGGAAGCCAGAGCCAAGATGCTTGAAGAGCGTCTTGAGAAACTTGAGCGAATGGGGCAAACCCAACCGCAACAACAACATGCCATACAAAATGATCGTCCGACTATTGACAAGTTTGACAATTTCGATGATTATGTGGCTGCGACGGCTGAATGGATAGCCGACCAAAAGATTCAAAAGACGCTGACTGAACGCGAAAAGCAACAGGCAGCGGAACGCGAGGCAGCGGAGCGCACAAAGACCGTTGAGAGTTGGAACAAGCGTTTAGCGCAAGCTACGGCAGAGATGCCGGATTTCGAGGACGTTGTGGCATCCTCGGACGTTCCCATGACGCCACCGATGCAGCAGGCAATAATGGAAAGCGACATTGGGCCGAAACTGGCGTATTACCTTGCCAGTCACCCAGACGAAGCATCCGCTATTGCAGTAATGGCACCGATTGGAGCCATCCGCGCATTGGGTCGACTCGAAGAACGCCTCGCGTCACAAAAACCGAATATTAAGCCGACAAGTGCACCGGAGCCTATCAAGCCGGTTGGAACTCGCGCCGCAGTCACCAAAGACCCCGGCAAGATGTCCGACGCTGAATACGCCAAGTGGCGCAAGTCGGGACGAGCAGCATAACCAGTCATTAGGAGATTCACATGGCTAATACCCTGAAGTTTATCGACATGGTGGCGCGAGAGGCTCTTGCCATCGCCCACGAAAAGGCGTCGTTCATCGGCACCACCGACCTGCAATACGACGATTCGTATGCCAAGAGCGGTGCCAAGATCGGCCAAACCCTCCGCGTTCGCAACCCGAACAAATACACCCGCCGTCAGGGTTCCCGCGTCATGGACGTTCAGGATCAGAACGAATCCACGCAGAACATCACGATGGCTACGCAGGACGGCGTGGATATGCGTTTCAATTCTGCCGAACTGACCCTCGACACGGATAGCCCGAGCGATGTCGCCGCGTTCAGCAAGCGGTATATCGAACCGGCGATGGCGGTTCTGGTGTCCGGTATTGAAAGCGATTACCTCGCTTACGCGACCAAGGCCACCTACAACCTCGCTGGCACCGCTGGTACTGCTCTGACCGACCTGACCGCCCCCGGTCTGGCCCGTGCCAAGCTGAACCAGAACCTCGCCCCCAAGGATGGCAACCGCTTCGTGCAACTCGACTCCGTTACCTCTGCTTCGATGGTCAATGGTCTGAAGGGTCTGTTCCAGGACTCCGCTCAGATCAAGGAGCAGTATCGTGAGGGCATGTTGGGTCGCACCGCGATGGCTGACTGGTACGAGAACGAGCGTGTTTGGACGCTGACCAACGGCGCTGACGTTGCCGGTACGCTGGACACCTACACGGTTGTCGAAGGCGATACCGACCTGACCGTTACGGGTTTCTCGGCTGCTCCTGCGGTCGGCGCGGTATTCACCCTTGCCGGTGTCTATGCTGTCCATCCCGAAACCAAGGCGACTCTGAGTCACCTTCAGCAGTTCGTGGTGACTTCGGCAACGACCACGGTCATCAACTGTAGCCCTGCGATCTACTCGTCCGCTTCGGGTGCTTCGCAGAACGTGTCGGCTCTGCCTTCCACGACTGCCGCAGTGACGTTTGTTGGTGCTGTTTCGACCAGCTACGTTCAGCCGCTGATGTACCACAAGGAAGCGTTCCAGTTCGTTACGGCTGATCTCCCACTGATGGATGACGCGCACAAGTGTTCGCGTCGCACTCAGGATGGTCTGTCGCTGCGTGTCTGGATGGCGTCGGACATTCGCAACGATGAACTCCTGATGCGTCTGGACATCCTCTACGGTATGGCTGCTCTGCGTCCCGAGTGGGCTTGCCGCATGATCGGCGCGGCGGGTGCCTAAACCATAGGGGGCGGGTAACACCGCCCCCATTCATCATTCTAGGAGAACGACATGGCTTCATACGAACAGGTAACTTACAATAGCCCCGATGGTGCACAAATCGGGAAGTCCTCGACTGAGAAAGTCGGGTTTTACGGTGCTGTCCCGGTAGTTCAGCGTCCGTATTCTTCGGCTGTTCATGCGACCTCGGCTCTGGCCTCTTCCTCGGACTTCGGCGCTACGCAACTCGCTGCTGTTCAGGAAATCCAGAAGACTCTGATTGGTCTTGGCGTCTGGGCAACTGCCTAATGTGACTAAGGGGGAGGCTACGGCTTCCCCCTGACCTATATGGCACATACTGTTATTTCAAAGCCGTTGGACGGGATATGGCAACCCGATCCTCCGGGCAAGAAAGTCGTATTCTGCATCCCCACCATCACTCGGCCATATCAGGTCTGTCTTGACAGTCTTGAAGCCTCCATCCCTCTGATTCACGAAGCAGGATGGGAGGAAGGCAGTGTATGGCGTATCGGATGCCCGTACATCTCCGCATCTCGTTCCCTGATGCTACGTCAGGCGCTTGACGCCAAGGCTGATGTGATTGTGTTCATTGACCACGATCTGTCATGGCGTCCGCAGGATCTGCTGCGCCTGATCGAAACCGAGGGGGATGTGGTTTCTGGCACCTATCGGTTCAAGAAAGAACCGGAAGAGTACATGGGGCGTTTGATCCCAGACATCGACGGTACGCCAATCGTCAGGGAAGATGGATGTATCAAGGCATTCTGCATCCCTGCCGGATTCCTGAAGATCACCCGAAACGCTGTCAATAAGTTCATCGAGGCGTATCCTGAACTGTGCTACGGCGAGAAGTGCAATCCGCACGTCGACCTGTTCAATCACGGGGCGCATAAGGGCGTCTGGTACGGCGAGGACTATGCTTTCTCTCGCAACTGGATAGACATTGGCGGGGAGATTTGGATTATCCCCGATCTGCACTTGGATCATCACACGACCACCGAATCTTATCGTGGAAACTTCCATGAGTTCCTGCTGCGGCAACCAGGTGGTTCCAAAGCTGAAAAAGGAGAATGACCATGCCGATGATGGCGCATAGCAAGCACGGGTTCAAATCTGCCAATTCCGGGGAAGTGCCGGAACTCATTACCGCAGGGTGGGTTGTCTGCGACGATATTATGAAGTTCAAGCGCGAGGTCATGGGCATTGGGAAACCTGTTGAGCCGGTCAAGGTAGTTGAAGTTGAAGAAAAACCTGCTACAATTGAGGTACAGCCCAAACGCCGTGCTGGACGCCCTCGCAAAGAGGTTCCATCAGTTCTGAATGATCTGAATGATCTGAATGATGGAGAAGTTTGATGGCAACAGCGCAGACGATTATCGACCGAGCATTGCGGCTGATCGGAGCTATCGCTTCCGGCGAATCTCCGACTACGGCTGAATCAAACGATGGTCTGACTGCGCTCAATGCCATGATTTCGTCATGGCAGACTGAGAAACTTTACGTCTATGCCTTTGTGGATACGGCATTCACGTTGGTCGCCACAGATGCATCCTACACGGTAGGGCCGTCTGGAAACTTCAACCTTACTCCGCGTCCACCGAAGATCGAGAACTGCTACGTCCGCGCAAGCAACATCGACTACCCTGTTGAGTTGATCGACAAGGACAAGTGGCTGTCGATTCCGGACAAGACTTCTGATTCTGACATTCCGATCTATGCTTACTACGAGCCGACGCTGACCACCGGAACGCTTCAACTCTGGCCTGTCCCGAATGCAGCGTACAGCTTGCACATCGTCACATGGACTACGCTTGCGGAACTGGCGGCGCTTTCGACCACTATCACTCTACCGCAAGGATATGAACGTGCTCTGGCGTACAACTTGGCAATCGAAGTTGCCCCCGAATACGAAAAGGAACCATCGGCTTCGGTTCAGTCGATTGCGATGGATTCCAAGGCGGCGATCAAACGAGTCAATAACCGAGAGATGCTGATGAACAGCGAACTCGGATACCTGATCGGTGGACAGCGATCTAACATCTTCTCTGGTGGGATGATTGCGTGAGACTCCCTCTTACTTCCGATATAGAGTCGCGTGACGGCATCAGTAACCGTGATGAGCGCCTGACGAACACTCTATTGGAAAAAGACGAGGGTGTTAATTACGCGGTAGTGCGCCCTGCGCTGGAAACCGTTGCGACTGCATCCGGTAACGGAAACGGAGTTGTGGATTTTTTTGGAACGCTGATTTCTGTCTATGGCTCGACTGTTGGGTTTGGCACTACGCCGACCACTATTGGCACAGTCGGCAGTGGCGCAACTGATTTCGCGCAGAGTCCGCTATGAGACTGCCTGTTGTTCCAGAATTGAGTACCAAAGATGGAGTCAGCAACAAGAATGCTCGTCTGACGAACTGTTTGAAAGAGTCGAAGCAAGGTGGTAACAAGGCAGTCGTTCGTCCCGGACTTGAACTGTCAGACACTTATTCTGGACTTGGTAACGGATTGATAGTGTTTGATGGGCGCTTGCTGGTTGTCTATGACGATACAGTCACCGATGTAGTAGAAGACAGTTTCCCTTGGCCGCTTGATTCGTCAGATTGGTCGGCAGGGACAACTTATACTTTTGGGGATGCTGTCTGGTACAACGGAGAAATGTGGTTCTCTGCGGCCAGTGGCAATGTTGGAAACACGCCCGGAACTGGAACATCGTGGAGAAGGTCTTACGAAATTCCGGCATGGGACTCTGGGACTACTTACACAACAGGTTCGCCGGTCAGTTATGGTGGAGTCACATACTATTATTGGGGGTCATCTGGCTCAAACCAATCTCCCGGTAGTAATCCTACGCTGTGGAGAATTGTTGCTCCGAATTTAAATTTAACAATGGGGGCAGTTACTTATTCTCCAGCGATTAGTCTTGTGTCACCAACAACCCAAACAGCGAGTTGGACAATTTATGATGGTGCAACGCCTGTTGGTACGGGTAATGGGACATTGACTGCAAATCTGTCCGACAATATTGCCACGCTTACCGCATCGAATTGGCCAAGAACGTCAACTGCAAATCTTGGAAGTATTGTTGGGTATCAAGCAATGCCATCAACTCCTTCGTATTGGACATTTAGTGGTGGAACATATTGGTCTGGTCTGCCGGGGTATGACAATTTCCCATGGAGTCCGTCCCAATCTAGCGGTTCTTGGACGGTATTAAGCGTCTAATGATATGTATGACTCAATCATCTCATCCGATATGACCCAACTCTTTCTCAAGACGAAAACAGCCGGGTATTACATGACGCTGAACGCGAACTTGCTGACGTATTCGCAACTGTTCTCGAACGCGGCATGGACGAAGACGAACATCACGCTGACCTCGGGGCAGACCGACCCATCGGCAGGGACGGAGGCTTTCACGCTCACCGCCACCGCAGGCAATGCGACGATGTTGCAAAGCATTGCTCTGACCGGAACGCTCAATCGCACCTTTAGCATCTACCTCAAGCGCAAGACCGGAACCGGCAACATCAGCATCACAGTCGATGGTTCGACCTACAGCGTCGAAACGACCACGGGATCATGGGCTAGGTTCGATACAACCCTGACGGCTTCAGGAACTGTTACCTGTGGCATCAAGATCACCACATCCGGCGATGAGGTCTATGCGGCCTGGGCGCAACTTGAAGACGGCGGTACAGCAAGCACCTACGCCACCAACACGGCGAATCGGTACGCTGTCTCACAGATCACTGATACTGACTATCCAAGCAATACGACACGCGGCTGCGCCTTCCTCGACGGTCGTTTCTTCGTAATGAACCCTGCCGGTGAAATCTATCAATCGGCACTGGAAAACGCATCAAGTTGGTCGGCGCTGGAGTTCATAGGCTCACAGGTTGAGCCTGACGCTGGCGTGTATCTGGCGAAGTACAACAGTTATCTCATGGCGCTCAAGACCTACTCAACCGAGTTCTTCTATGACGCGGCCAATGCGACCGGCTCGATCCTCGCGCCTGTCCAGAACGCGACGTTCAAGGTTGGTTGCGCGTCCGAAGATTCGGTCAAGGAACTGGCCGGAACTGTTGTCTGGATGGGTCAGACAGAAGATGGCTTCGGTCGTGGCATCTTCCGTCTGAACGGTCAGTCTCCCGAGAAGATCAGCACTCCACAGATCGACAAGATTCTCAACGCCGACGCGCTGACAACGGTGTATTCGTGGGGAGCGAACGTCGGAAGCCATCTTCTCTACGGACTGACGCTCGTCGCTTCGGCTGTTACCCTCGTCTATGACTTCACTACGGGCATCTGGTCGTACTTCACCTATCTGGTGTCGATCGGGGTCAATAAGACCGTCACAGCGATTACAGCGGCTGGCGTGGTGACTTCCACGGCGCACGGGTACAGTGATGGCGACATTGTGTTGCTTGCTTCTACCAATGGCGACTTCAACGGGTGGCATGTGGCAACCGATGTCACGACCAATACGTTCCAAGTGCAGGCTACCGGATCAGCATTTAGCGGATCAGGCACGGCAACCAAACACACGGAATCGTATTTCCCTGTCAGTTCTTCGACAGCACAGGGAGGTAAACAGTACATGCAGCACGCTACGTCTGGGGCGTTGTACGAACTGTCGCAGGACACTTACGTTGATCCGATTGGCGCAATCGCTGCCAGAATAAGGACACCAAAACTGGACGGTCAGACTACCAAATACAAGACGATGGCGAGTGCTGAACTGATTGGTGATAAAGTAACCAGTCAGGCGGTTATTAGATATTCAGATGATGATTACTCGACATATTCAAACTTCCGTCCGGTTGATCTGTCTGCAACTCGGTCGAAGATTCGCAGGTTGGGCAACTTCCGGCGCAGGGCGTTTGAAGTGTTGCATGTAAAGAATGCGCTTCTTCGGTTGGAAGCGATTGAGATTGAAGGGAGTCGGTGATGGCAAAGACATTTGAACAGTGGATGGCGGATAACGGGATGACTACGGGCGCTGGCCCGAACTTCGTCTATGGTCGCCCTGCCTACAATCAGGCACAAGGCGCTGCCGGTGATCGCTCCATTGCCGTGTTGAACTGGCAACGCGAGCAGGGACAAGACTACCTGAACAACATCCTGAGCGGAAGCGGCGGCGCTGGAGGTTCCAACCCATTCGGTGTTCCGACGATGAACACCGGCAACCGTTTTGAACCCGGCTTATCTGACGCCGAGGCGCGGCTAAGGTCGTTGTTGGACGATCCCGATTCGATCAAACAGACGGGTGCGTACAAGTTCCGCGTCAAGCAGGGCGAGGAAGCGTTGCAACGGCAGCTTGGCGCTCGCGGGATGCTCAACTCAGGCAACCGGCTCATGGAACTGACCAAATACGGTCAGGACATGGGATCGCAGGAATACGAAAATCAGTTTGGTCGCCTTGGCAACTTGCTGACCAACTACTCGCAATCCTGGCTTGGTGACAAGAATGCCAACACTTCGCGCTACTCGGCTGAAGCCGGCGCGTGGAATGCGGCAAACAACAGTCAGAACCAACTGAAAGCGATTGCCTTGCGCGAGATGTTGGGCGGAGGTGGCGGTGGTGGAGGCACAAGGAACATCTCACAGATGCGTTCCCCATATACCGGCATGACCTCTTACGGAATGGAGTTTGGTGGGGGAGTCTACTGATATGGCGCTACTACAAGACCTTTTGAACTCCGGGATGTCGAGGGACGAGATCAACGCCTTACTGTCGCAGGGAAATGTTACGACACAAGGGTTTTACGATCAGCCGCCTGCGCAACAAGCTCCGTCAATGCAGGACGACACCCCTCGTTTGAACTCGCTGATAAATCTTTCCACTGGCCGCGACGTTCCAATTACTGACCTCTACGGTAGGCCGAGTCAGTCAGTACCAATGCCGGCTACGAATATGAGCGCAGTTCCAGTAGATACCCCTTTCGGCAAAGGGCGTTACCTCGCTGGCGACAACACCAGAGTCGTATTGAACGATGGGCGCATTGTCGATCTTGGTCGGGACACCGGACGCGAACGCGCCATCGAGAAAGAGAACTTGGCGTTGCAGAAGCAACGCGCTGAACTGGCGCAGTTGCAGGCGAAGCCATCATCCGAGTATGACAAGGCAATGGCGCAAGAACGCGCCCGCCGTGACATCATGGCATCAATGCCACCGGCGATGCGAGAGGCCGAAGAAGTTAAGCGTCTCGGTATCAAGTTGAAGCCGGGAGAACGCTACAACATGGAAAAAGGGGAAGTAGAACTTATCCCCGGCTCTGCTCCGTACAAGAAGATGGAATCGGAAGTTGCTGAAAAAGTTACAGGACTCGGTGCACTTGATCGCGTTATTGGTCGGATGACAGATATTGTCGCTGACATCGAAAAGTCTCCTGGCAAAGACGCAGCAGTTGGAATGTGGGATGCGTGGGCACCTGTGATTGCATCACTCACTCCACAAGATAAGGCAAACGCTAGGTCAAAGATCAAGAACCTTCAAGAGTATTTGCAGACTCGCGGGCTTGCTGACTTGCGGGCATCTGGTGTAGCACCAGGTTCTGTAACCGAAAAGGAATGGGGTAAATTTGCAGCAATGATCGCTAATATCGACCCATCGATGAGTGAAAAAGAATTCGATAAGGAATTATCGAACCTCAAGACAATGGCGGCTAGTTACGGCGCAGAAGCTGCTGCAAAGAAGGAGGCTTATGCTAAACAGTATGGGCCGATGTGGGAGAAATACGCTAGTAGTAGTGGCGCGCCTGCACCAGCAGCGCCGAAATTGACAAATGCCGATAGTGAAGCAATTGCGTGGGCAATGAAGAACCCGAATGACCCACGCTCTGCAAAAATTAAAGAACGTCTAGGAGTGAAGTAATGGCTTTCGACCCTGACAAGTATTTGGCGCAATACAGTGGGCCTTCTGGCGGGTTTGACCCAGATGCGTATCTCTCGCAGAAAGAAACATATGTCGATCCGATCCCGTCGATCCCCGGAATTGTGGGGAACCTTGCTGCTGGTGCTATTCGTGGCGCAGGGAGTATCGGTGCTACATTGATCCGTCCGTTTGAAACCGCAGAAGAAAACGAACAGCGTCGTGCAAATATTGATTACGGCTTGCGTGAGATGGGCGCTGATCCCGACTCTTTTGCTTACGGTACTGGAAAGTTTGGTGCTGAAGTGGCCGGAACATTGGGTGTTGGTGGGGTGTTGGCGAAACCGCTTCAAACAATTGCTCCTCGCGCAGCACAGGCCCTTGAAACGTGGGGAATGCTTGGGCCTCGCGCTCAAGGTACTGGTAAAATTGCCGATGCCGCTTTGCGTGTTGGGGGAGGCGCGGTAACTGGTGCTACTGCTGCGGGTGTGGTTGATCCGTCACATATTGGGACAGGTGCAGCTATAGGAGCAGCAGTGCCATTTGCTGCTCCATTTGCGGGTAAGTTAGCAGATGCGTTAGTTCAGAAAGGGCAGCAACTTGCAGGGGGCGCTCAAGGGCAGGCAATTGATTATCTACGGAAAGTTTTTCCTGATAATTGGCAGGAGGTTGTGTCGAGATTAAAGGATTTGCGTGGGTTTTTGCCTGGTGAGCAACCGACAGCAGGAATGGCTGCTGTTTCTGGTGACACACCTATCGTTGCATTGAAGGCGCTTCAGGAAGGTGCTGAATCGAGAATTCCACAACCTTTTGCTGAAATTCAACAAATGAATCAATCTGCGCGGGTTGCTCCATTAGAAGAAATGGCGCATGTGGGGCGCAGATATCCAGGTGAAGCAATGTCTGAGGCAGAAGCGTTGCGGGCACAAGTCACTGACCCTCTATACCGTATAGCTGGAGAGAATCGTATCCCGCTCGATGAACGAGTTGCGGCGATTTTGCGTGGAGAGGAAGCTGCTCAAGCACTTAGAAAAGGTGAGACAAGTTTTCAGCAAGCGCAGATGAATGCGGTTGGTGGTGGGGCAACTCCCCCAATTGGAAAGATTAGAGGGGTAAAGACCGACACTACTCCAGTAGTAAGTGAATATAGATCACCATGGGAACTCCCACCTATAGGTGAGACATCAACATTTATGCCTGATCTTGGTAGCCGCTCTGTTAATGAACTTCAGCGTGTCAAGAATAGCCTTACCAAGCAGATTGATGCGTTATCTTCAGCTACAGATTCTGAAGGAAAGTTGAAACTCGCACAACTTATCGAAGCCAGAACTCAGCTTAATGAAGCGATGCGTCAATCAGGCAACTATGCTTTGGCGAGTGATATATTCAAAAACTATTCTGCTCCACAGAATAGAGCGCAGGTATCTGAAGTACTACTAAATGCACTTAGAGCGCCCACAGGAAATGAACGTATATCCGCGTTTCTTTCTGCTATGAAAAATGCACCTCAGACAGTTAAAAAGGCTGGAGGCCCGCGATTTAAAGATTTTGAGCAAGTCTATACACCAGATCAGATGCAAAAAGTAATTAGACCTCTTGAGCGTAGTATATCTAGAGAGGCTGAATACGCTGCATTGCAGGCACCACAATCATCTTTGCCTAAGTTGGAAGGTGCACTATCAGGTTTAGAGCATATAACACCTCCAATATTCATGCCGATAGTTACTGCTGCGAGGACGTTAGCCAAGAGACTTGGCGCAGACACGGACGAAGCAGCGCAGTTGGTAATCGATAGGGCTATGACAGACCCGAGAGAACTTGCGAAACTTATCGAAGCCACTCCTCCGACACAGCGTAGTGCGGTTATGAACGGAATCCGTAAACTTGCTGCGTCGAGACAAACTGGCGCAGTAGTTGGTGCTACTGCTGAAGCAATGCAATGACCCAAGTCCCTCTCGCCCCTCCACCTCCAACCAAAGACCCCATCTTTGACAGATGGGTGCATCTGCTATGGAGACGCTTGACACAAGCAGGGCAAATCCTGTGGAGTACGATTGATACTAATGGTAGCAACCTGACCGACATCACAACTCGTAACCACAACGACCTTCAGACCATACAAGGCGGGACGACCAGCGAGTACTACCACATGACTGCTGCTGAAGATGCCGAGATGGCACGGCAGAAGGCAGTCATATCTACCGCCGTCAGCGCCTCTATGGACGATACGGCAGCAACGTGGAGGGTAACGGCAACGGGGCAGACGCTGACCCTGCCAGCGGCTTCTACGGCGCGTATAGGTAAAATATGGACGGTCAATTTCAGCGCCGCAGGAACGCTCACGATTCAATGCGCAGGATCTGACACCATAATGACGCCGGATAGCGCAACCGATACATCTGTGACTGTAACTATCCGTGGAACATCGCTTGACTTCGAGTGTGCTTCTGCAACTACTTGGGTGATCGTATGAGTTTCAATCCGATGCCGACTGATGAATATGGGAATGCCAAAATAGCGTTTGGCGACTCCACCGCACTCGACGCATTCCAGCGGTTACGCACATCTCAGGCGCACCGCATCTTTGACTCGCAGCAGGAGTATGGACTCGACACTCTGCGGACATGGGACTGCACCGCCAACGGCACCCTACCGACAATCCTGTCTCCAAACGGCTCTGTAACCAACGGCAGCAACGCGGTCGGCCCACGAGACAGCAACACCGAGATGACGCCGATCACGGTCAGCACGACCAATGGCGATTACTCAATCCTTCAGTCACGGCAATACACCCGCTACATCCCAGGATTCTCGCATCTGGTGCTGATGATCGGCATCTTCGCCAGCGGCGCGGATTGGTCGGCGAACTTGGTGCTACGCACTAGCACCAGTGGATCTGCATCGGATGCTAATTCGGTAGCACAGGCTGATTGGAATATTGACACATTCGGTGCCGGGGCCAAGAACCCTTCCGGTATCACGCTCGACCTGACCAAGACGCAGATTCTGTTCATCGCAGCGCAATGGCTAGGCGTCGGGCGCGTCATCATGGGGTTCGACATCAACGGGCGACTCTATCCGGCGCACCAGTTCCTGAACGCCAACGAGCTGACTGTGCCGTACTGTCAGACGTTCAACCTTCCGGTGCGTTACGAGATTCGTAACACCGGGGCAGCAGAGAGCAAGGCGCGGGTTGGGTACTTCGACCACGCTAACGGGGCATTCCTTGAGACAGTTAGGGCAACGGCGGGAGGCACAATCAATTGTGTGTGCTGCTCGGTGCAGTCGGAGGGTGCAGATGAGGCGCGTGGATTCCCGCAGTCACAAAACCCCGGTACGGCCAGCATTGGTGTCACCACTCGACGCCCGGTATTCAGCATTCGTCCATCGGCGACGTTCAGCGGACTGACCAATCGCGGTCACATCGAGATTGAGGACTACTGGCTCACTGCCGCGACCAACAGCAGCATCTATGAGGTGGTGATCGGAGGCACGCTGACAGGTGCCAGTTGGCTACCCGTTGGAAACCCCATAACGGCTGGTTCATTTGTCGTCGGCATCAGGTACAAAATCCTGACAGTGGGCACTACAAACTACACACTGATTGGCGCTTCTGCCAACACGGTAGGAGTCTCTTTCGTTGCAACAGGGGCGGGTACAGGAACCGGAACGGCAGTACCAGAAAACTCAATCGCTGAGTACGACATTAGTGCTACCGCCATCGTTGGTGGTAGAACTGTCTATACGGGAGAAGTTTTAGCTGGATCGGGGGCGACTCGGAACTCAGCTTCGGCAAAAGCAGATTTTCGCAACCCGACAGTCCTAAGTAAGATAGATGCGCTTGCTGCAACACAACTTCCTGTAACGATTGTATGCACCGCAACATCAGGAACATCTAACATTAGCGCCGGTATGAACTGGCACGAACAGGTGAACTAAAGTATCATTACACAAAAGGAGTAACACCATGAATCCTACTCAGACTCTCGGACGCCCGATCTTCGGTCAAGGTCAGAAGGTAGCCTATACCTCAACCGCAGGGACGATCACAAACGCACTCCCGGCTGAAACCAAAGCGGTTCAACTTGTCTCGACCACCGACTGTTTTATCCGTATCGGTAGTAGCCCGACTGCGGTTGTGGATGTTGACTGTTATCTTCCCGCACTACTTCCAATGTACTTCCAGTGCAACGGTGCCGAGAAGGTATCTGCGGTGCAAGTGTCCTCCGGTGGCACCCTCTACGTTATCCCGTTCTAAGGAATCGACATGGTTATCTGGCCTGGATTGCGACGGACTGTATCCAGCGCGATACAGCGCCTGTTCAACGGTGCATCCTTTTCTGCACCCCTGACGCATAGCGCCATCCCCACCCGCGCAGCATCCGGCACCACAGGAACCTTCACCCGCGCCACTACCGCCACTGTCCGCGACAACGAAGGCGTGCTGCGTACTGCTATTGCAGGCGAGGCTCGGTTTGAAGGGGCGCGGCGGGTTTACAACCAATGGTCTGTTGCGTCAGAGCCAACGTCAAGCACTGGGTATCACACAGCAACTAACGTAACATTTGATAGTGGAATTAGCGGTTTTGCTGGTAGCGCGTATTTTGCTGATGCTTCAGTTAACAGAACACTGCGCCCACTGGCAAATTCAGCGGCGTTAAACCGCACATGGTTGGTTTCTTTCTATGTACAACGTGACGATGGTGGAGTTCCAGACCTCAACGGGTACGATGACCTTACCCTCACACTCGATGGGTCGGATATTCTGTCCGGAGTCACTGTAACGCTCGTTTCTGGAACGCTATATCGGGCAGTGAAAAAGTGGACTCCAACGAGTTCGCAAGAGGTTATTGTTCGCAAATATACCGGTGGGTTTAACAACAATAATCCAATACGAGCGACCGGGTTCCAACTCGAAGACATCACCGGCCGCGCCGACCAGACTACGCCGAGTGAGTATGTGAGTGTTGGTGTCCTGTCAGCACCATACCACGGCGCAGGCGTCGATGGCGTCAAGTGCTTCCCGACTGATCTGAGTGGAAATCCGATAGCAGCTAGCATCAACACCGGCTACGTTGCGGAGGGGGCGAGGACGAATCTTAAACTGCGTTCAAACGCTTTCAGCACAGATGGTGCAGGAGCGCCTTGGGGAGTCTATGGAACTCCCGCAGCAACCCAAGATAAAGTAGGCCCTGATGGTGCGTTGAGCGGTTGGACTTTAACTGATAACGCTCCTGCCTCTGTTGAGGGGGTATGGCAAAACGTCACCATCACAGCCGCAACATATACAGACTCGGTGTACGTAGCCAAAACATCTGGAGCGCAGACAAGTTACCCTGTCATTTATGCCGCAAACGCTGGGGGAACGCTCGCAGCGCCAGTGACCGTAGACACCACCAACGGTATTGCTACAGTTTGGAGCGCTTATACAGGACTTACTATTGCGACCGGCCTTACAGCACGATGCGTAAGTCATAACTCGCTTTGGTGGAGAGTAGAGTTTTCTTTCACCGGAACTGCTGAAGTTTGGACATTTGTATATTTGCCTGCGGCTAGTTCGACCGCGAACAAGTCGACAGGGGTGCTTGATCTAACTGTTCAAGGGTCTGCCGGATTCGCTTTTTCGCAAACAGAACTCGGCTCATTCGCCAGCAGCTACATCCCAACGACCACGATAGCGGTGGCGAGGAATGGGGATGTGCTGACGTATTCGAGTGCGGGGAATGTCGACGTCACTAAGGGATGGGCGTATGCGGAGGTTACTTACCCCAACGGTGCGGGGCTGCAAAAAGGAGTGATAAACACTTCAAACGGCGCGCCCCTGTACATATCGTCAACAAATAAAGTTTCTTTGTATGACGGAACGTCTGAGAGATTTGGAACTTCATTCTCAGTATCTGCTAATACTCAAAAAATAGCTTCAACTTGGGGTGGCGCTGCATCTTCCACAGCTAACGCTGGAGTGGTAACTGCAACAAGCGGATTTGACGGGGATCTTTCCTTGGTTGGCTCGCTTGAGATTGGCAGCAACACAGGTGGCAGTAATAGTGCTTTTGGAATTATTAGAGGTATTCGCATTGGTCAGCGACTTCTGTCCACATCTGAAGAAGGAGCGATAACAGCATGACATTCCACATCATCATCCAGCAAGAGCGCCGCACACCTGTAGTGCGCTCCTACAAAGACTACATCGGTCGTCGTGAGCAACGGACTGAAATTGATCCCGAAGATGGTGAGCAATACACCACTAGCGTGATGATTGACGCTGATGATCCGTCTGCATGGGAAACCTATACGCAGGAAGACCGTAGCAGGTTGGCGCAATCTATCCTCGACCAGTTGCATACGCATTCTGCCGCAGGACTACCCGCAAATCTAGACGATCCTCAATTCATCGGCGTGTTCGAGTGGGATGGTCAATCACCCTACGTCATCCAGCACAAGGGAGACTATTCAGCGAGGACGATGGAATTCTATGGGTGGCCAGCAATTACTAAAACTGAATTTGATAATCAAAGCGAGCAAATTGGATGAAGCCTTCTTTTGGCCTCAAGGTAAGCGTTATGCGCTTCTTCTGGTGTTGCAAATGTGCCAATATTTATGTGAATGTTATTGGCTCTTATCTGCGCTCTCCATTTCTTTCTGTGCTTGGAAACGCCAAGATAACCAGAGGTATTTCTAAGTGGCGGAGAGATTCTGTTTTGCATATTTTCAAATTGATTGACTACGCGAAGATTACATATTCTGTTATCTGTTTTATCGCAATTTATATGGTCAATTTGGTTTTCAGGCCACGTTCCGTAAACATAAAGCCATGCCAGCCTGTGTGCAAGGAACCTATCTCCAAGAAGTTTAATTCTGATGTAGTTCTTTTTGCCGTTGCTAAATCCAGCTACGTCACCGGCAGTACAAACTCTGAAACTGTGCCTCCTAGTAAAAATACCTGTGTTTGGGTCATAGTTCAGATTTTCTTTGAGAACTTCTTGAGTAAGGTTAGACTTTGGGTTGTTCATGCTATTGCCCTCCTAAGGCATATGCGTGGAAAGTGGCGGCAAGGGCTGGAACCCTTGTCCGCTGCGAATACTTTAACATATGCTTAGCCCAAGGAGCAATTCGATGCGATACCTACTCCTGATCCTGTTGCTTAACGGCTGCGCCTCGACCGGACTGCTGCGCGGCTCGGGAGAGGTTGCGCCTACTCCTATCGGTCACGCCAAGTTGTGCGCCGAGCAGCCGTCCTTTCCTGGATGCCCAAAGTGACGTACTCGCTTAACGATCTGAAGGTGGTCAATACCAAGATCAACTTGTTTCCATACAAGTCGGAAGTGACAGAGGATTGGACCCCCATCGACATCACCAAGGAAGATGATTGCGACAGCTATGCCACGGCGAAACAGTGGCGGCTTGTCCATGCCTACGGGTTCCCAGAGAGGGCAACACGCCTTGCAACGTGCTTTGTTGAGCCGTCAGCAGGAAAGAAGCGCGACCGTGGGCATCTGGTGCTGTTGGTCGATCTGAATGGCACAACTTATGTCCTCGACAACCGCTATCCGTACCCGATGGAACACGAATTGCTGCCTTACGAGTGGCACAAGTTCTGGAACCACGACCTGAACGCTTGGGAATGGGCGCAAGGCGCTGACAAAACGATTTCGTAGCACAACGCACCGGCTCCACAGAGAGCAGGAAGGAAGAAGCAAATGGACTCTGACGTACAAATGTTCGTGAATGCGGCGCTAGGCGTCATTGCCTTTCTTGGCGGCATCATCATAAAAGTAGTGTGGGATGCCATATCAACGCTGCGAACATCACTTGCCGAGATGCGGGAGGAAGATACAAAACTCGCATCAAAGGTTCAGGCGATCGAAGTTCTGGTGGCCGGGACGTACATCAAGCGTGACGAGTTTGAGCGCCTGTCATCGGCAATCTTCGCCAAGCTCGACAAGATCATTGAGAAGATAGATCACAAGGTTGATCGGTCGGAGTGTGAGCGGTTCCATAAGGATTGACCATGCTCATCGAAATCATCCGTGATGACGAGTTCCCGACCAAGACCTTCGGGAAGATGTTCATTGACGGGCGCTATTTCGGTGAGACTCTGGAGGACACTGACCGCGAGATGGAGAAGGGTGGCGTCAAGG
>ERZ724505.353-NODE-353-length-30496-cov-94.138070_pt1 | contig 30496 bp, 41 predicted proteins | sample MGYA00376038_ERZ724505 | MGnify/ENA primary metagenome ERZ724505 (study PRJEB28724, sample SAMN07190884) | wastewater metagenome | isolation source: effluent of sewage treatment plant in Hong Hong | place: Hong Kong | collected 2016-03-17 ...
TATCGGTGAGCGACCTGGTGACGACTGCCGAGCCTGCGCCCACGCCCGTCAGCAAGGCGAAATCGCCTGCGCCTACTGCTACGAAAAAGCGGAGCGCGAAGCGATTGAAGCGAATGGAGGTGGGTGAGTGAGCGGAAAGCCAATTCTCATCAAGATGCGCGCATACAACCTGCGCCTCATTCGTGCTCGCGAAGAGCTTGGTTTGAAACAGCGCGAGGCAGCAGAGCGAATCGGCTGCACTCAGGAAGTACTATGTAGCTATGAGACCCTTAGGCGTAGCCCAATAGCCGATTCTGGCGATGAATTGTGGAAGGGGGCAGCTATGCGGGTCGCAGAGTTCTACGGCCTGTCGTGCGAATACCTCTGGCCAGAGGAAGTCGTAAAGATTCGTAAGAGAGCGTTCCAGATGGAGCTTTCGGCGGCCGACATTTCCACCGTGATGCTTACGGATGGTGAGAGGAATGGAGATGCAAACCGGCTCCGCGAAGCCCTTACGCAGCTCGCGGACAGACCGAGGCGTGCCATTGAGATGCACGCCGAAGGTGCGACGTTTGACGAGATAGGCGCCGCAATTGGTGGTGTGTCACGAGAGAGAGCGAGGCAGATTCACGTGAAAGCTTTTGACCAAGTGAGGTCGTTTATGAAGAGGCACGCAGAACAATGACAGCCCCCGACACCATGGGCCGCGTCGTCCCCTACAACCCCGCAAAACACGAGGGCTTCGTCCTCGAATCGTGGGTGCGCACCTGGGCCCGGGCTCGCGCTGGCGTACGCATGGGCGTAGACCAGGACGGACCCCGCTGGCGTGCGTTCTGGGAGCAGTACAGGCCCCTTGCGTTGACGCTCCTGCAAACGGAGCACGTGAGCGTCATGGAGGACACGGAGACGCCTGGCGTTATCTGGGGCTGGATGGCGCGGAGCCATGACGGTGAGGTCGTGCACGACGTGGTCATCAAGCGCGACCTGACGAAGCGCGGGGACGACGAGCTAAACGCGGAGGCTCGCGACATGGTGACGCAGCTTGTGGGCGACCTCATGGAGAAGCGCATAGGTCACACGGGTGAGCTCGCAGCGATGCGGGTGCTCGGCATGTGGCCGAAGAATTGGCACTACGACACGACGTACATCGCGCGGAAGCTGGTGGACATCATTCGACAGGGAAAGGCGGCTGCGTGATTACCGAAATAACGTTTCAGCAACCCGTGTGCATCGGGCGCACCAACACGCGTGAGACGCGCTTTCGCACCGACGACGGGTGGCGCATCGCGATTGATGACAAGGACGTCTACCTGACGCACGAGGTAGCTGGGAAGCCTGCGTGGCAGTTCCGCGTCCGTGGCGTTGGGTTTACGTACGTGGAGACGGCTGACGTGGTGAAGAAGGGGAGGAGCAAGTGAAGCGCCTAACGCCTGAGGAGATTGCTGCAAAGAAGGAGTTGATTCTTCGACGACTACGCAAGGGCATGACCCGTGCCGCCGCGGCTGAATCTGTGGGGCTGCACCGAAAGACGGTCTACGAGTGGAGCAAATCTGATGAGGCCTTTGGTGACGCTATAGCGAACCGCGTGGCCTTGTTCGGCCGTGAGCTCGTGAGCGCCATGGTGGAGATATCCCGAGACAAGGCGCACACGAAACGTATGGAAGCGACCAAGTATCTGCTTGAATCACGCTTTCCAGACGAATCGCCGCGGGTCAATCAGCTCGTGGCCGATGCGATGGACGAATACGACAGGCGCGTAATGGACAAGCTTCGCGGCCTGGAAACGGAGACACGAGAGAAGGTAGCGCATGCCCTCATGGAAGCTAAGGACGACATCCGAAATGGGCGCGGAGCTCCTCCGAAACCCAGCGGACGAGTCGAGCGGCCCACAACTGAACCCGCCCACTAGCTTCCTAGAATTCTGTGAAGCGTGCGGAGTACAGCTAAGTGACGGCCAGAAGGTCCTATGTGCCATCGCGTTTGATGGGCGGGAGCCGGGGGATTTCACCGGAGACCTTGGTGTTATCGCTGGTCAGCTGTTTGGAGGAGTGGCCACAATTGCGCCCAGCGCTCGCGGTGTCCTTGCTGCTGTTTGCGGTGCGCGAGCAGGGAAGACGTATCTCCTCGTCGCACTGCGCCTCGTGTACGGCATGCTTACTAGAGACCTGTCGTCTCTGGCTCGCGGACAACGCGCTGTCGCCCTCGTAATCGCACCCAATGACAAGCTACGTCAGGAGGCCATTAACTATGCACTCGGAGCCATCGCAAACAGCCCTTGGCGTGAGTGGTTGGTGTTGCCGAAGGGAGCCACTCCAGATGATATCGTATCGAGCTTTGCGATTGCACGACCTGATGGCAAGCGCGTCACGTTCGAGGGAGGAGTTGCTACTCGTGGCGGCTATGGCGGACGTGGACGAAGCTTCACTGATGCTGCACTCGATGAGTGCGCTTTCTTTCGGGACTCCACCTACGCCGTCAGCGACCAGGAAGTGTACCGAGCCGTCGCCGCTCGCGTGCTACCAGGTGGACAAGTCATCCTAGCATCTACGCCATGGGCAAAGTCGGGCCTTCTCTACGACATGTTCAGCGCCAACGACAACAAGCACGAGACCGCTATCGCTGTGCGAGCTCCCACGCTGCTCCTGAACCCGCAGGAGTGGGTACAGGAAATCGTACGCCGCGAGATGGCGCGAGACGCCGACAACGCGAACCGCGAATATGGCGCCCAGTTCATGACGGCGGGCAGCCTCGCATGCTTCGACCCTGACCTGCTGCAACGCAACGTGGTGGACATGGCCAAGCCAGAGCCCGGCGACGTGCTGAAGGCCGGCATGGACCTAGGGTTCCGCTCAGACAGTAGCGCCCTGTGCATCGTGCTTTTGCGCAAGGGCATCATCTACCCGGTGTTCAGCCTTGAGCTGCGACCTGAGGAAGGCAAGCCGCTATCGCCAGAGCAGACCATCGCTACGTTCAGCGGGCACCTCAAAGAATACGGCATCCCCTTCGCGATGGGAGACGGCCACTACAGAGAGACCGCGCAAGAGAACCTGGCAAAGTATGGCCTGGGTTTCATCGATGCGCCCACGAGCCCCGCAGAGGCCTATGTGAGGACCCGCAACCTGCTCAAGGACGACCGGCTACGCTTGCCCAATGAGCCGCGGCTACTCCAGCAGGCGAAAGAGGTCCAAGCGGTGCCCCTGTCAGGTGGCGGTCTGTCGATTCATCATCCTAGGTGGCGCTCGGGTGGCCACGGCGACCTGTGCGCCGCGTGGGTCCTTGCTTGCTACCAGCTTGGCGGCGTCACGGTACCGCCTCCGAAGCCTGAGCTGGGGACGGCCGAATATGAGCGGCAGGAGCAGGAAAGGCGACTTAAAGAACGAAGCCAGAAAGCGAAAGGAGACAAATGGTGGAGACCTGCGGCATGACATTGGAAGAAGTAGCGCGAGTGGCAACCGAAGCGGTGACGCCGCCGGCAGGGACAGAGGCTACATGGACCGCGAAGGGGTCACCGTCTCGGGTGAAGCTGGCGCTGCACTTCGTTTCGTATCGCGATGACGCGGGCGCATGTCACGAGGTGGATATTGACACGCTAGTGCCAAAAGAAGCGCTTGCGAGCGCCGATGCTCTGCGCGCGTACGTGCGCGAGCTCTGGGCCGATGCGGAGCTTGATGACATCGCAGCAGCGGGTGGCCTACCCGAGGGCTGACAAAAGAAAGATGGCCAGGGTCCGCGTTCCTTGGTGCGCGTCCCTGGCCTGGTTCCGTTGTTTGCGACACGATTTCCTTGTCGCTGCACACGGCGTTACTCGCGTGCGTTCAAATCACTCGAACGGGTGGTGGCCAACAAGCGTGATTTTGATGGCTGCACCTGCCGAGGTGGACGCACCCGCAACGGCGACGATGCGAATCGTGTCCGTCTGGAGAGCGCCGGTGTAGGTGGCAGCCGCGAGGACAACGCCAGGTGATGCCGTGGTTCCGATGCCGATGGTCACCGGGGTTGCCGTGGCAGGGCCGTCCTTGGTTGACTTGCAGTAGCGGATGGCTGCTGCGCCAGCGGTGAGCTGGGCGAAGTGAATCCAATCGACCCACTTGACCGTGCCAGCCTGGTCAATCTTGCACTGGAGGTAAACGTCGAGGGTCCCGCCAGTGGCGCCCACGAGGTCAGCGTAGATGCTGACATTGCGGAACTTCGCCATCTTCAGGAAGTTGGTGGTGGAAACGGACGTGGTTGCAGACGAGGGAGTCGTCATCGAAAGCGTTTGAGAAGACGCGTAGTTCATGTGGGTTGGCCTCCTGGCCGGGATGTTTTGGTCTGGACCTCCTGTGCTGGTTGTTCGGGTGGGCTACCGGGCTAGGCCTGGCGCCCCTCTAGGGTACGCTTTTGCAATACGTTTGCAAATGCAACTGTTTTGCGTAAACTGTCTTCCGTGCAGGACGAGTGGACAGCGCGAACCAAGTGGATGCGCGAGGTGGGAGCTACTTCCGCCTCGTGGTCTATCGATGGAGCGTTGCTTTCAGCTTCCCTCGGCCCTGCACCAACACCGATTCCTGACGGCCAGGCAACCCAGCACACTGACGGCACAGCAGAGAGAGAGCGTCGTGAGATAGCTCGACGCACTGCTGCGGCCAGTGGGCTGATACGTGAACCACTCGGCTGATGCACGTTGGTTTGATGCGGAGAGCGACGACGACTTAGCCGACCGCCTTGTGACGGTCGCAAAGTCTGTCTACGAGCGCGACGCTTGGCGGCGTCATCGCGTTGACCTGCACTGCCGCATGTACGGCGGAGCGTCCGCTGTACTGACCCCGAATGACCGAGCGGTCGCCTACGCGCCTTCGGTCCTGCCCGACAATATCTGCCGGTCGCAGGTCGACACGCTGACAAGCAAGATTGGCAAGCATCGGCCCTTGCCTCGCGTGCTCACGAGCCACGGCAACTATCGCGAACAGCGACGCGCGCGCAAGATGTCGCAGTTCATTGAAGGCGTGTTTGACGAGCAGCGCATCTTTCGAGGATACAGCGCCAAAGCCATCCGTGACGCCCTCGTACAGGGCTCCCACGCGACGATGGTCTACCGCGTCGGGACACGTATCTACACTGAACGCGTCCCCGTAAAAGAGCTCCTGATTGACCCGCACGACGGCGAGTACGGGATGCCGCGCAATCTGTACCGTACGGGCACCATTGACCGAGGCGTGCTTCTGGAGCGATTCGCACGCAGCGAGAAGGGACGACCCATTGCCAGCATGCGCGACGCTATCAACCGAGCGAACGCGTATCTTTTCAGCGATGACGGGGACATCCAGGTTCCGACCGTCACGCGTGTGTCCTTCGTGGAAGCCTGGCACCTGCCCGACGGAGAGCCCGATGAGGATGGCAAGTACGCTCGCCCAGGTCGCCACACTATCGCGATTGAAGGCGCCATCTTGCTCGATGAGGAGTGGCACCACGAGGTCTTCCCAGTTGCGATGCTGCACTACTCGGAGCCGCTCGTAGGCACATGGGGAACGGGCCTCGTCGAGCAAATCGAGGGGTATCAGATTGCGCTGAACGACGCGAATGAGCGCCTTCACGAGATGCGGCGCCTGTCCGGCGTCATGGTGCTGCTGGCCGAAGGGTCGAACATCCAAGACGAGGACATCAACAACGGCATTGGCACGAAGGTCTTCTACAACCCAGCCTATCCAAAGCCCGAAGTGGAGCAGATGGACCTCGTGTCTGGCGCGCTCCAGTCCTACGCGGACAGCACCGTTCAGCGCGCCTTCGCTTCGAGCGGCATCAGCGCCATGTCTGCACAGTCGCAGAAGCCTAGCGGCGTAACCGCGGCCATTGCGCTCCAGACCTTGGACGACGTCGAGACCGAGCGCTTCGCGGTGTTCGGGCGCGCGTACGAGACGTGGTGTCTTGAGCTTGCCGAGCTTTACCTGATGCTCGCTCGCGAGATTGCGGAGGAGTACGGCGACTACTCGACCAAGTACGCGACGCAAGAGGGCATCCATGAGCTCAAGTGGGATGAGATTGTGGTCGACCACTACACGCTTCGGGTCTTCAGCGCCTCGATGCTTCCGCAGCTACCGGCTGCCAGGCTTCAGACCCTGCAAGGCTTCTTCGATGCCGGCATTGTCGACCGCACCTTCTTCCTTCGTCAGCTGGAAATGCCTGACATGGCCGCGGAGTTCGACCTTGAGCTGGCCGACAAGATGCTTGTCGATGAGATTCTGGAGCACTTCCAGGACGCCGAAGACGACGCAGACCTAGACGCGACCTACTTGCAGCCGCTCCCAACGATGGACCTCGCATGGGCTCAGCGTCGCGCACAGAACATCTACAACAAGGGCAAGCTTCGGGGCATTCCGGTTGTCGTAGAAGAGCTCCTCTTGCGCTGGATTAGCGATTGCGAGGAGATGCTGAAGCCTCCCGCGCCGCCTCCTGCGCCTCCTGGTCCTCCCCCGATGCCTGGTCCCCCTCCCGGTGGCCCGATGCCTCCACCTGGCCCTGACATGGGCCCTCCTCCGCCTCCTGACATGGGACCGCCTCCCATGCCTGCGCCTGCCGCTGCCTAGTGGCGTCCGTCAACCCAGCACAAGGAACAAAGCCATGAAACTGTGACCGAGACCCAGCAATCCGCACCCGAGACCCAAGCCACGCCCGAGGCTGCGCCGTCGATTGATGACCGCGTTGCCGAGCTCGCAAGCAAGCTGACGCCCACTGGCGACGACAGCGACTATGCAAGCGATTCGCTGCCAGCCAATGCAGACAAGAAAGACGAAAGCGAGCCTGCAAAGGAAGCGAAGGAGGAGTCTACAGAAGACCCCGAACGCGCCGCACGCAAGGCACGCAGAGAAGCCATCCGCGCCAAGCAAGCGGAGCGCAATGCCTACGTAGAACAGCGCCGCGCACAGACGCAGCAGCGCCAGCAGGAGGCGCCGCAGGCCGACATCGCGCAGATGCAGGCCGAGCTTCAGCGCCTGAAAGCCGTAGAGGAATCGCTCAAGGACCCAGCTCGGTTCTTCGAGGTCGCTGCCAATGTAGGGGTAGACCCAAACGGGCTGTCCTCGTGGCTAGAGAAGGCCATCAACGACCCGCACGCGGTCGCCGCTGAAGTAGCAGCGAAGCGCGCAAAGGAAGTCGTCAGTCCCGAGATTGAAGCGGTCAAGCAAGAGCTCGCCGCGATGAAGGCCTTCCACGAGCAGCAGATTCAGCAAGCTCGTATCGCAAGCGAACGCGCTGCGGAAGCCGAGCTGATTGCCCACGCAAGCAAACTTGGCGAATCGTCCGCGGTCAACACGTGGCGCGAAGCCTTCGGCGATTCGCAAATCATCGCGCTCGCCAATGCCTGTCTTCCGGAGCTGCCCCCGGGCTCCACCATGCTCGACCTCCTTGACCTCGTCGAGGAGCGTTGCGAGTTCGCCATCCAGAAGCTCACGAAGCAACCCGTCAAACAGCCCAAGAAAACCGAACAACCAGCACAGAAAAACATCAGCGCGCGAACGCGAGCAGAGCGAACCGAGCTTGACGACCCGGAAGCAGCCCTAGCGGGCCTGTCCGTGGACGAGCGGGTCCGACTCCTCACAGCGCAGCTGAATAACTCTCGCTGATTTTGCGTGCAGTTTGCACGCGTTGAGGTTTTCACATGGCTACAAATCTATTGGTTTCCAACCAGGGCGGTCTTCTCAAGACCATCTGGTCTCAAAAAGACATTTACGAAATGGTGTGCAAGTCGTGCCCCTTCCTCGGCATGGTCCCGAAGGACACGTCGACGCACCAGCTCTACTGGCGCACGACGGTCGGCTACGGGCTCTCGCAGGGCCTCGGCTCCACCTACGCAACCGCTCGCAGCAACCGCGCTCCCTCGGTGCAAGCTGAATTTCAGCTTACGGCCAAGCCCTACTACGGCTCGGCTGTCATCGATGGCCGCGTTGTTCGTCGCGCCAAGCATGACGTCGCTTTCGTGCTCGATACGGTCAAGCGCGAGTCGACGAACCTACTTATGCAGGCGCAAAAAGACTTCTCCACGTACCTCCAGGGGAACGCGGGTGGAGCCATCGCGCAGGTGTCTAGCGTCAACTCGAACACCATCACGCTCACCTACGGACATGACCTCAAGAACTTCTCCGTGGGCATGACCTGCACGGCGTCGACCGCAGACGGAACGTCCGGCTCGGAGCGCTCGGGCACCATGGTTGTTACCTCCATTGGCACCTACGACAGCCCCACGGTCACGTTTGGTACCATCGTCGCTGGCACCGCAGCGGCAGACTACATCTTCCGTTACGGCACCTTCGGCGCCACCATCACGGGCCTCGCCTCGTGGCTTCCGACGCACAGCGGCTCGCCCGCAGCGCTCGGTGGCGTCACGCGCACCACGAATCCTTTCGCCCTCGCAGGCGTGAGCATCAACGGCGCGTCGTGCACCTCGGTCAAGCAAGCGGTTCTCCTTCTCGCGCGCTACATGGCAGACACGACCGGGCCCACGCCTGGCGGTCAAACCGTGTTCATGGGGACTATCCTCTGGGAGAGCCTCGCGAACGAGCTTCAGGCGAACAACAGCGGCTTCCGCATGTCGAAGGTTCCGGCCGCCAAGGTCGGAAGCATCAGTATCGGCGTGGAGTACGACGCTATCGAGCTCGTGGGCCCGCTCGGGAACATGAAGGTCGTGGCAAGCCCGTACATTCCGGACGGCATCATCCGAATCCTGACGCTTGACCGCATCAAGCTCAAGACCTCGGGTCCGCTCTTCCAGTGGGTGGACGGCGCGAAGATTGAAAACGGTCAGCTCAAGATGGAGAACGACGACGACGCGTATGAGATTCGTCTCATCTCGGACGGCGAGCTTGACTGCGGTGAGGCCCCTGGCTTCCACGGCGTTATCTACAACGTGGTCGCCTGATGAAAGGCGGCTTGGCGATTCTCTTGGGGGCCGGCAAGGCCTCCAAGCTGAAATCAGACGAAGGCTCGTCAAAGGACGTCAGCGAAGGCTCGGACGAAAAGGCCGAGTATGCGCAAGGCGTTCTAGACGCGATTGCAGACAAGGACCCGGAAGCACTGGCCGAAGCTCTCGAAGGTTTCGTCTCGTGCTGCGGGGAAGAGGAGTAGCCCATGTCGCTTACGGTCACGTTCGATTCGATTCGCACAGCGATTCGCTCTCAGCTTGATGCCGAGGGCCGAACGGCGACCGCGCGACATAGCGAATCGTCGGTGGATGACGCAGCAGCCAGAGGGATTGCTGCGCTCCACCGACTCTTTCGCATCAAGGGAGGCTCCGACCGGTTTCTTACCTCGACCACGGTATCCATCGTGGCATCGACCGCGAGCTATTCGCTTCCCGCCACCTTCGGGCATGCAGTCCTCGTGGAGCTCACCGCCAATGGGGCAAAGACTTACCTGACGTCGTATGACCACGTCGACCATCCAGCGCTGACAAGCCCTGACGTCATCTCGTCCGGTATCCCACGCGGATACAAGATTACCGCAAGCAGCATCACCTTCGCGCCCACGCCTGGCTCGAGCCAGACGGCGACGCTTTGGTATGTGCCTACCGTCACGCAGCCGGATGGCACGGAGGACCAGCCTATCGAAACGGTCGCGCGGTTCGACGATTACGCTGTGCTCTACGCCGTGGGCTGGCTAGCTCGCAAGGACAAGGCCTGGGACCTGTCGAACAGCTGCGAACAGGGCATGGCCGGCGTTGCGCGTGACCTGGAGTGGTTCATGCGACACCGCGACACGAACAGCCCGAACCGCGTGCGCGACGTGTGGAACGCCCAGAAGCGCGGCATTCCTGGGAGCCGATTCTAGTGGCCTACAAGACGCTACAGATTGAGCCTTCGCGCGCCACGGTTCTACCTGGCGCTTTGGTGCGTCGTGAGCAGACCTCGGTCGCAGACCACGCAACACCCGAGGCTGCGAAGCAAGTCACCGACGCGCTTTCGCAACGCGTGCGCGACCTGAGTGCATCGGTCGGGCTCTTTCAACGCGGCGTCGTATTCAAGGACATTCCCTGCACTGCAGCGGGCAACATTGTCTTGCGTCATACGTTTGGCGGCCCCGCGAATTGGTTGGTTGTGCGCTGGGTGCCGACGAGCGCAGGGAGCCCCGCAAGCTTCGCGGAAGACCCCGCGCCAACACAGGACGCAAACGAGTTTCTAACCCTCTACACGCCGAACGCGGGCACCGCTTCGGTCCTGGTGTTCTGATGGGCACTCGCGACGAGCTAAAAACGGTTCTCATGCCCATGGCCGGCGGCGTGGACGAGCGCACGCAGGCCGAGCTCGTAGACCCGTCGCGCGCGTTCTTGCGACTAGAGAACCTGCGCGCCGATAAGCGCGGCAGCTACTCGAAGCGCTACGGATTCTCCACGCTAGCGCTTACTCGTACGAGCGGAAGCGCCCGCGCAAGCGTGCGGCGTGTGTTCGCGAATGATGGCAATCTGTGCACGTTCGACAATACGGGCACACTGGACGCATACGTCGAGCAGGCCACCTCATGGCGCAATGTTGGCAAGGCGCCAGAGTGCACGGTGTCGCGCAAATCCATCGCGAGCGGCGCCATGTCTGCAACGACAGACACGTATCGCTCTGTCGACATGGTGGATGTGAACGGCTATCGCGTCGTCGCGTTTCGTGGCGCGTATCACATTGGCGCGACCGTGTACGATGTCGAAACGGGCGCTATCGTCTATCCGGCTACGACATTCGCGAATGCTGGGTCATTCCTCGCAGACCATGACATCATCGTCGTTGCAGCTAGAGATGGTACGCGCGCGCACGTCATCTATGCAAACAGCGCAGGCACTACGCTTTACCGGCGCACGTTCAACACGGCAGCCATTTCGTCTGGATGGGCATCGGCGGTCACCGTCTCTTCTTCGATGTCGTCGCAAAAGTCTTTCGACGCGTGCTCCATGTCGTCGTCATGCGGCATCGTTCTTACGACAGGGACGAACCAGATTACAGTGTTCATGATTGACGATGACGGGACAGACCTCGGGTCTGCCTCGCATACGTCTAGCGCGGTTCTAAAGGTCGCGATTGGCGGTTCTGACACGGACACCGTGTGGATTGCCTCCACAGTGACAGCCGGCGGAAAGGTGAGGGGCCTTGACCCTTCAACATGCGCCGAAACGGTCACAAGCGCCGCGCTCATCACGACGTCAGTTCCTCCGTGGTGCGTCACGGTCACATGGACAGGCACGGGCGCGGGCATCGTTGGCGTTACAGACGAGGACGGTGTTACGTATTTCCGCACGTTCCAAGACACCGCCGGAGCCGTGACCGCTGTCAGCTACAACGGCTCGCCGCTGCTTTCGCATGTCGGCATTGCATCGCGCGTATGGGTGACCGCAACGTCAAGACTGCACGTGTGTCTCACGCAGATGACAGACAGCGTGCTTTATTGCCCGAACGTTCAGCAGACCATGGTCGTGGTCGACCTGACGGATTCGCTCACGTCCGCGTATACGATTCCTCGCGTCGTCGCGACGATTGCGCCAAGGCTCGAACTTCACAACACGGAAGACTTGACGCTACTTGTGAAGCGCCAGCCGTTCCACGTCATCACGTCTGGAACGAAGGCTTACTTTCCTGCCATCGTGCAGCGCTCGCCACTGGCCGCTGCCATCGAAGAAGTGACGCTCGACTACGACTCGACCGAGGTCTACGAGACCGCCGAATGCCAGGGCGTTACCTACATTGGCTCGGGCCTCACGAGCATCTACGACGGAGCCAACGTTGTGGAAGCCAACTTCGTCATGCGCCCGAATATTCGCTCTGCCACGCCAACCGGCGCGGGAAGTATCACGCTTACAGGCACAGGATGGACCTATGTGGCTATCTTCGAGAGCGTAGACGCCCGCGGGAACGTACACCGAAGCGCACCCAGCGACCCCGTCAGCTCCAGCACCGGCGCGTCGAAGGCCAGCGTGGAGGTCGTGATCACGCCGCTGTGCCTCACAAATCGCCAGACCTCGCTTGACGACTACAGCACGCCCGTCAACATCGTTATTTACCGCACTGCCAACAATGGGACGACGTACTACCGATGCGCTACGATACAGAATCGCGTTAGCGTCGGGACGACCATCACGTATAGCGATACGGTCGCCGATGCGACACTGACGGATAACGAGCAGCTTTACTCGCAGCCGGGTCTGTACGGCACATCGCAACCGCATGCATGCCCTCCGGGCCTCCGTCACCTCATCTACCATCAAGACCGCATCATTGGCGTTGGTGACGATGGGTATACGCTTTGGCCTAGCGCGCCTTTCGTTTATGGCGAGGGCATCTGGTGGGGCGACGTCTTCCAGCTGCCTATCCCGGACGGCGGAGCCATCACAGCGCTGGCGAGCTCGGACGGCCGCCTGTACGCATTCAAGCGAGACCGAATCTTTGTCATCGATGGAGACGGTCCCAGCGATAACGGGACCGGAGGGCAGTTCAGCGCACCGCAGCGCCTTCCGACCGAGCTTGGGTGCATCTCGCACCGCTCCGTCGTCGTGTCGCCGGTAGGCATCTTCTTTCAGTCGCCCAGAGGCATCGAGCTTCTCTCTGGCCAGCAAGTGCAGTGGGTCGGCGAGGCCGTTCAGGACTCACTTGCAGACTATCCCGTGGTCACGAGCGCCGTATGTCGCCAGACGGAAAGCCGCGTGTACTTCACATGCACAAACGACGCGGGGGACGAAGGGGTCACCCTTGTTTTCGACTACGCTGTCAACGCGTGGACAATCGATACGGTCTACGACTCTGACACGTTGGTCGCGAGCGCACCGGCTACGCATGCAGTCGAGGTGGACGGCTCGTATTACCGCGCAAGCGCGTCGACGGGTCGAATTTGGTCCGAGACGACAACGCACCTAGACAACGCGCAATGGATTACGGTCACGATAGAAACCGGCTGGATAAAGCCAGGGGGCGTCCATGGTGCAGCCGAGATTCCCACGGCCATCTTTGCCGGCGTAAGTGAAAGCCCGTGCTGCGTGTCGATTGAGTGGGCCTACGACTACCGCGACACGTACGAGGCCGCGCAGGAATGGGACGAGGCCCAGCTTGCCGACATCCAGAGCGACATGGGGAGGCTCCACCTGGAGGCCCGAGCGGACGAAAACGCCCACGGAATGTCCGCGAAGTTGCGTCTTTCTGATGCGCCGCCGACCAACACAAGCTACTATCCAGTTGCCACAGCTAAAGGCATCACCTGGTTTGGGTACAGCATCGAAGCGGCAGTAACACCGGGCCGCACCCGCCTTCCGGTAAGCGCACGCGCAGGGTGATTCGATGGGTATGACGCCGACTGAAGAGGCTGAATGGCGACGCAAGTACGGAAACGCGTCTACTGCAACCAGCACACCTGGCACGCAAGGTAATAGCGGCGCGGGTACCGTTGACAGTCAAACGAATTGGTGGAGTACGTACAATCCTGCCGAGGGGGCCTCACAAGCAGGCGGCGGCAAATGGGCGGACAACCAGTACAACTGGGACCAGGACCGCATGAATCGCGTCGCCACCGAGCGGAACGCGTATCAAGGCCAGGTCGACCAGAGCCGAGGCTACCAAGACCAAAGCTTGGGCCTGCTTCGGGACGCTGCCATGGGCAACGCTCCGAGCCGGGCCGAGCTCCTGTCTAAGCATCAGATGGACCAGGCAGCCAGCGCGCAGCAGAGCCTAGCTGCTTCCGCTCGTGGCCCTGCGGCTCTCGCGATGGCGCAGCAGCAGGCAGCGGGTAACACCGCTCGCTCGATGGCGGACATCAGCGCGAACACCAGCGCAATGCGGGCCGATGAGATGGCACGTGCGCGCGATGCCTACTTCGGCGGGACCTCCACCATGCGCGGACAGGACCAGCAGCGTGTCGACGCGGCCAGTCAGCGAGAGCTTGGCTACATGGGCAACCAGCTTGGATGGGGCCAGCTTGACCAGCAGGGTAGAGCCCAGGATGCACGCCTAGGCCTTGATGCCTTCGGGGCCAATCAGTCGAGTGAGGCAGCATGGAACGCGCGAAAGAAGGCTGACGAGGAGCGCAGGCAGGCCAAAGCGGATGGCGCGGTCAAGGCTGTAGGTAGCGGCATCGCCACTGCCGCCATGTTCGCCTCGGACGTACGCGCGAAGGAGAACATTCAGCCTGTACCGTCCCAGGCCATGGAGCAGTATCTCGCGACGCTTCAGCCCGCGTCCTACACGTACAACGGCGCCGTTCCTGGAACGCTTGGTACAGGTCAGCAAGTGGGGCCAGCGAGCGCGCAGAACATCGCAGCCACGCAGGTGGGCCAGAGCGTTATCGAACAGCGACCGGACGGCATGCTTGCTATCAGCGCACCGGGGGCCATCAAGGCCGGCATGGCAGCGGACGCACACATCAACGACAAGGCGAGCCGCGCAGAGGCGAAAGCTGACGCTGCGCTCAAGATGCAAGCAAACCAGCATGCCGACCCGATGACGGCCGCACTGATGGGCATGGGCGAAGGAAAGAAGGCTTCTGCACCGCGTAGCCTCGCTTCGCTCACGGCAGCACCCACGGTCGTCACTGCGAACCCTAAGACGGATTGGCTGGCGCAACAGCTGGCGAGCATCAACGCCACCAACAACGTGAAAGGCCCACGCTGATGGCATTCCCGTTCCTCAACCAGGTGTATGCGGGCCTGAACCCAAACGATGCGACCGTGAACGACTGGATCGCAAAGGCCAACGCGCCCGCGCCAATTGCCGTTCCTCCCGCAGCTGCGCCTCCTCCTGTTGCAAGCCCAGCGGTCATGCAACTCATTCAGAACGTGCAGGCGAATCGCACTCCGGCGCCGTCGGCGTTGCCGGTTACCTATCGGCAGGCGGACCGTGGACCTACCGCAGTTCAACCGGGGCCCACGCCCGTCTCGCAGGTGCCGCAACCCGCACCGCAAATGGCCGCCAATGCGCCCGCGCAGCAAGCGCAAGGCCCGCAGACGCAGGACCTATCCGTGGGCCTTTCCGCCGCTCCGATTCAATACGGCGTCGTCAATTCTCCAGGTCGTGCAGCTGGGGAGCTCAACACCATGGGCCCGAACCAGGAGCGGCTACTTACCAAAGCCGCTGGCACTGAGGGCAACGCGCAGACGGCAGCGGCTGAACGCGTGGCGACCGCCATGGTCGCGCAGCAGGCGCCGCTTGATGAGCGCGCACAGTACCTGACGGCCCTCGCTCAACGTGAGGCACAGGACCAGACCGGCAGGAACGAGCAAAACCGGCAGCGCATAGAAGACTACGAGCGAGAAGCGCAAGCCTTTCGCGACATGAAGGTGGACCCAGACTCTGCGGTGTCGGACCGCCAAAAGGCAGCCCTTGGTGTCGGCGGCTTTGTTACCGCGCTAATGGATGCCTTCACAAGTGGGCGCACCAACACGCATGGCGCTATCCGCGAAGCGTTCCAGGAATCGAAGGCGCAGGGTATCCAAGCGCAGCAGCAGAACATCGCGAACAGGCGCGCCTATCTTGACTCCGTGCGTAACGCAATGCAGGCACAGCGAGAGATGCAAGGCGACCAGGTCGCATCCACGCAGCGCCAAGCGCAGCTCATGAAAGAAGCCACCGGCGCGCACCTTGACCAAGCTGGAATCGGCGTGGCCATGTCGGAAGCGCTGGCCCGGGGCGACCTCGCGCAGGCTCAGGCATTGTCGAAGCTCTATCAGCAGCAAGCGGCGGCACAACGCTACATTCCTGCGAGCGGCGGCGGGCGCATGTATCAAGTCAAACTTGCCAATGGCGCGGTACTCAACATGTCCGAGAAGGAGTTCAACGCGTACGCGAAGGACAACGAAAAGGGCACCATTGAGACCGGACAGAAGATTGCCGTCAACGCAGCTGAGGCCAAGGCAAAGGGTGCAGGAAAAGACGACGAGGCCCGCATCGTGGACCTTGGTAACGGCCAATTCTACAAGGCCCGCACGACCGAGGAGGCCATCAAGCTCGACGAGCAACGCCGCGCGCTTGAGCAGCGCCAGGGAGCCATTATGGGCGTCAAGGAAGCGCGTAAGCAGGTCGGATTTTTAGACCGCGTGGCAAACAACATGACGTTCGGCGCAATTGAGCCGAAGTCTATTGCCAACCTGGATGCGCGTTCCAAGGCGCTAGTGGAGGCGGAAGCGAAGCGTTCGGGCGGCGTCGTAACAGAGTCTGACCGCGAAGGCGCAAAGCTACGCGTTGGCGACCAGACGAGCTTTAGCCCATTCAAGAGCAATCAGGAGCGCCTCAACGCAGTCCAGGCCGAAATCGACCGAGACAAAGAGCTTCTTGACCGAGGCCGAGACATCACGACGCGCGCACCCAGGCCCGTAAAGAAGGGCTGGTAATGGCAGAACCGCAAGCGCCCGCGCCTCCGCCTCCGATTGATCCAAACTCGGAGGTGAAAGCCTATTCACCCACTGGCGAGAAAATAACCATCCTTGCCAAGGATGCGGCACAGCTTGAGGCTGCCGGCGGCAGCGTTGCGACCAATCGCGATATCCAGCAAGAAAGAATCGACGCCATTCCTCTTGCTGCAAAGGCTGCCCATCTTGCCATGGGCGATGCCGGCTTCTGGGCCACTGGTGGCTTTACTCCAGAAGGCGAGACGTTCACCAAGGGCGTAGCATCTGGCGCCACCATGGGCCTAAGCGACCTCGCGGGCAAGGGCGTAGGTCAGGTCATCGGAGGCGACAAGCTTGCGCAGCAGTACCGCGACACTTCCAACGCGTTCGATGCGGAATCGCCCCTAGCCGCGAAGCTTGGCGAAGGCGTGGGCATGGTGGCCGGCAGCATTGCCGGCGGGGCTGTAGGTGGCGCAGGGCTCGCGGGACGCGCAACGCTGGCGCTTCCGTCTGCTGGCATCTCCGCACTCGGAGGCGCAGCAGAAAACGCCGTTGCACGCGCTACCGCAGGCATGCTCGCACGTGGCGCACTTGGTCGCGCTGGAAGCACCGCGCTTCAGTGGGCCGCACGCGGAGCTGTCGAGGGCGCCCTCATGGAGGGGATGCACCAGACGACAGACGACCTTTTCAACGACCACGAGCTAGCGGCCGACAAGATTCTTATCGCAGCAGGCAAGGGAGGCCTATACGGGGCCGGTACGGGCTTCGTCATGGGAGGCCTTGGGTCACTGGCCAAGTCAGGCGCACAGGGCGGTCTTGCGGCATTGCGTGGCACTGCGGCCAGCGTTGCGGAGCGTACCGAGGGCGCACTGGCCAAGCTCGAAGGAGCGGCGGCCAAGATTGAGAGTCAAGCGGACGACGGCGTGAACGCTGCGCGGAAGCTGCACAACGCTGCGGCGACCGACGCGGGTGCACTGGAACGTGTTGAGCGGGGCGTGGGTGAAGCTGCGAGCGCTGGGGAACGCAAGGCGAGCGCGGGCTTTCTGGAAAAGCAAGCGAACGAACAGGCCTTGCGTGCGCTAGGCGGAACGCGCGTTGATATGCGTAAGACCATCGCTGCACTTGGCGAAGAAGGTACGCAGGATGTCGGCGCGCTGCTCATCAAGAAGAACATCATTGCCGCGGGCGACAATGCTGAAAGCATTCTTCCAAAGATTCTCACGAGCAAGGAATCCGTAGGCGATGCCATCGGCAAAGTCGTTCAAGGAGCAGATTCGCGCGTTCCGTTCATGGATGTTGCGAAGCGAGCCAAAGCGCTTGAAAGCGAGCTTCTCAAGAAGGGGCCGCAGTACGTAGGCGCAGCCGATTCGGTGCGCGATGCCATGGAGAAGATGACGCGTAGCCTCGATGCGGGCGGCGCTATCGGCGCAGACGGAACCATTGCTGTGTCTGACTTACTCAAGGCTCGCCGCGGCCTCGAAGGAATCGCGTATGACGCTGGCAAGCTCGGAAGCAGCAATGCAAAACAGGCCATCAGCCACGTTGCGCGCGATATCGAGGACCAAATCATGGCGCACCTCGACAAGGCGTCGCCAGGAGCTCGCGCCATCTATGAGCCACTAAAGCGCGAGTACCAGCTACTTTCGCATGCCCAGCGCATGGCGGAAACGGGTGTCGAGCGACTTGGCGGGAACCGCATGATTAGCCTGACCGACACCATTGCGGGAACGGTCGGAATGGCGGCAGGTGGCCCCCTCGGGCTCTTGGCCGGGGTAGGCAACAAGCTTCTTCGCGAACGCGGTAACGCTACCGCTGCGGTCCTCCTTTCCCGCATGGCGCAACGCAACGCCGCAGAGGCAGCGCTTCACACCTTCGATGACGTCGCGACCCGCGCAGCTTCCGGCATGATGAAAGCCGCCGGCAAGACTGAGGCCGCGGAGGGACTCGCTGCGCGCAACGCGGCGCGCCAAGCGGAGCGCGGCTACGGCACTGGCGCTCGCAAGGCGTCCACCGATGGCGTCCAATCGCGTGCACGCACGGGCATGGAGGAGGTCAAGCGTCTCCAGGACCCTGCGACCATGCAGGCGCATATCGACGGGAAGCTCGGCACGCTGAAGCAATCGGCGCCCATGCTTGCCAGTGCGATGGCCTTCCGGATGCAGCAGACGGCGCAGTTTCTCGCATCCAAGATGCCCGAGGAGACGAAAAGCTACGCCCCCATTTCGGCCCCGTCCAGGAAGCCATCCGTCAATCCAGTGCAGGCCGCACGCTTCCTTCGCTATCAGGAGGTTGCCGAGGACCCGCAGAGCGCCCTTGTTCGCTTCAGCCGCGGGGAGGTCCGCAGGGAAGACGTCGAGTTCATGCGCGAGTGCACCCCCAAGGCATTCGAGACGCTGCAAGTGCGCGTTCTCCAGAGGCTCACGGACGCACAGGAAAAGGGCGTCGTTATCCCACACGAGCAGCGGCTAAAGCTGTCACTTCTTCTTGACATCAAGGGCGACGCAATGCTGGAGCCCGGCATGTTTCGTGTGCTACAAAAGAACGTGTCGTCACCGCCTTCTGGACAAGGTGCCGGCGGACCGCAGCAGGCGCCCAGGCGTCCGGTTCAGCTTTCGTCAACCCAGCTCACAGGGATGGACAAGCTTGAACAGTGAACGACACAGAGCGAATCCTCGCGGCCATCGCGCAGGGTGCACAGCAGCAGGTAAACCTACAGCGTAGCGTTGACCGCATCGTCAACGACCACGTTGCGCTCCGTCAGGACGTTGCCGATGTGAAGGGCGAGGTCCTTTCGCTTGGAGGCCGCGTTTCTACGCTCGAAGGCGCGCGCAAGTACAGCGACCGGGCCAGGGCTGGGCTGTCCGACGCTGACGCGAAGCACGAGAGCGATATGGCTGCCGTCATCGCTGAAGTCGAGGCCGTCAAGCAACAGCAATACGCGCTGATGGCCGTCAACCAGAAGCAAACGAGCGTGCTCGACCTGCTCCGCGGCTCGCGTGTCCAGCGCCTCGTCAAAGAAACAACGCGGCTCGTGATTCTGCTCGCCGCTGTCGTCTCCGCATACCTCTCTGCAAAGGGCCACAAATGAAACTCACTTGGCAACACGTCGTTCTGATTATCTCGTCGCTCGCAGCCATCATCTTGGCGGCCCGGTTTAGCAGTGTCGCCATGGCAGCCGTTGGCGGTGTCGTGACTACGGTCATCGGCGTCTTTCTGCGCTCGCCGCAGGATGCAAAGGAGCTCGACAAATGAGGACCTTTGTCCCTGCCGCCATTGTCGCCATGGTGGTTGTCAGCGCCGCGTGCGCTGCGGGCCGGTCCGCTGGCTACGCTGCCGAGCTCGAAGGGTGCCTACAGGCTTCCCCCAACTGCAACCAGTACGTTCACTGTCGTAAGTCGGTGGCGGAGAAGTACGGCCGCCCATTCGACGGTGGATGTGCAGTGCATGACGCAGGGGGCGACCAATGAGCCCCGCAGAGATGGCGCTCGCGGTCGCTGAGGTCGGCATCGGAGCGGTGAAAGCTGGCATTGTGGCGGCCAGGGCAGGGAAGAGCGCGGATGAAGCGCTGATGGCCATGGTGGAGCACATCCAGAACGAGCGAGCGAAAGAAAAGTTCGTTGAGTTTCGGGAGGGCTGAGTTATGCCGACGTCTGGAATCCTCAGGGTAGGGCAAGTCGACCCGAACACGTACTTTGTCTACCTCACGCAAAGCGGCTCGCTTACGTCGTTCGATTTCTCGACCGTGAGCGCTGCGAGCATCTATGTTCGCAAGCCAAGCGGAGCGCTTCAGACGTGGTCATGTACGCTGTCAAATCAGACCGCTACCGGACTCACCGCAACACGCACGCTTCAGACTGGGGACCTTGACGAGGCGGGCGCGTACAAGGGTTACGTGTTGATGACCGTGCCGGGCGGCACCATTCGGTCAGACACTGAGACTTTCTATGTAGCTGAGGAATTCGCAGTTGTAGCCGCACAGGATGCGCCATCGTGGTTCATCTCTGGCGCCGTCATCTCGGGTGGTGGCGGGTCCACGCCTACGGGGACGGGCTTCTATGGCGTCACCGCTGGCGTCATGGACGCGGCGGCCATCAAGGTCAACCTAGCAAGCGCTACCTACGTGACAGGCACACTTGCCGTGGGCAACGGCGGCACCGGTAGCACGGACTACAGGACCGCGACCGAGACGCTCACAAACAAGAGCATCGACGCAGACGCAAACACCATCACGAACATCGATAACGCCGACATCAAGGCCGGCGCTGCTATCGCTGTCTCGAAGCTTGCGCCAGGCACAGATACTTACGTACTCACAACGACGGCAGGGACGGCGGTATGGGCGGCCCCGTCCGGAGGCGGAAGCGTTCCGACTGGAAGCGGATTCTACACGGTGACCGCTGGCGTCATGGACGCGGCGGCGAAAAGCGCGGCAGCTGGAATCTACACGTTTCTCGCAACGCCAAGCTCTGCAAACCTTGCTGCGGCCGTTACGGACGAGACCGGCAGCGGCTCCCTCGTGTTCGGTACCAGTCCAACGCTCACGACGCCCGTTATTTCCAGCATCGTCAACACTGGTACGCTGACGCTTCCGATTTCTACCGACACCCTAGTTGGCCGAGCGACGACGGACACGCTGACCAACAAGAGCATCAGCGGTGCAAGTAACACCATCACGAACGTTTCCATTGCTACCGCGGTGTCCGGCCTCGGCACTGGTGTTGCGACGTTCCTAGGTACGCCGTCCAGCGCGAACCTCGCGGCCGCGTTGACCGACGAGACCGGCACTGGCGAAGCGGTGTTTTCTACAACGCCGACGTTCAAGACGAGCATCAAGCTAAACAACCCGGGCAACACGTTCGCGTATACGTTTACGCCTGCCGCGATTGCAGCCGCTAGGACCATTACGCTGCCGCTCCTTACGGGCAACGACACGATGGTCTGCGAAGCCTTCACGCAGACGCTCACCAACAAGACTATCAGCGGCGCGTCGAACACCATTACCAACGTTTCGCTGACGTCAGGTGTGACCGGCACGCTTCCGGTCGGAAACGGCGGCACGGGCATTACGAGCCTTGGCACTGGCGTGGCTACGTGGCTTGGCACTCCGAGTTCTGCGAATCTAGCGGCAGCGATTACAGACGAAACGGGCACGGGCGCGCTTATGTTTGGCACCGCGCCGACCGTAAAGACGACCCTGACCATCCGCAATCCGGCTGACACGTTTTCTTATACGATTACGCCGTCGGCCATTGCGGCAACGCGCACGTTTACGCTCCCCCTTCTTACCGGCAACGACACCTTTGTCGCGGAAGCGCATTCGCAGACGCTGACAAACAAGACCATCGCAGCCGGTTCCAACACGATTACCGGTATCACAAACACGAACGTCGATACGCTTGCGGCCATCGCTGGCACGAAGATTTCGCCCGACTTCGGTAGCCAAAACGTTACGACGACTGGGTACTACGCGACCGGCAGCACCGTGGCGTCAACTGGCAACGTGCGTTTTGGTAACACGCATAAAGCGGTCTGGCGGAACGCAGCGAACAGCGCAGACGCTTGTGGCGTCCAGTACGGAGCCGGCGACGTCATGTACTACGGCCTCAACTCCGGCTTTGGCGAGCAGGCCTATGGCTGGATTGCTGGCGCCACTCAATACATGTACATGGCGGTGAATTCCTCGTACTACATCCACCTCGAAGCCTCCGAGGTGCGCATGGGTAACCCGGTGGTCGGTGACGACACGGCATATGCAAGCCATGGCGCTGTCGTATCTTCCCATACGGATGCAGCCTACACGGTTCCGGCGAGCGAATATAAGTACTTTACGATTACATTCGCGACGACGCTTACGGCAGACCGTACGATGACGTTTCCTCATCCGTCCAGCCTCGCGCGCAGCTACCGGAAGAACATCCGAAACTCTGGAACGGGCGTCAGCATTACCATTTCCACAGGCACAGGGACCACTGTGCAGGTGACCAACAATCGCGGCATTTTGCTGGAATTCACAAACGGAGGGGTCCGCGTTGCCGGGGCCGAATACGTACTATGAACGAAGAACTACGCACGCAACTGGAATCGGCAATCACGGACGGTGCCATCAGCGAGCCGGAATTGCTCGAAGTCATCGCCCGCGGATACGCTCGGCTAAAGACCGAGATTGCCCAGCGAGCCGTGGAGGCTGGCATCACAGAGGCCGAGATTGCTGAAGTCGTCGCGAAGCGCAAGTGACGAGCTCGGACGCCATCACGAAGGTCCCATGTCCCGCATGCACGCCTGCGACACAGGCGCACTGCAAGCTATGCGCGGGAGACGGCATGGTTTCGCCCGAAGTCGTCAGCATGTACAAGGCGAGACGCAGTGGCGAATACCGAATGACGATTGAGCCTACAGAGGAGAAGTCATGAGCGCTGAAACGTACACCGAAGACGCAGCTTTGCCGCCGCGCATGCTCAAGGTCATCGATGTGTCAGCCGTCCAGGGCGCCATCGACTGGAAGGTTGTCGCGGGTGACGGAATCGTCGGCGCGTATCTGAAATGCACCGAAGGCATGCGCCACAGCGACGGGCGATACACCTCGAACTTCACTGGCGCGCGTGATGCGGGCATCGCTTGCGGGGCGTACCACTTTGGCAAGCCCAAGACGGACCCCGGCGTTACCCCGGAGCAGGACGCCAAGAGCGAGGCACGGCGCTTCTATACGCTGTCCGGTGGTCTGGGTTCGGCCAAGGGCGAGATGCCACCTGTGCTTGACATCGAGGTCATGGACGACCAAACGCCGGCTGTCGTCGCGTCGTGGATCCGCGTGTTCCTGGCGGAGGCAGAGCAGCTATTCGGACGGGTCCCTGTCATCTACACAGGCGCGCCCATGGCGAATGCGCTGCGGCTCGTCCCTACTGCGACCAGGCATCCGCTGTGGGTCGCACGGTACATCCAGAACTACGGCCAGCCCGCGATGACCTGGGAGGCTGCCCATGCGCATCCTGGGCCGCTTGACGTGCCTTTCATGCGCGCGCTGCCGTGGCGGCCCGATGCGTGGACCCTCTGGCAGTTCTCCGGCGGCATGGCGAACCTGCCTGGCAACCGCGTTGCGGGCATCGCGTGCGATGTGGACTGCAACCGCTTCAACGGCGGCGAGCGCGAGTGGGAATCTTTTGCTAGGTTGGCGTAACCATGCATCACTCGCGACGAAGCTGTTGGGCTTGCACGAAGATTCGCAAGGTCGAGCATCGCTATCCTGAGGTTACGCCTGCACAGAACCTGGCGGAAAACGAGTGCGAATTCTGCGAACTAGGCAGCACGGAAGACGTTGCGCGCCCTTGCTTGCACCCGCTGAGCTGGGACGATGACCCCGAAGAATACTGGCGGGCAGCACTATGACTGGAGTGAAGCATCTCCGTGCCGCTCATGAATCCAGCCAGCACAATTCCGTGCACTGCTCGCAGCAGGTGCACTCGCGGAAGTCGTCACGCCACTTCCTGCTTGTCGGCGTACCATTCTCGGGCTCCTTTGCCGGCGAGAGTAGGCAGAAAAAGGAAAACGGCGGATCGAGGTCGAAAATTGTTGCGCTGGTCTACCAGCGTGCTACTGTATCTGTATGAACACGATGAAATACGCACTGCAAAAGTGGAGCACGGGACGCGGCGATTATGTGCATGCAATCGTCGTCAAGTGGGGTGAGCTCGCCGAATTCTTCGGTGACACGGATTTCGTTGGCAATCCAGAGCAAAACAGCGCGATCGTCCATGCGCTGCTAAGTAGCGGCGCGCCGGCATGGGTGACCACGGGCGAGGGCGCAACGGATGAAGGTGGATGGGCCATCCTCGGCCCCGCATGGGAGGGATGAAATGGCATTCAGCACGATCGACGACGTAGCGCGCGAGGTGTCGCAGCGATTCGGCTGTGATGCATCGGAGGTGTCCGACGCATGCCGAGACGCCATCCAAGGCCGATACGAGGATGTAGAGATTACGGAGGATTTTCTTCGCGCAGTGTGGAGCTCCGCGTTCCCCGATGTGAGGTACCCCTTCTGATGCCTGCCCGCAAGAAAAAGGCCCCTTTGCGGGGGCCTTCCCGGCCCTCTCGCTCCGGCCCGAATATTCCCGACGCACAGCGCGGCGAACGCGGGGAGCTCCTACAAGTGCGTGTCACGCGCGGTACCGTAGCGCTACTCGAAAAGCTAGCGCGCGAGCGAAACGCCACAAAAGGTGCCATTGTGGAGATGGCGCTGATCACACTTCAGCATGTGCCGGAGGAGTGAATAAGTGGGCGCGCCCACAGTGCCGGGGGAGGAGAGGACCCCGCGGGAACGCGCCCACTTGCAGCGTATGAAGTTCTCCTAGGCGGTAGCCTCGTCCGCCGTCTCTAATCCGCTCTCCTTTTTCGCGATCACCCCGCTCGATGGCATCGGCGAGCAAGCTAGGCACCGCGCCGTACTCACTGATTAGGTCCAGGTCTCGCAAAGCCGTAACGATGCGGGCGCGCTCCTTCGCGTTGCCCGCCGCTCATCCTGTCGCCTCCCGTTCGGCTGCGAGGCATTGGGCGCAGCGAAGCCAGTCGTCACCAGGAGCCTCTTTCATGAGCCGCTGCCGGAAAGCTGCGCAATCGTACATGACAGGGCTCCTCCACCGAACGAAATCGCACCTCCCGCACGTGATCCGGTTCGCGTCGATGGCGATGCGTAGGTGGCGTTTCATAGCGGGCTCCGTATAGACGTGTAGTTGACCCCGCGCTCAACACTCATGGAGTAGAGATCGGCACCTTCAACCTCGTACCTGCCAATCGTCGTTTCGCACCATTCATACACGGGCGTGCGCAGTTTTTCCGTGAAGATCAACTTTCTGCGACGGTCGTAGAACCTGCACTCAACAATACGGCCTCGGCATTGCTTCATCTTGCACATGGGGTGATCGCAAACGCTCACAGCTCACCCCGCTCAATGGCGTCAGCGATTACGTTGCATGCGTAATCCAGTCTAAGGGTGAAATTCGGCATATCGCCAAGCCCTCCATTCTCGCGCAAAGCCGCAACGATGCGGGCGCGCTCCTCTCGCTTGCCATCCTCAATTCCTGCAACCAGGCACGTGGCGCAGTTGTCCGCTGCGGCCTGCCCGTTGCGCATCGCCTTCCCCTTCGCCAGAAAGTACGCCGTGAACAGCCGGCGAATCGTGCGGGCTTGGCGGGCAAGCTGCTGGCCCATTGCTGCTTCGGTTGGGTCGCCTCCCGAAATCATCACGGCCCAATCGTCGGCGGTTATGCCGGCAAGTGCGCCGTAGTCCGGCTCTTGTGATACCTCCGGCAGTTCCGGAAACTGAATCGCGTCCAGGTCCAGCCACGTCTGCAGCACCTTGTCCTCGTCGCTGTCGCTCATCGCCCGGCCTCCTTCGTGGCGCGCTCACGCTCGATAGCGTCGTGAATCGCGTCGTTGAAATTTGCGCACGCTTGGCACGGCTGCGCTTCTATGCCCCACAGCTTCACTTCGCATTCGTCACGCAAGTGCAGGCGCAAGGCGCGCTCAAGTCGAACACGGGCGCGTTTCACCCCGCCTCCTTCTTCTTCTTCGCGTTCTTCGCTGGTCCGACCGTGACGCGACGAACCTTGCACGCGATGTAGAGGTCTTGGTCAAATTGCGCGTCTCGCCGATAAACGTAGTTCGTCACCGTGTCACCTACGCGCGTCCGCCAAAACACGCGACGACGACCCGAGCGCCACTCGGCAAGCTCTTGCGCCATTGCATCGGTTTCGCGCTTCAAACGCCCTGTCGTATCTCTCATTTGCCGCTCCTTGCTTGCATGTACTTCGCAGCGAATTTGCGCATTCGTTGCTCTGCACGAACTCATGCGTCCTCATTGACTTCCGCCACGGGCCAGACCGACCCACGCGGGATGGTTCCCCATGACACGCCGTTCTCAGTGGAAAGCCAGATGACCTCTTTCGAGCGCCGGTCAGCGCGGGTGGTCTTCACGTCAGCGAGTTCGCGAAACGGCAACCACGTTGCTCCTTCGTTCTCGCAGACGATCACCTGGCCAGGGCGGGAGCGGCACCAGGTGCCGAGGGCCTCGTAGTCCAACTGCTCGGAGCCGAAGCGATAGTGCCTTCCCGCGGCTTCATACGGGGGGTCGACAAACCAGGTTGCCGTACGTGGCGTCGGAGCGTCGGCGTAGCTGCAGTTGAAGAGCTGCCAATGGCGAATCGAATCGACCTGCGAAGCGATCGTCTGGCGTACCCGCGGCCCCCAGAATGAGCCCGGCCGAATGCCCTCACGCATCCACTTCGACGGGCTCTTGCGCGGGCTCGCGGCACCGCGATTCAGCCAGAACCCCACGAGCCATTTTGCTTCTTGCGGCACCTTGAGGTCATCAATGGTTCCGTCGGGATCGAGGTCGGGGATGGCGAGGATCTCCTTCGCCTTCACACGAATGAGGTAGCGCCAGACCTCCGACAGAACGGGGTCGATCTCGCAGAGGATGATCTTGCGGTGGGCGTACCGCAGTGAGAAGCCAGCCGAACCGGCGAACGGTTCGACGATCGTTTCGTGGTCGGGCTCGGGGTAGTGCTTGATGGCGTCGCGCCACTTGCCACCGTAGTAGCCGAAGAACGGCCGAAGCTGCGGAGCGTGGGCCCCGTTGATCGGTACGCCGTTCGCGTGGCCGTTCTTCTTCGCATTCGTTGCTCTGCACGAACTCATGCGTCCTCATTGACTTCCGCCACGGGCCAGACCGACCCACGCGGGATGGTTCCCCATCGCCCGGTGTAGACTCTGCCCTGATCGAAATCGCGAGCCAGGCGCCAGCGCCGACGCAACTCGTCACACGGCTCCTCGCGGCGCTCGCCGTTGCGAAAGAGCAGCGTCGCCATCATGCCGAATCTCGCAGTCTCGTCGTCGTCGTGAATGTCGCAGACCAGCGCAGAGCACCACAGAGGATTGCCGTCACGTTCGCAGTTCAGGCAGTCTTCTGGATGCACGATCATCCCGACCTGCACGAATGGCACTTGTCTCCCAGCGATGATGATGTCCGTCTCGTCGTCGCCTTCGCTCGCGGGGTCGGCCTTGGGGCACGACGCGCGTGACTGGTCGCAATCCGACTCGACGCGGCCGCACGCACAAAACCTTGGGCCAGGGATGTAGACGAACCCGTAGCCATCGGGCGTGACGAGCATGCGATCGGCAGCCCGCGCGGTGGCGATCTGTGTCGCCGTCATGGCGGCAGACGAAACGATCGATCCTCCCGTCATTGCCGTTCGTCGCAGGAAAGCCCGCGCTTCATCCCGCTCGCGCACAAGCTCGCGGTTTCGCTCCTCCCAGTGCCGGTTGCAGCCCGGAGAAAGCCGGCACACGCCATCCTGGCCGCAGTCCTCGATCTCGCTGCGCTGCCGGATCTTCGGCAACGCGCCGCTGCACGTCGTCTGCTCGCGGTCGTAGTTGCGGACCATCCCGCAGCGCGAGCAGACGGACCAGCCATCGCGCTCGTGCTTCGTCCACTCGTGTCCGGCGCTACTCATGCGGCACCGCCTTCGGCCCGCGCTCGACGGTCAGGCTGTTAACCGCGCGCTTCGTTCGCGCGGTGTAAAATTTCGGGTCGCGGAGTTTGTGAGCCAGCCTGTGAGCCTCAGCCTTGTTCAAAGGCTGCTCTCCGAGGTGGGTTTTGGTCCAAGCGCGGCGTCCGTCGAACACGTCAACGGCCCAACCTTGCCCGTCATCTCGCGGTCTTACGTGGATACAGAGTTTCATGGCTCGTTAAATTCTCCAGTTGTTAACTTCGCGGATTCAAACGAATCCCTTGCCATAGCTATCGATTAGGTACTTCGCTCGCGCGCGAAGCTCTGCAACGATGCGGGCGCGCTCCTTGGCTGCGCCGTGCATCTCGTCAAAGGTGCGAATCTGCTCCTTGACCTGTATGGCATGCGTCCACCTCGCCCGATACCCATCCGCCAGTGCACGCAGCCGGCGAATCGTGCGGGCTTGGCGGGCGCGCATCGCATCAAGAAACGCTAGCGCATCCTGTGCGGGCTCTGGCTCCAGACACACCATGATGGCAGTGCGAAACCGCGCGAAGTCTTCATGCTCGCTCATCGCCCGGCCTCCTTCGTGGCGCCCAGCGTCAGCACGAACGGGCCGACCCGGATGTGTCGCGCAAAAACTCGCTGCGATATGCCGTCCCACCCAATCTGAGAACCCCAGTGGCCGAAGAAAAACTTGGCAAGCCGTGACGGTGCCCACCGAAGTCGAATCGGCCACCATGCGTATCGGTCGCGCTCCTTCCAAGAGCTCCCGCATTCGTTGCAGGTGTAAACGTTCGGCTCGTCTCCACCGCCCGTACTGCTGATTCCGGTCAGCCCGTGCTTATGCGCAAATTCAAGCGCATCACTTCGCGTCTGTTTCGCCATCACCCCGCCTCCTTCTTCTTCGCTGGCTTCTTCGCTGGCCCGACCGTGACGCGGGTTATGGTGCCGCCGCACCGCGTCCGAAACCACCGCGCATCCCGCAGCGTGCGGAACTTGTCTACTCCGTGTCGGTGCGTGACCCTCCAGCCGAACACGCGACGCTTCCCCGAGCGCCATTCGCGGAGCTCAGCCTGTAGGTAGCCGATGCATTCCTGTTCAAAAAAATGAGAGCCGCGAGCCTTGTCGCCATGAAAAACAAGCGGCCCGCGACATTTGAAACAACGACCTTCGGCGGCGTCATCGAAAAATTCTTGTGACCAGTCGCGCGCCATCACAGCACCCCCGTTCCGGTGCGGGCCTTTGCGAGATCACCGATTTTATCTTTCATTTCATGGGATTTGGCTTCTTTAGGTAGGCACAGGAGATCGCCCTTTTGCTTGTTACGTCGGTCAGTGTGCATGCGGCGCATTCCTCCATCCTTGCTGATTCGTCGGGCCTGGAAGCATTTCACGCAGTGCAGTCGCGTGGTGAATAGCGCCTCGTCGCCGCATGCAATTGGTGCGCGACACGTCCAGCATTCGCCGGCACGTTTGGTGCGAATGAGCCTCACGTCCCCACCTCGCGGTCGTAGTCGGCGAGGGCAGCCTCAAGGTCAACCTCGGCAGTGCCCGCGCGGCACTCCCTGCATTGCTCCAAATAGCCTTGCAGGATGTCGCATTGCTCCCGCAACTTCCGCCCCGCTTCAGCCTCCGCGAGCAGCCCCGGGAGGGTGTTGCGCATGGCGGCGAACAGCAGCGCGTTCGGCTCCAGTTCAGGTAAGTTCGGGGCGAAGACCTCCGCAATGCGTCCGCTCGGCGCACGCAGGTGAGCAGAGTACTTTTCTACATGTGCAACCACCGGCCCCGTCGTCGCCTCCGCAAGCAACCGCCGCAGCTCGGCGTAGGTGGGCGAGGTCATGGGGACACCGCCTTCCTGTAGATGGCCCACACGGATGCGCCCGGCAAAGGCGAGCCGTCCCCGCTCGTGTGTTGACTAACCGAAAACGAAACCAGTTCCCAGCCTTCCGCGGACATGTCCGACGCATCGCGGGCAACCCACTCGCCGGCCTCCACCCTGAGGTCTACGTCCTCGTAGTTGCAAATGTGCCGATGGAAGCTCACGGCGTCACCGCCTTGGTGGCGTCGATACTCCGCACGCACTCGTGGTCGACCATCTGCGCACACGCATCGCATCCCTCGCAGGCACGGCAAGCCATCCAGAGCTCGCGCCCGTCTGGATATGTCATCCGCACGCGCAGGCGACCATCCAGTACGCGGCGCGTCGCCGTACCGGTGGGGCCCGTGTAGCGCTCGTCTCGGATGACGCGCTCTCCCGCTCGCACCTCGCGCGCGCTCACTGCAGCACCATCCCGCCGCGGAACGGGTGGCGTTGTTGCTGCTGATTCATGCTGACTCCTTCTGTTCCCAGCGCATCTTTCGCTGCAATGGGTGCTCATCCACACGTGGTCGTTCCGTGCGAGACCACTTGCCGCCGCCAGCTTCGCCGATGCACTTCCAGCCGGACGCCCGAAGCGAGGCGCCACCCTCCTCAGCGTCGCAGCCTCCGACAGCCGGCGCAGTTCGTCGACGCTGAAGTCGCTCATGATGCCCTCCGCTTTCGGTTTGGCGAAACTGTGACGTAGCCGTAGCCGTAGCCGTAGCCGTAGCCGTAGCCGTCGCCGTAGCCGTAGCCGTAGCCGTAGCCGTCGCCGTAGCCGTCGCCGTTGCCGTCGCCGTAGCCGTAGCCGTAGCCGTAGCCGTAGCCGTCGCCGTAGCCGTAG
>ERZ724505.356-NODE-356-length-30234-cov-4.954571_pt1 | contig 30234 bp, 24 predicted proteins | sample MGYA00376038_ERZ724505 | MGnify/ENA primary metagenome ERZ724505 (study PRJEB28724, sample SAMN07190884) | wastewater metagenome | isolation source: effluent of sewage treatment plant in Hong Hong | place: Hong Kong | collected 2016-03-17 ...
TTGCCCTCTGTAATGTAGATACTATAGTGACTGATTTTATCGCCTTCAATGCCCTTCCAGCGCAGGAGAATATCCTGCAATTTATTTTCTGTCGTTACCCCCGTCACGCGTGGCACTGCTGCGGGCTTCACCTGCCATTTCATGAGGAGCTGTGTTTCGTTTGTTGCTCTATCAGTCGCAGTGATCCGCACGTCGTACGTGCCCGCTTCACTCACTCCTGGTATCGTCCCTGTGTAGATCCCCGCACTTGATTCTGTGAGAGACGTTTTTTTTCCCTCTACTTCCGCGGTCACTGATGCCAGTTTTTCTTCAGCTTTCACCGTGAGGGTCGATGATTGCATCGTCACTCCTGCTTCTGGCGAGAGCGAGGCACTTTCGATCGTTGGTGGTTTCGTATCGAGCGTTATGGTGATTGGTGCGGACTGATATTGTTTGCTCTTCTTACTTTGAACCATGAAGGTGAAATTAGTTTTAGTGTCATCAAGCGATACGTTTGTGAAGCGAAACACGCCGTCAGCATCTGTCTTAACGACATTGTTTCCTTCTCCAACTCCGATAAGCTCAAGATCAAGCAGGCTAGGCCCGTTTCCTTGCACGTTTATTGTCGTTGTATTCACGTAAGCCCCATTGGGGGGATCGAGAATGACTAGTTCTTGGCCGCTTTCGACTTCGCTGTCATTCACTTGTACCGTGAGGGTTCCCTTGATAGCGGGATTGTTTCTGTCAACGAAGGTGAGGCTCTGTTCGCCAGGGCTAGAAAAGCTGAAACTGAGTGGAATTATCCGAGTGCCTCGATCTTTCCCTGTTAAATTCGCTTTGCCTTTTCCCGGGTTTTGCCCGTCGAATCCCTTCTGCGGGAATTCTGCCTTCGGATCGGTGCTTTCGATCAACACTTCTCCTGTGTAATTCTGCACAATATTGCCGTTGCTATCTTCCGCCGTGATGATAACAGGGAAGAGAGTATGAATTTTCACCGGATCATTATTTCCTATTGTGATCTCGAAGTGATCCACGACTCCCGTTTCGCCCCCACGCCCGTCGAGAATCGTTGCGCCGAGGTTGAAGCCGTTATTTTGGGGTGCGTTGATCGCAATACTGCCGATACGAACATTATTAATAATATCGAATGCCGTGACTGTTGCGCCCATTGTTCTCAGTGTCCAACTCATCGAGCCATCCACATCGTTTGTTTGGCGAGATTGCGGAGAGATGCTGTCTTCCTCGTTACTTGAAACCAGTACGAGGGGCAATCCGGGAATAGCGTTTCCTTCATCGTCTCGCGCTGTAGCAGTAACAGTGTACACCTGAGATCCGTCTTTCTGGGTGCCTGTCTTCGTTGCTCGTATTTCGGACTTCGTAAGACTCGCTTTTCCAGGGAGAACAGCGAAAGAAGTTTTCACTCTACCAATTGTCACCACGTGTTTCCCCGCAGCAGTGATGCGCGATCCAGAGATCATCGCAGTAGCCGTGCCCTCTTCATTCGACGTACTTGAGATCGAAAAAGGCACGCCCCTCGGTGGCGTGATATCAATTCTCATGTCTTCTCCTTTCACGCAGCCTTGCGCTTGTACGATAGTACCCACTCCCACAACCGTATCTTCAGCACTCACATCAGAGCAGGATACTTCCTGAGCCGCGAGCGGCGCAGGAAGCAAGCACACAACCTGCATCACGATTGCCACTACACAGAGCCGCTTCTTGCATGTCGGTGTGAGCGTCATAAAATCCTATTATTTTATCATATATATGCTGTCTATTCAATGCTGACATAGTATGTTTGAGTGAATAAATAACATTCGTCAATATCATCATGAGTGCCGTGCCTGCTCAGTGGTACACTATCATCCATGCAGCGCGTTTCCATGGTGGCCGTTATCGCTCTCGTGCTCGTCGGTTGCTCAATGGGTTCTGGTGATGCTGGAGCTGGTGTCACATGTGAGACGTCGTTTTGGAATGGCACTGTTGGCGCTTGCCTTCCGTCAGGCTGGAACATTCTTTCGAGCGACGATCTTCGCACACTGGGAGTAGCAGAAGAGACTGTGGCCGCTTTTCAGTCTTCAGAAGCGAGAGGTGGGCAATTTGATACCGTCACGGTGACGGCGGAGCCTCTCACGCGCGAAATGACCACTTCGGAGTACAGCAAAGCTAATATTCAGGCTGTCGGTGTACTTCCGGAATACGCGCTGATCGATAAGACCACCGTGTACATTGACGGGAATGAAACCGCCATTCACGTATTCAAAGCGCGACCCTCGCCCGATGCTCCCATCCGGCGTTATTACCAACTGAGTGGTAGCAGCAATCGCATCGGCTACACATTTACGGCTGCCTATCCTCTCACCATCCAAGACTCTCAAGAGAAAGAAGTGCTCTCTCTGCTCAAGAGCGCAACGTTCCGAAGTGCAGCAAGCAACGGATCTGCTCAGGAGTAATGCGAAGTTCGCAGTACTTCAGCGTTGTATCATGATATTCACGAGTCGTACGAGCATAGTTGCCAATTCATCTCGCGTGATCGATGCATTCGGTTTGAAGTAGCCTGTGGGTGAGTCATCTGGGAATAAGTATCCCAGCACGACTTTGAGAGCCGCACCAGCGTAGATATCTGTACCGTACGTGTCAGACATTCTCACATCTCTGAAGACTTCAGCAGACGGTTCGCTTGTAATGCAGAACGCTCTCATGAGCGCTGCAATCGCCACTTCGCGTGAAACGCGTTCATTTCCTTTGCTCTCGAGAGCAATCGGGAGAACGCCATGTCCGATCACTGCCTTACGATAGCCTCCTTCAGGCACATCTCGAGCGTCGGGCTCAAGTAACTTGTACAGAATGAATGCGAATTCATCGGTAGAGACTGTATTCAAAGGCAGAAAGAGGTGATTGTCATTCTCTGGAAACACTCCCAAGCGAGAGGTGTCTCTCGCATAGCGCGTAAACCAGTAATCGGGAATATCTGCATACTTCACGGCCGATACTCGTTTACTATGGTTGCTACAGACTCCGGACCGAGTCGAGAACGGCCCTTGGGATTCGTATTCAGGCGTTGCTTTGTTACTCATGCTCTCCTCTTTCCAGTTCTTTCCTCGCAAATTTCCTGCAGGAAGCTGAGAGATGATAATTTCGTTGCTTTTACGGCTTCCGCCTCCGCCACCACCGCCTCCTCCTCCCGAACTCTCAGTGCTCGATGACGAAGGAGTGACGGGGGAAACGAGAGTGAATTGCCATGTAATTGAGAGGCTTATGCCAGCAAAATCGACACCCGACGTACTATCGAACGCCGTCGCATCAATGAGCACGTAGTACGCCACATCGAGGCTCAATGTCACTGATGGGTCTATGGTGATAGTAGTAGTGCCGCCGCCAGTCACTTGTAGTGACGTGACATCGATCGTTTCTACTGTGGCATTATCAGAAACGGTTTTGATTGTGATAGTGCCTGTCATAGGCTGTACAGCCTGAGAGAAGACAGCGGTAAGGTTCGTGGTGCCTGTAAGTCCGCTCGCGTTCCCTGTCGGCGTGAGAGAGGAAATTGTCGGTACCGAAGTACTTATTGTGACACTCAATGCGCTTGAGGAAGCAGAGACATTTCCTGCAGCGTCTGTTTGAGTCGCTGTCACTGAATACGTGCCGTCTGATAACGAAGACGAGGTAATCGTCACCGTGCCTCCTGCACACGTTCCCGTACCAATGGTCGTCGCTCCTTGCGTGAGCGTGATCGTATCTGTTCCTGTGCACGACATCGTGAAATTTGGCGTCGAGTCAGATGTGATATTGTCGCTCGAGCTCACGCCCAAGTCGGTGCCTGTGGTCATGTCTGGCGTTCCAGGTGCGGCAGGAGCCGTGGTATCAATAGTGATGGCAAGATTTCCTGAGTTTGGCCCCATGCCTCCTCCAGTATTCTGCCTCGCATTCACTGTATGAGAGCCTTCTGCAAGGGTCGATGATGTGAGAGTGATGGTGCCCCCGACAGGACACACCCCAGAAGCAAGTGTCGTGCTCCCTTCACGAAGTTCCACGGTGGCACCGGCGATACAACTGATTTCGGTGTTGTGTCACTCGTGACATCATCGGTATTTGAGCTTCCTGAGTCTGTCGCAGCAGTCATATCTGGCGTACCTGGAGCGGCAGCCCCACAGCTGGAGAGCAGCGTATCGGTAGATGTATCCACTACTCCCACGATATTTGTATTGATTCGCTCCACGTAGAGCTTCGTTCCGAGGAGAGTGGTGGAGTACGGATCGGATACAGCAGGAGTCATCAGTGCTATCGTCGTCGATACGGTATCGGTAGCAGAATTGATCACCGACAGCGTGCCGTCTAAGAAATTACTCACGTAGATTTTCGTGCCGGATACTGACATGTAGTACGGGCTATCCCCAACCGTGATGGTACTTGAGACTGTATCTGTCGCTGTATTGATCACAGATACGGTGTCTGAAAAGGCATTGGAGACATACACTTTTGTGCCGATTGCCTTGATGTCATACGGTCGGTTGCCTACGGTAATCGTGGAGGTGACTGTGTCTGTCGCGGAATCAATGACCGATACGTTTGCAGAATTGTAGTTGCCGACGTAGAGCTTCGTTCCCACTGCGACAGAGCTGTAGGGAGTGGTGCCGACTGTAATCGACGTGCTGAGCGTGTCAGTGCTTGTATCTATGACGGCGACACTCGTTCCTCCGTACTTACTCACGTAGAGCTTTGATCCAATGGCTGTTGATACATATGCAGTGCTAATGCCGCTGATTGTTGAAGTGACTGTATCAGTAGCGGTATCAATCACGGATACCGTCCCAGCTCCGTAGTTACTCACGTAGAGTTTGGTGCCTACCAGTGTTGCCCAGTACGGATTTGCCCCGACCGATATCGTCGTTGAGACTGTATTCGTGGTGGTATTAATGACAGACACGTTGCTTGAGCCGTAGTTAATGACGTAGAGCTTGGTGCCTGAGTTCACAGACATGTAGGGATTGGTGCCGACACTGATCGTGGCGGTGACGGTATCCGTGACGGAATTAATGACACTCACAGAATCGCTTCCATAGTTATTCACAAACACTTTCGTGCCGACAGCAGTCGAGAAAAACGCAAAGCCACCTACGCTGATATTGCAGTCTGCGAGAGCCCTTGGAATGCTGAGCACTGCAAGAGGAGTGGAGAGCGTGTTGCCGAGCCCTCCCCATAGTACGAAGGCGATCAGCATGAAGACTATTCGTGCGCACGACGTTCTGAATTGCATGCAAAACTTTTTATGCATATTTGAGAGTGTACCACAAATCATCGAGGTTATGGTAGGCATATTTGCTGTTGTGTATGTTGCCATGGCACGTGAGGCGATCCTTCAGTACACTTTGCGTGCGATGGTGCCGTCGCCAAGCAGTAAGGCAGGGGTCTGCAAAACCCCCATACGCGGGTGCAATTCCCGCCGGCACCTCCATCCTTCGCAATGCGAAAGCTGCCGTCGTAGCTTTTGAGTTATGCGGAAGTTTTGGTTACAACGAAATATTGATAACACGCCGCGGCAAGCATGCCGCTCCTTTGGTACATCAATATTGATTGAAGAAAATATCTTCCTAAAAAACTACGCAGTTAAGAAGCCAAGCTAATTCCTACTTCTTCGCCACTGTCGCCGGATCCACAAAGCTCACACTCTTTAAAATAAAGGCGACTTCGTTGGCTTCGGCGTCTGTAATGCTAAGCGGGAAAGAACCGGTAAATGTGTAACCTGTGCGCTCTTTAACGGCACCTAATTGATAGTATCGACGAATAGGATTATCGGCAGCCGAGCGTGCGGTAAATACGTGCAACGCCGATTCTTTGCCATCTATATACACAACAGATTTATCGAGCAATTTATAATCTGGCAGAGCTGTGACCGCCGCGATGTTTGCCTGGCTGTAATCGGTTGTGGTGAGCTCCTGCGCAAGTGGCTCTTGCGTGACTGTCACAGTATCGAATTGACCGCCGCGTGGTGCGGTAATCTGAAAGGCTGCAACCGTTTCTTCCGGTACGCCAAGTGCGCGTAAGTTGTCGGACGACAGCACTTTCCAACCCGTTGGCAGACAGGTGGCAAACACGCTGTTCCAGAAAGGACTGACGCACGAAACAGTCGTAGTTTTTGAAGCAGATCCACACGCTGCAAGGGTAAGTGTGGCGATGGCGATAATCCATGCACGTCGCATGGAGATTATTGTATCACTGGCTCGGCGCTTGCCTATGTGCTCAGTGCTGTTTTTGCCTATCTCCGGATTGACAGATAGCCAAAATAAAGCCGATTAGTGCTCGTACCATTGCTGAAAAGTCCATTTTTTGCTACAATAGATAGATTTTATGACACAAAAAACAATCAAACAGGCTTTGGGCACCGTTACCATGCTAGCACTCTTGCTTTCGCCACTGCAGTTAGATGCGGTTGGGAGTTGTCAGATTGATGTAACAGATACCGTTGCCGGCCTTGGCAGCGACATCAAAGTCACCAGCTGTGGCAGCGGCGGCACGCTGAGTGTCGATATTCTTCCGCCGTTTGGCTCAAACTACACGCACCTCATCACACTCGATGCGTCGGGGAATGGCACCAGTCTTGTTCCGTCGAATGAAACGCGGACTGCCGGTCAGTATGCAGCCAAAAGCACTGATGCCCGGACAAGTTTTACCGTCGTCGCGGACAGCGCGGACAGTCAGCACAGCAAAATAACAGCATCAAAAGACCGCATTGCAGCCGACGGCAGGGAAACAACGACTGTGACAGCGACCGTACTCGACCGCTACGATAATCCGGTTGGCAATCGTCCGCTCGTTCTCCTCTCCAGTCGCAGCGGCGACAGCATTGATCCGCAATCCCGCCAGACAGATGGCAGCGGCCGTTTTTCATGGACAGTCAGCAGTCGGGACGCCGGATCCATGACGCTCAGCGTGTATGATCTCATTACCAGCAAAAAACTGACCGATACCACAGTGATGGTTGGCAACGCAGCCGCAGTTATCACAAGCAATCCCCTGACAGCCGGCCTCACCGGAGCGGGCGGCGACTTTGGCACGATTGATCACTTCGATGTGAAGCTGTCGAAAGACGCACCTGTGAAAAAGAATGAACTGTTCAGTTTAACTGTCACGGCGCTCGATACGGCCAATCGGATTGTGCAGAACTATACCAATACTGTGCTGATCACCTCGAGCGACAGTGACAGCGATTTCCCCAAGAAGGGAGCTGATCCGAAAAATCCCGACACAGGCTCCATGGATTTCCGCCCATCGGATCTTGGCGTTCGCAGCGCGCCTTTGGCATTCCGCGCACAAACCCCCGGCGAACAGACATTCACATTCGTGGACAAAAACAATCCAGCGATCCGGGGATCCATCAGCATTACCGTCAATGGTGACGCGCAGGCGGCCGGCGCCATCCAGATTCTGGATCCGAAAAATAATGCCGAAGTGAATACGACCGAAGTGCTGGTGCAGGGGAAAGCACCCAGCCTCATCAATGTCATTGCCAAAGGCGGCCTGGAAGACGCAAGCGGCGAAACGGACGGTGAAGGAATATTCCGCGTCAAAGTTCAGCTGAACCCGGCTCAGCGCGATCACACCATTTTTATACGCAGTGAAAACAAGCAGTATGAATCTGCCCCTCTGCACATTGTCCTGGATACCGCTGCGCCGACTGTCGAGAGCATTGCCTTTACTCCGGAATCACCCAAAGAGGCGGAGAAAGCCACTGTCACCGTAAAGGCCGAAGCGGGCATGCCTCTTGTCACCATGGAGCTTGGGAAAGATCTTGTCACGCTTCAGGAGCAATCTGCCGGTAGCTACACCGCGACATTCGCGGCACCTGCGATGAAAGCATATGACGTGAAAATCCAAGCACGTGATACAGCCGGCAACAATGCGACTGTACTGACAAAACTGACCGTGCAGGCAAAAGGCACACCGTTTGTGGAAGGAGTGACCGCCGAAAGCCAGCCGCAGGTTGTCTTTGTCCGCTGGAAGCAGATTACTGAAGAAAAAATCGGGAAATACAACATTTACATCGGCGATTCACCGGATAACTATTTCTATAAACTTGAAACTGCCGCCAATGCCACCTCGGCAACCATTAAGGGATTGGAACCGGGCAAGCAGTATGTGTTTGCCATGACTGCGGTGAGTCTTGGTGGCGAGGAGAGCGTCCAGAAAAGCGACCCTGTTACCGCAACGCCGCTGGGTCAGAAAATAGTGGCGACCGGCGAAGACGGGCGCATCCGGCTGCACATCGCGGCCCCTGCCGGTATTCCCCTTTCCAGACAGAAAATCGAATTCGGCACAGAGCCGGGGCGTTACATTTCCTCGCTGACATTTGATGCGGCACCCATGCTGCTCGTTCCGGACCTTATCAACGGGGTACGCTACGAAATAAAGGTGACGCCGATTGATCTGACCGGCAAATTGCTGTCCGATCTGGCGACTGTTGTTACAGCCACACCGACGGGTGACAGCGGATTCCATCCGGCAGCCGGCGATCCCGTACCCGGCGACATCGGCATACAAAACCCGCCGAATATCACGCCGGATGACACGGTTCCGCCGGATATCTACACCAATCCGCCATCAATCCCCCACTCCGGTCTTCCGCTTGCCGCAATGATGACTATACTGATTCTTGCCGTCGGCATCGGCAGCGCAGGCCTCTTGCATCTGCAACGCAGGAAACAGGCACATTCATTTATGCAGATGATGCATCGACGCTATAGACAGTAGCAATCGCATGATGCCGGTACCTGCGTCTTGCCCTTACCATCTGTAAGGCGCGCTAGCGGCTCGAATACCCGTGACTCAATCCCCGTCGTCCACGTATGACTCTTCGCTCACTTTCCATCGGCGGCGCAACATACGACCTCTTTCTGAGCATGAACCCACGCATCGAAGAATCCGCCTGCGACGGTAAAAAAATTATTTTCGACCTCGGTAAAAAAATTCCCATCGAGCGGATTGTCGAAAGTTGCGGCGGCGGTGCCAGCAATACGTCAGTCGGACTGTCGCGTCTCGGCGTGCAGGCGGCTTTCTGCGGCATTGTCGGTGCGGATCAGTGGGGCGAAAAGCTGTTGAAAAACATGCAGAAAGAAGGAGTGGATACCAAGCCAGCCACTATTGTCGAACATGAAACAAGCAGCTTCTCGCTGGTGCTGCTTCTCTCCACCGGCGAACGCACCATTCTGTACAACTCCGGCGTGAACGAACATCTGCAGGATGCCACATTCGATACGGGCTTTGCGACAGACGCCGATTTGATCTACCTCAATCATCTCTGCGAACGGTCTTGTATGATCGAGGATGACCTTCTCAGCGCCCTCCGGAAAAAGAAAGAGGCATTTCTCGCGTGGAACCCGGGCGGCAGCCAGCTGGAAGACGGCATGCAGAGCCTGCATATACAGCACCTGCTTGCGCATACAAACTTTCTGGTTCTGAATAAAGAGGAAGCAATGCGTTTTACCAAAACCCGGGACACCAAAGAAGCAATGATGAAACTGAAAACCACCGGCGTCACGCACCTGTGCATCACCGACGGTCCGCACGGAAGCTTCGGATGCAACCGGCAAGGCGCGTGGTTTTGTCCGCCGCTGGATAATGTTCGTGTAGTCGATGCCACAGGCGCCGGCGATGCATTCGGCACCGCAGCTGCATGGGCGCTGGCCACCGGTCAAAACTTGCCAAATGCGCTCATTGCTGGTACACTCAATGCATCAAGTGTGGTGGAAATGATGGGAGCCCAGACAGGACTACTTTCTTACACAGAGATTCAATCCAAACTCCGTACAACCCGTCTCACAACCACACCTCTCGATTGGTAATTCCTTCTTACGTTTCCCTACTCTAGCCATGTCAGACGATAATCTCATTGCCATCCAGGAACTCATCGATTCCGCCATGTCCTCCTTAAAGACAGCTCAAAGTTTGCTGCGCGACATTACCGGTGTCTCCGACTCCTCCCGTGAGCGCTACAGCGCCAAGGCGACATCACTCGGCTTAAGCGCCTACAACGCCGCAGCCAGCAAGGTGGTCGAAGGTGTCTTTGACGGCCAGAACATGGTCGACAGCAACGGGCAGACGTATCCGATTCCGGCTAACTACGCATCCAAGAGTAAATTGGTTGAGGGTGATGGCATGAAGCTCACCATTACCGATGAAGGCAAATTCATCTACAAGCAGATTGCTCCCATCGATCGCAAGACGATCGTCGGCGTACTCATTCAGGAAGACGGACAATATAAGGTGCTGGCCGACGGCAAAGCCTACCGCATTCTTCTCGCTTCCATCACCTTCTACCGCGCCGAAGTTGGTGACCAGGTGACGATCCTCATTCCAAAAGGCATCGATGCCAACTGGGGTGCAGTCGAAGCCATCATTCCAAAGCATCTCGCCGAAGCGGCTGCCAAAGCAGTTATTTCCGCAGACGGCACCCTCGCTCCTGCCAAGAAAACACGCAAAAAGAAGAGCGACGACGGGGAGTTGAGTCCGGAAATGGAGTAAGAGAGAACGCAGCTTCGTAGCGAGTGAGCTTTTTAGACTTGATCTTCGATCATTCATGATTTTTTGTTATATGTTTTGTGTATCTTGGAATTTGTTTCAGATTTAGTTCTTTGATCTTCGTATTTTCACAGGGACGCGGCGTCCCGGCTGCGGATGATTTGATAAATAACCACGGCTAGAAAAGCCGCTCTCCAGAATAGATAGAATAATCAACCTTTCCTCTTCATCTTCGTATCCTTTCCTCCTCTCATTCTTTCTTTTTTCCTCCGAGTCTTTTGAGTCCTCTTAAGTCCTCCTGTATGCTGATCATATGCGCCTCTCTCCCCGCATCGCCGTTCCGGTTGCCGCAGCACTCACTATTGCCGCTATTATCGGCCTTACCTTCTTCTGGCAGATCCAGACATCCATCAGCATTATTGAAAACGGTTTTGGGGTGAATACAAAAATACCGTCCTCACTCGCACCAACGAGCTCCCTGCTTGCACCCGGTACATGGACGAGCCAGCCGGACGCCCTGCTCGCGCAGCGCGAAGGGGAATTGGCTGAACTGCGCGGAGACTGGGACAGCGCAGAGCAGCTGTATAAAAAAAGCATTGCAATGAATGGCGGCGCTTCGGCACTGCGCAAACTCGCGTCACTGCAAATGCAGCGTCGCAAATTTGATGATGCGCAATCCACAATCGCCTCGTTGAAACGCGAGGAACCGAACAACGATGACACCATGCTTCTGGAGGGATTGCTGCAGCTTCGCTCGGGAAAAACGGGGGCGGCGCAAAGTACGTTTGCCGCCAGGCCGGCATCGGCACAATCGCAGTACGGGCAGGCATTGGTCGCCATCAGCCAGGAAAATGCCCAGCAAGCCAAAATGCTGCTGACACAGGCTGTGCAGAACACGCAGCCCACCATCCGTTCTTCCGCAAAACTGCTGCTTGACGCCTATAACGAATTTGCCCTGTTTCCCGACAGCGGCCCCGCACACCTGCAGGCGCTTCTGGGCAGGTCGCTGGCACAATTAAACGAATGTGACATAGCGCTGCCGCTGGTGGCAAAAGCCATCGCAACCGAAGGATCGTACCGCGATGCATGGACGGTAAAGGGATACTGCGAATTCGCAACGGGCCAGAACAAAGAGGCTCTGGCATCTCTTGAACGCGCCTACCAGCTCGATCCTGAAAAGCCGGAAATTCAGTATTTTCTCGCTCGTGTCTACCATGCACTGAAGGACAACACGAACGCCATTACGTTTCTTCAGTATGCCATCGTCAACGATTTTGAGCCGGAAAATGACGCACGTGAACTGCTGGCCAGCTACGCACTGGAATCGGACAACGTGCCGCTGGCACTGCAACAGTACGAAGCGCTGACCAAAAAAGACAACTCGTCGCTGACATATTTCCAAAAATACGTCGATGTCGCGCTCACCATCCCCGCTCACGGGGAAGACGGCTATAGCATGGCAAAGAAAGCCGCACTCAAGTGGCCGGATGACGCCAGCAGTCTGGCACTTCTTGCCAAAGCAGCAGCCGCCACAAGCAGGCTGGATGAAGCGCAGACAATGGCGAAGAGCGCCCTCAAGATCGACGCGCGCAATCCCGAGGCGCTTGGCGTTCTGCAGAAACTCAATACGACAATCGCGCCGGCGAAGAGGTAGTGCGAGTTTTTAGACGATGAATTTTACATATACAAAAACAAATAAAAAAAGAAGCGGGTACCTACCCGCGGAGCTCGATAAATCCATCCTTTTTCATCAAGCCACGATGCCATCGCAAGCCTCCAAAAGCCACGACGACCTCGCTTGCGCATCACATGATAGCAATCATTTATCGCACCCAAGATTGCACCACCGCGGGCGAGAACGCCCGCTCTGATAGTATGGGTATAAATTTATCATTCCTACAATCTCCAGAGCGGGCCTTCGGCCCGCGGCATTCGATCAAATTAAACATGTTCCCCCGGGACGCTGCGTCCCGTCTGCGGATATTGTGATATATCAATATCATTCCTCTTTGTCGTCGCATCCTCTATTCCTTGTATCCTCTTTTTTTCCATCTATTAATAAAAAGACCGCAAGCGGTCTTTTTATTTTTGTGTTCGCCTCCTGAGACTATCAACGATGTAAAGGTGAGTGAACGATCGCTGAGCCCTATTAGCGGAGGGGGCACGTGGGGAGGAGCCCGTACTTTCTGCCTTGCTTTGGTCTCTTGTTTCTCCTCGTGACCGGACGAAGTCCCCGTACCGGTTCGCCACGCGATGCACAAGGGCTTCGGGGGAACGCTGGGGAGAAAGGGGGCGCACCTCGATACGCTCTCTCACTGTATCAAGGCGACGTTGCAGAGCAGAGAGGATGAGGACGACTAGCCACGTTTGGTCTGATCGCTGTCATTCTCTCTACGGATGCGAATTATGAATACTGTATTGTGAATTATGTATATTCTTTCTATTCATAATACATAATTCGTGATTCATAATTCATTTCAGCCAGTGGTGTAAAAAGGATCAAATGTTTGTCTCTATGTTTGTGAGGTGGCTCGCGAGCCGGTCTCTGTGTGTTTGTGTGTCGTGTCTGTTTGTAGATTCCGAGGTGACCCTGTTGTTCCGGTCACGAAGAAATCTTGTCATTGTACTCAGCCAGAGATTTTACGCAAGTTTGTGGGCTGGCAATTACCTGCAAATGTTGCAAAATGCTAGAAAAAGTGGCGCAAAATCCCCTCTTCCTTTAGCCAGTTTACTGCTACTCTGAGAGCCGATATGGCTCCTAAACGCGATTTCCTTGTGCGTGTCTCGCTCCTGTCAGCTGCAGGCGTGTTTGGCGTGGGAATCATTATCATTTTGATAGCACTGTTTGTCACCAAAACCTTCAAGCCGGCCCAAGACAGTCTCGCCAATCATATTCCCGCCGAAGATACCGTGTTCTTCCTGCGCACGCGCGACAAAGCGCAGCTGCACCACATCAGCACCGCAGTAGCGCGCATGGTCGGCATGGGAAGCGCTCCGGCGATTGCGACAAAGGCAGACGATAGCCCCGCTCTGTATGAGTTCGCGATTGTTGCAACCAACAGTGGCAAAACACTAAGCTGGGTCAGCGAAGTCCAACTAGACGCACAAGAAGACGCTCCTGCGCCACCACCAACGATTGCGATGTCCGACGAACTCATCGCTCAAGTAGTACGTGATACGACAAAGAATAAGCGCGCCACTCTTTCCAGGCAGAGTGCCTACGTTCCATTACAATCAGAATTCAATAATACGTCGTGGCTTCTCAAGACTGAGGCAATCACATCAGTGAGTTCGGATAAGGCCTCTATTCTTCTCTCTTCTCTTGTAAAGCAATTTTCATGGTGCGCCATGGTCACGTCAGAAAATTATGGCCAATTCTGGCTGATGGATCCGGATCTCAGAAAATTGCCTGATCAGACCGCCATTTTTCCAGAAGAGCTGGACTACGTCACGCGTCACCCCCTTCTCTTGATACACATCAATAGAAGCGATGCCATTGCAGAACTGCTTGCCGGCGCATTCAGTACTCATAAGCCCCTGTCTGCCGGCATTGCCGGCATTCTGACAGCGCAGATCCAGCAGGCACTCGGCTCTCATGTCACCACGGACGAAATCACCCCTTTCTTCCGCTCCCCTGTCAGCCTGGAAATCGGCACAAGCGAGAGCGGTTCGTACCTCTTTGCCCTGCGCGCAAGCGGCTCAGAAGCGGATCAGACGCAATTGACGGAAACAATGAAACTCGACGCTGCGAAAGGCATCATCCGGCATGTCGAATTTTCGGACAACAAGCGCAGCGATGTCATGCCCAGCCCCGCCACGCAATCTCCTTCCGCCATAGGCAAATGGCATATCCAGTATCTGGAGGATACAGACCTGCGCGGCCCCCTGACCGTTGCCAAGGCCGGCAATGAATATGTGCTGGGTTCCAGCGGATCATTGGTGGAAGCCATGATTCATGACCACTGGAAAGGAAGCATCTCTTATCGTCCGTCTGCAACACCGATTGCCGCAGGTTTGCTGGACACAGGGTTTGTGAAGGCATTTGTTCAGGCACGTCTGCCATTTTTGTTTGATCCTTCCCATCCGGACACTCTGCTGGGATTCCTCCTGGAACCAATCGTCCGTCTGCCCTCCTTCCTGTGGTCAGTGGAATCAGCGGAAGGAAGCATTATTCTCCGCTGGAGCACGCGTTTATGAGATCCATTGACTCTGGCACGCAGTAATTGCCTAGCGCGGCGCCGCATTTCACAGTATTCTCTCCCCGCTATGAATTTCAACTTTCTCAAACCCGCCAAATACTTCTTTATCCTGTCGACAGCGCTGACACTGATCAGCATCTTCCTGGTGTTCAATCCTGGACCACGTCTGAGCATCGAATTCACCGGCGGCACGCGCATGGAAGTGCGCTCGCCCAAAGCCCTGGAAACAGAAACAGTGCTAGCCTCACTGAAAACATTCAAGCCGGCTGACGGAAAAGATCTGAATGCGACAGTCAACAAATCGCATCAGGGCACATTCATCATTCGTACCAAGAATCTAAGCGACGATGAGCACAAAGGACTGACAGCGCATTTGCAAAAAGATCTCGGTGCTGTTGAAGAGGTGCAATACACCACCATCGGCCCCACAGTCGGGGAAAGCCTCAAACATCGTGCTGCCTATGCCATTCTGGCCGCATCCGTCGGTATTATCCTGTATCTCGCTTTCGCATTCCGTCACATTCCACGCAAGTACAAGGCCTGGAAATTCGGAGTCGTTGCGGTCGTTACGCTCCTTCATGACGTGATGGTGACAGTCGGTATCTTCGTCATTTTGAGCCACTTCACCAACTTCGAGGTCGATACGCTGTTTATCACGGCGCTTCTCACGATTCTCGGTTACAGCGTGAACGACACTATCATCATCTTCGACCGTATCCGCGATAACCTCACTGTGCAGGAGCGCAAAGAGACATTTGCCCACGTTGCGAACACAGCTGTGAACCAGGCCTGGAAGCGCTCTTTCTACACGAGCTCGGCCACTCTCATCATGTTGTTCTCTCTCTTCTTCCTGGGAAGCGTGAGCATCAAGTGGTTCGTCTTAACACTTATCATCGGTATTATTCTTGGAACCTACTCCAGTATTTTCGTCGCCACTCCATTGCTCGTCTACTGGGTTGAGGGTAAAAAGAAGCAGTAATCGCAATCAGCGGAACAGATCATGATGGATACGTGTCTTCCTTTCTGACTTTTTTCTTACATCTCATGCACATTTCTCTCGTTAAGCACGCCAAAGGACGTACCGAGTGTACGGTTGATATTCCTGCAGACGCACGCATAGCTGCGGAACAAAAAGCGATTGCCAAGCTCGGCAGCCAGGTGAATCTGAAAGGATTTCGCCCAGGCAAGGCGCCGGTGGATGTTCTCAAAGAGCAGCTCGATCCGGAAAGAGTGGTGAAAGAAACTGTCCACCAGCTGTTGCCGGAAATTCTGCGCAAGGCCATGGAGGAAAACAAGCTTGCCCCCATTATGCCGCCGCGTATCGAGATAGTGACAAATGAACCGCTCAAACTGAAAGTACTGTTTGTGGAATCGCCGGAAGTGAAAATCAACGGCGACAAAATAAAGATGGAGCCCAAAACCGATGTGAAAATCGACGAGAAGGAAAAGAGGCAGTTTGTGAAACAACTCCTCTGGCACGACCGCAAAGAGAAGGAAGAGGAGCGCGGAGCGCAGGACGGAGATTTGGTGAAGATGGACCTGATGGTCGAAGATGACAAAGGACACAAGCTGGAATCTGCCAGTCGGCCGGATTACCGCGTGCTGGTTGGAACCGATGAAATGCTGCCCGAGCTCGAGAAAGCGCTCATGGGCATGAAGAAGGGCGAAAAGAAGACCGTCAGAATTTCTCTGCCGAAGGAGTATCCGACAGTCGAATTGCAGGGTAAAAAGGCCAGTTTTCACATCGCCGTTCAATCGGTTTCATCCGTTGAGACGCCGGAGATTACAGCTGAGTACATCAAAACACACTTCGGTTCCGACAAAACGCCGGACCAGTTTATGGCTGATATCGAGAAAATGCTCAGCGAGCGCAAAGGTCGCGACGTGGCCAAGCAGCGCGAAAATGCGTTCTTCGATAAAGTCCTGAAAGAAACGAAAACTGACTATGCCCCTGAGTTAGTTGATAGTGAAGTGCAGGCTATGCTCGAAAACATCCAGCAGCAGCTCACAAAGCAGAACATGACGATGGACGACTGGATCAAGTCGATGAACAAAAAGCCCGAAGAGATCGCCGCCGAAATGAAAAAGTCGGCCGAAGATCGCCTCACTCTCCGTTTTGGTATTCAGGCACTGATCAAAAAAGCTGAGATCAAAGTAGCCGACGAAGAGGTGGTCAAGCGCTGCGAAGAAGAAAAAGTGATGGCCAAAGCCCAGGGCCAAAACACCGATGACCGCGACTATTTGCCAGACGGCCGGCGCTACGAACAAATTGCGTCCGAAATGCAGGTGGAGAAGCTGATGGAGAAGTATGGAGTGTAAGAATGGCAAAGTTCAAGATGCAAGAAACAAGGATCAAAAAAATTCGAAGAGCCAAGAACCAAATTCGAGACAAATCTGAAAATTGAATGACGAAATTATCAGAATATCCGCAACCGGGACATCGTGTCCCGGTTTTGGAATTGATCATACAAATTCGGTCCGCCTTTTCTTTGTCGATACGGCCCGGCTACTAGCAATTTATTCTACAAGCGTACGCTGAAATTTCTCTTATCGCCGAGCCGGTTGGCATTTCTATTTCAATTCGCTCTCTTTCCGTGCAAGAAACTGGGGGACATTCATTGTTTTTTGAATAGCAATACTCTCGCATCCGACAGTGGAAGCATTTCACGGATAAATTGCTTCGCCTGGATTGCCTACACCCCCTAAGCATACCATGCGCATCTGTCCTTCCCCTCTTGCTGTCTGCCACGTGGCAAATCTATCCCGACTAAGAGAGACAATCATTGCAAGATTTCGAAGTACATCGATATATTCTGCGGCAAATTTCTCGTTTCCTGCGCCAATCACAGCGATGGTATGTGGATGGGTAGCAAAGTGTCTCGTCGATAGAGTTCCACCGCGAGCATTGCTCGCATAGTCATCAACGGGAAACGAGGAGACTGAAACCGATTGAACAATTCTCTCTATGGTTTCTGGAGGACAGGTAATACCTCCATCCTTTACTTCACCTTTAAATACTTCAACTTGTTGTGCGCGAGTATCGAAAAAATCACCATGACCAACAAATACCTTTCCTTGATGTGTCACCATATAGGTATCGGTCATGGTATCCTGCACCCAAGGTAGATATTGAAGTTTTGGCGATGAACGGTTTCCATCACTGCACCAACCACATTTGCTTCTTTACATTAAACTCACGTTCTGAGCCATCGTAGTCATTCACTTGGTGCTGGCGATTGATAGCAGTTCGTGGAATCTCCGGCACCTGCTTGCAAAGTAAGCGATACAGACACTTGCGGATCTCGACGAGTTCTAAGGCTGTGAGCAATCTTTCGCTTTCATCTATTTTTTCAAGTAATCCAGCAAGAGTGTGCCCTTCTATAATCCTTCCATACGGCTCACCATTTAACTGCACGAGATTTCGCCAAGGGAAATGTGAATAATCCCAGCCATGATCTACTTCTATACACTTTGGGTAGTCTTCATACGGCTTTACCATAAGAAAATTTATACTTCATTTTACATATTTAGTCAATAAACCTACGCACAGATTATTTATGCCTACCTTCCCACCCACTTTGCCTTCACCCGCCTGTCACTATTGGCGTCGCGCATCATGCGGCAACCTTCGCGGTGGATGGTCACAGAACCTAAGCGCGTGATGAAGCCGATAATGTTCGGCCGCGGCTTTTGTGTATCGGCATTGCAACATTTGGCAAAACGGTAGGGCATATCGACCGGCGCCCCTTCTATGGTGATAAGCTGATCTTTTTTAGAAAGCGCAGTTTTACGGACTTGCACGCGGCGCACACCCGCTTTTTCCAGGCCGACATGTCGGAAGATCGATGATGTTTTGACGGATCCCATGCCGATTTTCACCAGCAAGTCTTCGCGTTCGTGCAGCGTTTGCGCCTTGCCATCGACAATCTTGAGCAAGCTCAATTCGCCGTCGAGCAGTGGCAAATGACGCGTCTTTAATTCTTCATTGACGGCTTCACGGCCGCGGGCGAGGAATTCGGCGCGATTATGCGAGAAGAAATAGTTTTTCAGCTTCGCTCGTCCAGACGCGGTTGCCAGTTGCTCCAGCCACTGCAGACTCGGACGCGGAGTTGGGTGTGTGAGAATTTCGATGATGTCGCCGTTCTCCACTTTGTACGATACCGGCACAATACTGCCATTCACGCGGGCACCTTTGTACTTGAGGCCCAGGTCGGTATGAATGAGGAACGCGAAATCGAGCGGCGTCGCGCCATCGGGTAATTCACGGATATCACCGCGCGGAGTTAAGACGTAGATATGATCAACCAGCCTTCTGCCATCTCCTTTCTTGCTCTTGCCGATCTCTTCATTCACCAATTCCTGCTGCTTCAAAATATCGGCAAGCTGAAGAGAGTAGGTCGAACGCTTCACAGCGGACCCTTCCTTGTACATCCAGTGCGCCGCAATACCGTACTCGGCTTCACGATGCATATCTTCGCTGCGAATCTGGACTTCGACCATCAACGATTTTGGCGCATGTGGCAGACCGATAACACAGGTATGCAAACTCTGATAGCCGTTGGGTTTGGGAAACGCGATGTAATCCTTGAAGCGCTGGGATACCGGACGCGCCAAACGATGAAGCAATCCAAGTGCCTGGTAGCAGTCGTCGGCGTTTTTGACGATAATACGCAGCGCGATGAGGTCTGCGATTTTGCGGATATCTGCAACACTCTTGCGCTGCATTTTCTGGAAGATGCTGTAGCGGTGTTTCTCTCTGGCCGTCACGCGTACTGTCATGGATTCACGGGCAAAAGCCGCCTGGAGACTGGCAGTCACTTCCGGCAGAAACTGACCGTCTTCGGCATGAAGAACATCAAGCTGAGACGCTATATTGTCATTATCAACCGGATACATGGCCGGAAACGCCCGATCTTCCAAACGGTATTTTAGAGCGTAAATACCCAAACGGGCAGCGACGGGTGCGAATATCTGCAGGGATTCTTTGGCGAAGCGCATAGCGGACGGCGGTTCAAAATCGCTTAAGTGTTCCAGTAAGTACACCTGCAGGCACAGGCGCAGCAAAATAACACGGATATCATCAGACACGGACACCAGCATGATTTTCATATCCTCGATGGATTTCTTCCATTCATCCGCATTCAGATGTGACAACAGATGCAGACGACTGACGATATTGCGTACGTTTTTGCCAAAGTCTTTCTCCAGCTGCTGAATGGAATAGCTGCTGCTGCGCAGACTGTGCTGCAAAAGACAGGCAATGACACTGTCTTCATCCGGACAGAATTCACAGACTGCCGGAAGCATACCGCACACCTGGTCTATAAGAAGCAATGACCGCGACCCTCCCACCCGCTCGTCATGGTAGAGCATTTGTGCCGTATTGTATGCCCTCTGCATACGATCCTGATTGAAATCAGGCAGTGTCTTCTTCAGATGACTGAAGATCTCAGACGACGCAAATGCTGGCAAAGCGGAAGTCATGGAGAAAGCGTCGCCCCATCATACGTGCCCTAAAACAGTTGGAGAAGCAAAAAGCGAGGTTTTAGGCATATCTGGCTCCAGTAGCCTATTTTCATCAGATACTTTTTCAATATATTGTCATTTCTTACAAAGAAGTTGACACAGAAGTGAATCTGACTATACTTAGCTCAAGTCCGAAGACCGGAGGTACTAGGCCCTAGGCTGAAAGTAAACCCTCCCGAGGAGTACAGCAGCGCTCACCCGGCCCCGGCTTGGTGAATCGTGCCGTGTTCCTCGCTGGTCTCCCGGACGGAGCCAGCGATTTTTGTATCTGGACGAAAGTGAGGATACGGAGAGGATCGGCTCAATCAATACTGATTTAAACGTAGAATTCTACATTCTACATTCTCAATTCTACATTCTATTTTATGGCTCTCACCCGTGATCAAAAAGAGGCCCAGCTCGCTGAGCTGAAGCAGAAGATGCAGGAATCCAAGTCCATCATCTTTACCAACTACATCGGCCTCACTGTCGCCGATATCAGCGATTTGCGCTCCAAACTCAAGAAAGAAAAGGCTGAGATGAAAGTCAGCAAGAAGACGCTGCTGCAGATTGCCGCCAAGGAACTGAATATGCCGGCTATTGAAGACAAAATGATCCAGGGTCCTGTTGCCTGTATTTTCAGCAACAATGATCCGACTTCCGGCGCCAACGTCGCATTCCAGTTCGCCAAGACGCACGACCAGGTGAAACTGATCGGCGGCATGTTCGACGGCAAGATTCTGTCCGCAGCAGAGGCAACGACCTTCGCTACTCTGCCAAATCGCATGACGCTCCTGGCTACATTCATGATGATGATCAACTCACCTCTCACCAAGTTTGCAGGTGCAGTCAGCTCCCCTCTTACCGGCTTTGCACGTGCTCTCTCCGAAGTTGCAAAGAAGAAAGAGGCAACCCCCGCATAATATTTTTTATCTCCATTTCTTATTTCTCTCATGTCAGACATTACTCTCACAACGGAAGAGCAGGCTGTTATCTCCGCTCTCGAAAAGCTGAACGTTATCCAGCTCAACAACGTCGTTAAATTCATGGAACAGGCTTACGGTATCTCCGCTGCTGCTCCAGTCGCTATGGCCGCTGCTCCAGCTGCCGGTGGCGCTGCGCCTGCCGGCGAAGAGAAGACTGCATTCGATGTCGAGCTCACAGACGGCGGCGCTCAGAAGATTGCCGTTATCAAGGTCGTCCGCGAAATCACCCAGCTCGGTCTCGGTGAGTCCAAGGCTCTCGTGGAAGGCGCTCCACAGATGGTCAAGAAGGGCGTTGCCAAGGCAGAGGCAGAAGACATCAAGAAGAAGCTCGAGGCTGCAGGCGCAAAAATCACTCTCAAGTAGTCTTTCTTCAATTCAGTATTCAGAAAAAGCCCATCTTGCCGGTGGGCTTTTTTGTTGATACATAACGGTAGCCGGCGGTTTAAACCGCTTGCTCCCATCTTGAGTCTTAAATATGCGTCTTGCGCAGTTATATTGAAATACCCAGATACATCGGTGCCGATGTCATCCTCTCGATTTTCTACTGACACGCCGTCCATCCACTGAGGATCGGGCAGACAATCGGAGACAAGCCGTTCTTGCCTCCACTCCCCTTGTGCTCAACCGAGCGCGAGGGGATGCCTTTTCGATATGGTTGTATGGTTAAGACTGAAAATGCTCTATTGTAAGCCCTGACCGCTGCTGTAGATGATTTGTCTTGAAACGATCATGTTTCAATTTCTGACGACGACGAAAGGCCATTATGTGAGCGAATGTGAACAAAAACTCACTAAAAAACTATAAACGAAAACCCAGAAACCTTACCGTTACTAGCTAATTCATAGCCCCACTACTTGACGAAAAGATGGCTTCGTCATATACTTACCACGCAATCACCTTCGTATCTGTCAAATCGGTCAATCCGTACGAACAAGAAAAGAAGGACACGATGCAATTTCTATTCTTTTTTTCTTTATCTTTATGGATGATCAGCAGATCACCTGCCGCGACTGCGGTGCAGCATTCACGTTCACCGCTGGCGAACAGGAATTCTACGCTTCCAAGCAGCTCGCAGCCCCTCAGCGTTGCAAGGACTGCCGCAACAAGCGCAAAGAGGAGCGTTTTGCCACTCGCAAAATGTTCCCTGCTACCTGCGCAAAGTGCGGTGCAGACTGCGAAGTTCCCTTCAAGCCACGTCCAGTGGAGGAAGGCGGACGCCCGGTTCTGTGTCTCAACTGCTTCAAGGCAGAGAAGAACGGTGGTGCTATGGCTGCGTAATACGCAACTCATATCCCAGCGAACTCAACGCACAAAAGCCGACGAAAGTCGGCTTTTTGCTGATGCAATAAATTGCAAAGACTCAGAAGGCTCAAAGGAGGGATAGTATGATCAAATCATTCATGGAGGAAGAAATAACAATAACTCATGGGCCAGATATCCGTGATACTTCCAATCCCCTGCTTCCTCTGAGTCCTTTGAGCCTTCTGAGTCTTTTTTCTAACCAGTCATCTCATTTCCAAACGTCACTGGGGCGGTGTATGCTATGAAATGATTTCCCCTCTCCCTCATGTCGTACGATGATTTCCACGCTCTTTGCAAGCAGCGTCGCAGTATCCGTTATTTCAGCGATGAACCGGTATCAATGAAAGACATCGAAAAGCTGCTGGAGACGGCAAATATGTCTCCGAGCGTGCAAAATACCCAGCCCTGGCACTTTCATATCATTCAAGACAAAGAGATGCGCAAAAAGCTGATGGAAACCTCGTGTTACGGCAACTTTATCGAGGGCGCCAGCGTATTCATTATTGTGACCTGCGATCGTACAGCCAGACCGAATAACCAGGAGATTATCTGGAACCCGAAGGAACTGGAGTACTCCTGCGTCTGTGCAACGGAACATTTGCTGCTTGCTGCCACCACCCTCAAGCTTGGGAGCTGCTGGGTATCGCTTCATCATGGAAAATCCCACGATATTCTCAAATTAAAAGACAGTCATATCGTGATTGGCGGCGTCATGCTGGGGCACTATAAAACCGGTGAAGACGAAGCGAGCGGGGTTCATGTCCGTCACAATTTGTCAGACATTTTCACCGTCTACGAGTGAACGCGGCAAAGAACGAATAAAGTTATATGACGACCAATCATTCAATGACAGGTTGTCAATTATCATTTTTTCATTCCTTCAGTACAATCTGCCTGATGTCATTTCAGACCAGACGTATCCGCGCAGACAGGAAGTCTTCGGCTTCGTGGAAAAAAACCGCCCTGTTTCTTGTTACCTGTGCACGACCGCTGATCAGTCTCTATCGAAAAATAGAACAACGGAAAAAGCGCCGGCAGGAACGACAGAAAGAGGAGCTTCGCGAAAGACGCTCCGTGCTGTCGGTTGTCAGCATAGGCCTGGCACTGTGCCTGGCGATTTTCATTATAATGGGCAGCATAAAACTGTTGGCATTTGTCGGTACGCTCATGCCTCTGCGCGCATCGGGAACCGCTGCCGCCGAACTCAAGAAAGACAAGGACGGGTTTACCAATATTCTTCTGCTTGGTGTCGGCGATGATAATCATGAAGGCATCGACCTGACAGACACCATTATGGTAGCCAGTATTGATCCGACTAAAACACACAGCATCATCATGCTTTCCATTCCGCGCGATCTGCATCTGGCGGATACAAAAAAATCCGGCGTGGAACGCATTAACGAACTCTACCGTAATCTCAAAATAAATCTGATCCGCCAAGGTTCCGGCAAAGAAGCTGCATCGACGGAAGCCATGAAACAGCTTGCCGATGAAATAGGCTCTCATCTGCACATGCAGATTCATGACGTACTCAAAATCAACTTCTCCGGATTTGAACAGGCTATCGATGCAATCGGCGGCATCGACATTACGGTACCGAAGGATCTGATTGATACGGAATATCCGGGACCGGATTACACTTACGAGACGTTTTCCATCAGTGCGGGTGACCAGCACTTAGACGGCGCAACCGCACTGAAATACGCACGCTCCCGACACTCCACCAGCGATTTCTCGCGCTCGGGACGCCAGCAGCAGATTATTGCCGCAGCTGTCAGCAAAATGAAAGCCAGCGGCTTTATCGGTAACATCGGCAATATTTCCCGGCTCTACAATATCTTATCCAAGAACGTCGAAAGCACTATGAGCCTCAAGGAAATGGTGGCACTCGCCAGCGTGGAACACAATATGGATACCAGTCGTATTATTTCGCAGCAGCTGTCTGACCAAAACGGTCTGTACGGCAGTATCGCAGATGCGGGAGGATTCCTCTATACGCCTCCGCGCAGCCAGTTCGGCGGCGCCTCCATTCTTATTCCCGTGAGTGCTGCGGGGACCCCAATCGGCAACTGGGACCGTATTGTCCTCTTTATGGACTTACTGCTTCATCATCGCGAATGGTATCTGGATAAGCCGCGTATTGCTGTGCTCAATGCCGGTTCCAAACCGGGCTCCGCCCACCTGCTTGCCAATGAGCTTATCCGCTTCGGCTTCAATGTTGTCAGCGTGAAAAATTATGAGGAGAAGAAGGATGAAACGTTTGTGCAATTCAGTGAGCCGGTCCAGCAAGCCGGCAGCGAAGCGTCATCCGATCCGAATCAGAAAGAAGCAATCGAGCGCCAGAAAGTAGCGCAGGATCAGGCGACGTTCTTTGCCAAAGCACTGGGAAATCTGCCTGTTTCCGCAGGCCAGACGCTCACACGCGATGAATCACCGGAAATTGTGATCGTTACCGGCAAGGATTTCAGCTACACCTCTCTTCCAGAGCTCCTGACCAATCAAAAAGTTGCCGAGTAACAGCGGCTGCTCTACCCTTGCGCGTACATGCTCACCCCCCGCGAGATTATCGCCGAAGCGTGGAAAATTACCCTGCAGGAACGCAGTCTGCGCCGTTGGGGGTTTTTTGGATCATTTTTTGAAATCCTCCTCGACGTAAAGCTGCTTATTTATCAGGTCTATTTTATTTACGAAGAACTCTATCATCACGGCGAGGCCGGCTTATTTGACATTGAAATCTGGCTCTACAATGCTCTGCCGTTCTGGTTTTTTATGACGATAATCATTACATTTCTTGTGTTGCTGTTTATCGAATTTCTCATCCCAAGTTTCATTGAAGGCGCCATCATAGGCCTGGCGGCCAAATCGTATCGCAAAGAACCGGTAAACGGTGGCTTTATTCTGGGTATGTATAATTTCTTTCCTTTGTTCGCACTGCATGAAATTTTTTCCTTCAGCAGTCTTACGATGCTCATCACAATCCAGTCTATTCTCTGGCGGTACGGTGGAAATATGGGGCCTCCGCTCATGGTGATTGCGATGATATTCTGGCTACTTTCAAACTTTTTTAAGTTTTTCTTCAATTTTGCATCCGAGGGTGTAGTGATACAAAAGCTCAGCATTTATCATGCGTCAGGCAAAAGTGTTAAATTGATTGTCAGTAACTTAAAGCACCTGATGTTTCTCATCATTCTTATGGTGGTTATATCGGTACGTATTATTATCAATGCCCTCGTTATTCTGCTGCTACCAGCCATCATCATAGGAATCGGCTTGTTTTTAGCGATGTTTTTAAGTCCGGCTATCAGCTACGTTATTGCAGGCGTTCTTGGAATTGTTCTCATCCTGATCGCCAGCTACTTCTTCGCCTATCTGCATGTCTTCAAGCAGACTGTGTGGACACTGACATTCATTGAGCTGAGCAAGCAGAAGGATCTGGATAAGATTGAATGAACCAATAAAAAGCCCTCTGCTTGATGCAGGAAGAAGCAAGCCTGCGCTGCAGCGAATATTCCAAACCGAACGAATATTTTTGATTGTAAAGAAATAGATTGTCGGCATCCCGAAGATACATATTTGCAGTGAGCATATGATTCTTCGATCAATTTTTCACTGATCATTTGACAGTGGACATTCGTTCACCTATCCTTGGTGTACATTCGTTCCCACTCCTTCTATGGCTATCACTGCTCACCAGCGAACAGTCCTCAACTTTATCGGGGAATTTCAGAAGAAGCATGGCTACTCGCCTTCCCTTGCCGACTTAGCCGTCGCATTTGGTGTGAAGAGTAAAAACTCGATTGCAAAGGTAGTAAATGCACTGGTGTTGCAGGAAGAGATCGAAAAAGATCCAAAAGGCCGCATCAAAATTCTCCATAAGCAGAAAGATGAAAAACCGTCTATTTTCTCGGCTTTCACCCTTCCTCTGTTCGGCCCGATCGCCGCAGGTTTTGCCGCACCGGTAGAAGAGCAGGCGGAAGAAACGGTCAATCTGGAGCAATATCTCATCAAAGATCGCTCATCAACCTTCCTGTTGCGCGTCAAAGGCGAAAGTATGATCAATGCCGGTATTCACGAAGGAGATCTAGTCATTGTCGATCGCAGCAAGACGCCGAAGGTCAATGATATTGTGGTTGGCATTCTGGATGGCGAATTCACGCTCAAGCGCTTAAAGAAGGGAAACGGAAAGTTCTACCTGCAAGCCGAGAATCCGGATTATCCGGATCTCTACGCCATGGATGAACTGAAGATTGGCGGTGTGGTGGTGGGAACAGTACGAAAATATTAAGAATGTAGAACGTAGAACACAGAACGATGGAATTTCCTTCCTACACTCCTGGCCGAAAGATTCAAAAATTTACTGATCTGCAAGCATGGCAACATGGTCATGCATTAGTTATTCTTATCTATCAGCTGACGAAACAATTTCCCAAAGAAGAACTATTCGGACTAACAAATCAATTGCGACGTGCAGCTGTATCTATCACTTCAAATATTGCCGAAGGTTTTCGGAGACTATCTCCCAAAGAAAAGATTCAGTTTTATGCCATCGCTTTAGGTTCATTAACTGAAATAGAAAATCAATTATTCATCGCCAGAGATGTGGGCTATGTATCAATAGAAACATTTGATAATGCTATTAATAAATTAAATCATGCCAGCAAAATTACTCACGGATTACTAATTGGAACAAAAACCATGCAAAGGAATATATAGATCGAATTCTACGTTCTACATTCTAAGTTCTACGTTCTTCTTTATGATTGCCCATGTCGATGCCGACTCCTTCTTCGTGTCGGTTCTCGTTCGCAAACATCCCAAGCTCGCCGGCAAACCTGTGCTAGCCATGGGCATGGGTGGCGGATCGGTGATTGCCGCCAGTTACGAAGCAAAGGCAAAAGGCGTACGAACCGGCATGCGTCTCTCGGAAGCAATAAAACTGTGCCCGGACGCACTGCAAGTGCCATCCGATTTCCGCGAAACGGGTTTGGCATCGGATCAGATTGAATCGATCATTCAGGAGCATTGTCCGTTCATCGAAAAGATGTCAGTGGATGAATGGTATCTGGACTTAACCAGTATGGTAGGCGGCGTTCCGAGGAATCTTTCTCTCTTCGCCGAGTCGATGCGAACCGCAATTCTCACGCGCACACATATTTCCGTCTCGGTAGGCGTCGGTCAGAGCAAATTACTGGCTAAAATGGCCGGGGAATACCGCAAACCCGGCGGCATTGCTGTGATTACCGATGCACCCGTGACAATCGAAAAATGGGCAATTGAGCGCGAGACATTTTTACGGGATCGTGTCGCTGCCGCCATTCCGGGCATTGGGCGCAAACGATCAATCCATACGGAAGAACAGGGATGGCACACGGCCTTCGACATTGCGACCGCTGATCCCGATACACTTATTCGCCTTTTTGGTCGTCCTGGGCGCGATATGCAGCGCGAACTGAATGGAGAGCCGTTGTCGCCTGTGTCGATTGACCACGGGCCACCAAAATCGATTTCGCGTGCCCGGAGTTTTAGACCAACCGCCGATCGCGATCTGCTCTTTGCTCATGCTCTGCGACACATGGAATATACGTCGCTGAAAATGCGCCGACAGCACTTAAGCTGCAAAGGACTCTCCGTTTGGCTGCGCGATGACAAATATGAATACGCATCATCCAATCGCAGTTTGCCCGAGCAAAGTGAAACCGAAGACCAGCTGCGCCCCTTTGTAGTGAGCTGCTTTGAAAGCCTGTTCCGTAAAAACCGGCGCTACACGCAAGTGGGCTTGAACCTGTGGCACCTTGTTCCCACCAGTGCCAAGCAATATTCCCTGTTTCAAGATCCCTCTGTCTCGGAAAAAGACGAGCGGATGCAGCAGGCACTCGATAGCCTTCATGATCGCTTCGGTCGTGATGCCATTACGCGTGGGGCGGCACTCAAAGTGAGCAGTGGTACCAAGCGCGATTTTGATCTGCCGATTTATGGGGATTGATCGATTGATCAGAGTATCCGCCGAAGGGACATCGTGTCCCGATGCACGAATATAACATCTACCTTCGGCGGAGCACGATGCTCCGCCTGCGGGAAATAAAGAAACTTACAAATTTTTCAGTTTCTCCTCAATTTTCATAAGCTTGTCCTTGGTGATCGCCAGCTTTTCTTTCTCCCCATCGACAAGAGCAGCCGGAGCGCGAGCGACAAAGGCTTCATTTGAAAGCTTGGACTCCAGCGTCTTCGCGTAGCGCGACAGATTTTCCAGTTCAGCCATCAGATTCCCTCTCTCTTTCTCGCTATCTATGAGACCCTCGAGGCTCACATGCACTTCCATGCCTTCCAGAAAGACACTGGCAATATCTTTCGTCGGCGCATCTTTCACAAGTTCCACCGTACATTTTCCCATGCGCTCGATGTGCGTTTTTTGCAAACGAATCAAATCCTGATTCGTCGCCTTGATCATCACGGACATCGTTTTGCCTGGCTCAATATTCTGTTCGGTACGGATTTTGCGGATAGCGGTGATGCTATCGATGATCGACTGCAGATCTTTCTCTGTTTTCCGATCAATCCAGCGCGCATCCGACACCGGCCACGGGGAATTGATGAGCATACCTGCACCGGTAGGCTTGATATGCGCCCACAGTTCTTCCGTCACAAACGGACAATAAGAATGCAGAAGCGCGACGATTGTGCGAAGTGCATGTACCAGTAATTCAATATTTGCCTCTCCCTTGCTGAGCTCTAAATACCAATCGCAGAAGAAGTCCCAGACAAACGCGTATAATTTCTCACCAACCTCGCTGAGCGTATACTCATTCACTCCTTTGGTGACATCATCAATGAGCTGCTGAAGCTTCGACAGCAAAGCGCCGTCGGCTAAAGACAATCCACCTATTACCAATTGTAAATTATCGATGGTGCATTTTTTCGGATCAATTCCCTTCTGCTCACACTGCATCAACACGAAGCGCGATGCATTCCAGAGTTTGTTGATAAAGTTTCGGTACCCCGCAATTTTTTCTTCGTATAAACGCGCGTCATTGCCCGCACTTTGTCCGACAATCATGGAGAGGCGCAGAGCGTCGGCACCGTACTTACTGATCATATCCAGAGGATCGATCATGGTTTCCGGGTGGCTCTTACTCATCTTCCGGCCATCGCGCGCACGAATGAGCCCGTGTAGGTACACCGTTCTAAACGGCACGTGGTCAGTGGCTTTCGTGCCAGCATCATCAACCTTGGAAAGCGTGTACGTCGTCATCAGAATCATGCGGGCGACCCAGAAGAACAGAATGTCGTAGCCCGTTTCCATGACAGTCGTCGGATGGAATTTGTGGAAATCCGGACTCTGCTTGAATAATTCTTTAAAGGATACAGATGGATCTGTTGCAAGTTTTGGATCGAGTAGCGTACTCCACGTCCAAAGCGCGGACGAAAACCATGTATCAAGCGTATCGCTGTCCTGTGTAATTGAACTATCGCAGTTTGGGCACTTGGTTAAAGGCTGGACTGAAACGAATTCGTAATTCGTGATTCGTAATTCGTGATTCGCTCCCGTCGCTTTCATAGCCTCTTCACACTTCGCGCAGTAATAAACCGGCACCCTATGTCCCCACCAAATCTGGCGGGAAATACACCAGTCGCGCAAATTATCTATCCAATGGAAATATGTTTTATTAAAATAATCTGGCAAGATTTTTATGTTCTCTTCGGCCACAGGTTCACGCATTAAATCTTTCAAAGTTTTACCTCCGCGACCA
>ERZ724505.357-NODE-357-length-30211-cov-6.249337_pt1 | contig 30211 bp, 51 predicted proteins | sample MGYA00376038_ERZ724505 | MGnify/ENA primary metagenome ERZ724505 (study PRJEB28724, sample SAMN07190884) | wastewater metagenome | isolation source: effluent of sewage treatment plant in Hong Hong | place: Hong Kong | collected 2016-03-17 ...
AGACCGCCTGAATTTAGGCGGTACATCGAAACAACCTTCCGAGATAATTTACTTAACATTGCAACTCCTGAGCAATTAGCCAAGGCGCATAAAATTTATTGCGGTTCACCGAATAAGCTTTTTCTCGATTGGCCTAGGTGGTACTATTACGCAAGGCGGGACGTTGTAAAGCTATTATCGCCAAAAGAAAATGACGCAAAGTTTAAGGTGAGTTTTGAATGAATAATGTTTTAAAATTTCCTGCAATAACTCGGCATGATATATCTACAAAAGAAATGTTGGTCAATATCGCTGAAAGTAACCCAAGCAACGCTTTTGTTATTGTTTGGCATTCAGATGAATCAATGCCGACTTATCATAGTAATACTTCATATATGCCCGTTGTTTTAATGAGGGTTCAAGAATTTATACACAAATATTACAACGGGGATTTTGAATGAATTGGCCTAAAGCAGACCAACTAATTGAATACTACGGCAACCCTGATATAAATGGTGATGGATTACCTGATCCTATATGGGAGCGTGATAACATAGTACGAATTGCCCCGCCTTACCCTATGGTTTTGGCTTGGGATACGCGCCGTGATGTAATCAGAATTGCAGTACATAAAAAATGCGAAAAATCATTACGCCGGATATTGACTAAAATAGCTGAGGAATTTTCAGCACAAGAACGGGCATATCACCAACTTGATAGGTTTGGCGGCTGTTATAACTTCCGGCTTATGCGGGGTTCTAATCGTTTAAGCGTTCATTCGTATGGTGCGGCTATTGATCTTGCGCCTGAATTAAACGGGCTAGGCGTGAGGTACAAGCCAAACAGCCGGATGATGCCTATGAAGGTTGTAAGGATATTTGAAAGTGAAGGCTGGGGCTGGGGCGGTGAATGGCACAGGCCGGATGCAATGCACTTTGAGGCGGTTGAATAAAAAAACCCTTTTGATCGCTAGCGCCATTATGTTATGTTACTATTAATAGCCCCCCATTGGATATGCCGAAAGGCTCCCAATGGGGTTTTAAAAGACCCGCCGGTTTGAGGTGCTTTCGCATAGCCTTGGCGGGTACTGTTAATTAAATTTACACAATAACCGCAACTATTGCAAGCCCTAATCCCGCAAACAATCCAGTCAAAAACTCCCCGACTTGTGTAGCTTCATTTAATTGCGGCAACCCTTTACCTTTACCTGATGGGTAAAGATACCAGCCAATGGTATATGATACGGCTTTTAATGCCCCGCCAATGGCTAGAATTAAGCCAGCAATGGGGTTTAAGTATCCTAGGGCTATGACCCCGCCAATAACAGCCGCAACCCCTGTGACAGCCAATCCTAGCAAGCAACGGTCATAAATATCCTCTGGCTCTGGCAATGGTGTTCTAGTTCTAGGATCAACGCCAAACCAAAGCCGGACAACCCAATCAAGCTTTTCTGGTTTTATCGGTTTCCAGACCGTCCCTAAACTCATATATTGCCCATGTCCGGTTGCCTTCATAAGGGAAATAGCGGTCACAATCGCCGCAACAATTGCAGGAATTAGCGTATTTGAATATTCAGCCTGATAAGCTTCAAAAGTGACATAACCAAAAGCAACAGCCCATAACAGGTTTTTAATCACCTTGGGCATTGGTACAGCCCCGCCATGTATTCTGGAAACAATGGCTAAGTAAAATGGTATGAGGTATATCATAAAAATTACTATACCAAAAACCCCGCCTATGGTATAGTCAAAATGTCCGAGGGCTGAAGTCTCCCTTGATGAGTACATTTGCAGGGTTTTGTTTCCTTTCCCCGTTGCTTTCCCTGCCACTGCGTAAAAGCAAGCCCTCGGACACTTTAACAGTGAGGTTATAAATGGAATTTATTACACAACATTATCAGGACATCTTGGCGATTATCGGCGCGGTTGTATCTCTGGCAACTTTGATTGTTGGCCTAACTCCGACCACTAAGGATGACGAAATCCTTGGGAAAATCGTGCGTGTCCTTGATTACTTTTCAGTACTTCCAGTTAAGAAGTAACGCGCCGCCATGTCAAAATGGCTTATATACCTAATTGGCGGCATGGTCATTTTTGGCCTTGCCGTTTTTATTACACACGCCGCCCTTGAAGCTAAATTCAGACAAGGCAAAGCAGAAGAACGTCAAACCTGTGAAATAGAAAAAATAGAAGCGTATGAGCAAGGTCTTAAACTCAAAGAAACAGTCGATCTGGAAGTTAAAAGGCTTTCTGTTTCTGATGTTGACAAGTTGCTTGCTGCTAATGACTGGATGCGCGACACAGACGATAGATAGCTATTGCGGCCTTACCTCATATATCTCAGCACATAAAGAAGATACACCTAAGACCAAGCGTCAAATATTGCAGCATAACCTTGTACGCAAGGAAAAATGCTCATGAACATGACCGTCATTTATGAGGTATCGGGGTATAATATAAACAACGAAGCAGTTGAGATTAATATTGAGCGCGTAGGGGGTAGGTATGTCGGACGATTTGAAGACTGGCCTAATATCGCCATACTTGTACCTAGACGATATATTGCAGATAAGATTGTCCCTGCTCTCATTGAGGTTCTATATATGCAGGATGGGGAAAGAGTACGAGTGCGCCATGTGGGATCAAGACTTGGGGCAGTAAGCCCTATATAATGACGCATCATTACAGCCTAATGCTTTTGATGCTGTTTTAAAACTGCCATACTCTGACAGCATTGCCTCTAATTCATCAAGGTTATATATTTTTCGCTGCATTGCCCACCCAGACAAACGCAGCGTATCATATTTTAAATGCTAATTAAACAGCTTTCTCTTGCGGATGCAGAAAATCCCAAGCAGCGTTATAATGAGGAAACTCATGACCGCCAGCTAACCATTGGCCTGTAAAAGGGTCGTAAGCGATTTGTGTTTGTTCCATTTTTAGCCTCTTTGGTTGTTACAAATCTTGCGTATTTTGGGGTGGCGGTTCAATAACAAATTCAACTTGATGCTTTTGCGGTTCTCCGGACATTTCTTCACGCATTCTTTTCAGTATAGCTTTTGTGTTAACTGTTTTGTTACCGAAAAAAGAGACGTGTACGTCAGGCTCTTGTTTCATTATTTTTTCCTTAGTTTTGGTACTTACAGTACACATATCACGACATTTTTAATGAGTTGGACAGGGCAGGGCTTGATACCTGCTTATCATTCGGTCATGCTACCTACGAGAGAGATCCCAGCCGCCACATCGTCATGTTGCCTTAAACCCCTCAGCCATACCTGTCCAAGTGAGTGCTGCTTTATTGGCATCTTTTTGCCTGTTCGCAGGACGCTTAAAGCCTCTTCCTATTGCAAACTAAACAAACAGCACTCGCTAAGAAAGGCAGTCTTATAAACTACTCCTTAGCGTTTTTTAATTCAACTAATTTCTGGATCATTTTCTCAAGATAAAGCGATAAGTCCATAGCTTCCTCTTGCGCTTGCCTTGCCCAAAAAATCAAGTCAGCCGGATTGTCGTTCATTGAAATGCCGTATGCCTTCATGCCCATTGCAGAGCGATTGCGATACATCTGAATGACGTTTTCTACAATTTTATCTTCACTCTCAGGCGCGGGTATTGGGTTAAAAGCAATCCCATCCGGCTCTTGATCTTCTTCCGATATAGACATTATAATAACTCCTTTGTGTAATATAAAACGGCCTTATCTGGATACCTGCCATTCCAGCATTTATATTCAAAGCTTTTATAAACAGCTCCTCCGGCTTCATTAACCCATTCATAAAAAACGCCATGAGAGCTAACGTCTATTTTTGGTTGGTCAATATAATCCTTGACCTCATTAACCAAACAATCAATGTCAAACTTTGTAAGTCCAGTACTGCTTATACTTTCGCCACTTACAACTTTTTTTAAAGCTTCGTAAATATATGAAAGATTTAATAAGGCGACTACCTTACTTGTGACTTTCCCGCTAGTCATTTGTAAACCTCCCCATAACATTTGATACAGTATGATCGCTTAAAAACAGGTAAACCGCAATACCCAAAATCACTTTTTTTAGGGTCGCCAATCGGAAAATGGCAATGGTTGCGGTCGGGTATTTCTTTGCTGTTAACCACTGGCTCCCATTGTTTTTTAACTTTCGGAAACCTTGCACGCCTGACAAGCTTTAACCTGTCAGCCATGCGCCTAATGGTTGAATTAGATACACCGAATATAACCCCCATATCGTTTACATGAGTTCCAGCGTTCCATAGGCTTTTAAAATAGCCAGCGTTTATTTTAACTTTACACAATCTAGCTTGCTTCCTGTTTTTTCTAATTCGCCAATGCTAATCAGTCTGTTAACCCTACGCCTAAAATCTACTTCACCCTCAGGCCAGTATCCGGACAAGGTGTTTATATTCGCAATACCCCCATCCGTACAGGTGGCAATTATAAGCGATTTCAGGCATTCGTCTTTATCGCGCATAGGAATTACTTTAACTCCCAAACAATACAGATATCTTTAATTTCACTCGGTAGAAATACTCCTTCACGGGCAAAACTGTCGTCAAAAGTTCTTATTCTAGCGGTCATTTCCGCCATTTCAAAAGCGCATCTCGCACCTCTGGTCGGTGATTTATAAATGTTGAACTCTCTGACTAAATCCTTACCTAGCTTCTCTGTAACGATCTTCGCCAGTTGCTCCTCAGCGAGTTGACGGACAAAATCAGAGGCGGGTCTGTTGCAGTTAATCCAGTGGGCTTTAAGGATCATTCATTCACCCCATCTGCTGGCGGTTCGGGCATAGACATCCATAAATCTCCATCATGAAAAAATGTTGGTTGTATAATACCTTCTGACATTCGGTCGGTTGTGAAAAATTTATGAATGCGATCAAATCTAGCCCTTAGTATTAAATTTCCTTGGCGTGGAAGGCAGACTAAGAACACATCGCCATTTGTGGGCGCGGTCTTAATAGGCTCCCAGCCAGCCGGAACAGTCTGCGGCGATAGGTCGGCTAAATCAGCCCGTATATATTTTACGCTTTCATGACTATCGCAGACGCAAGGCTCTCTGTCCCATGAACCGTTATCTTGAAAGCCCATCCATGCATAAATCTCATCTGGCATTTTTTCCATTATTCTTTCTCCGTCATCTTAGCTGGCCCCGTTGGTAACAATCCAGCGTACTTTCCAAAAATTCGGCAATACCACAATGCCTGAGCTGATTTTACTGTTCCTGATTTTAAATGCGCTCTAATTCTCGCTATTTTTTCTTCGGCAATGTCACACCATTGATAAGCCATTTCTATAAGCTCATCTTTCTTATACCGATCCAACATGGTGATTGGCGGATAATCTTCATTTCCTTCTATAATATCTGAAGGATTAAACGGGATAAGGTTTTGATCCGGCATATCCGGCTTCGTGTTAGGAGCGTTCATTTCTTTACTGGTCATTCTGCCCCATCCTTTTCTTATGAGATATAATATTTTCAACGGCTGCAATACGTTCTCCAATCCAGCGCATGACCGGAACTGCCATGCTGTTGCCTAGTGCCTTGTAACGTGGGCCATCGGCTGCTTTGGGGATCAACGTGTAATTGTCAGGAAAGCCTTGCAGGCGTTCGCACTCTATCGGGGTCAGGCGGCGAACGGCGGAACCAAACTGAACAGCGTGATGGTGCGAACGTTGTAGCGTGAACGCTGGATCGTCCTGATTCCCGATGCCAACGCCTTCACGATTGGTATTGCTAGTATCCGCGCCCCGCAAACCTAGCTGAGTGTTTATAGGGATAGCCACATAAGTCGTGCTTTCGTGCTTGTCGGCACGGCTGGCACGAGAGCGAAGGCAATGAGCAACCTCAGACGATTCACCAACCCCGAAAGCAATCCCATGCCTATCGCTTTTCGTAAGCGTTGGGGCGACTTCATCAGAAAACCCGTTTCCGTTGCCTCCATTTTCTGGCTGACGACCGATGATATTGGCTTGAATGCCGTAAGCGTGGGTGATAAGCGTTTCGCTCTCAAAATCCTGCCGCCCCATACCGCCAGCGTTAAGGCAATGAGAGATTTGACCAGTGCTTGCGATTAGCGTTTCACTCCCACCACCTAAGTCACCGCCGTTGCTTCTGAGTGTACCGACCCCCTCGCCGTAGTTTCCAAAGCTGCTAGCAGTGAAGGCGGCAGCACTTTCCCCCGTTTCTCTGCGCGGCGCAGGATTCCCTGACAGGCTCTCGCGCTCAAAAAGTACCGCTGCGGCAGGTCGCCAGTCTCCAAGGTGTCCGATAACGAACACACGGCGGCGGCGCTGTGCCACTCCGAAGAATTGAGCGTCAAGAATTCGGTAGGCGAACCCATACCCGCATTCCCCCAGCCCTCCGAGGAAGGTGCCAAAATCCCGTCCGCTGTTTGATGACAAGACGCCGGGGACGTTCTCCCATACCAGCCAGCGGGGCCGATATCGTTTAGCAATTGCAAGATAGGTAAGCATGAGGTTACCACGCGGATCAGCCAGTCCTTTTCTAAGTCCGGCGACCGAGAAGCTTTGGCAAGGTGTTCCACCGCAAAAAACGTCAACTGCATAATCACTCCAATCTTCAAATTTAGTCATATCCCCCAAGTTAGGAACCTCTGGATAGTGATGCTTAAGAATTTGGGAAGGAAACTTTTCTATCTCCGAAAAAAATACAGGTTTCCAGCCGAGCGGATGCCATGCAACACTCGGCGCCTCAATTCCTGAGCAAACGGTTGCGTAACGCAAGATCATGAATCCATCCTTTTCTTGCGCTCTGCCATGAATGCGTCAACCTTTGCATCCCACCCGCCTTTAGTGCGGTATATTTTGTCAACTTCAAATGTCATGATGATGCCTCGACTTTCTTAAATTCAATGACCCATACCCACGGATTAGCATCCCACGAGTCTTCGCCGTTAATTGAATCCCATAGTTGCTTAAATAGCTTGTTTGGTGGGAATAACGATCTGTAATAAGGTTTTCCCTCTAGCCCCTTCGATTGAGAATTGAAGGCATAAACACCCTCAGCGATTGCATCTGCCTGACTAATATCCTGCAATCGCTCGACCCTTAAACCAGTGATCTCAAGCAGGGTGCGGCTGGCGGCGCGGGGCATATGAATAGATGGTCGCCATTTAGTATGAGCTTTGCATTTAATAGGAAGATTTTCATCATCTGCGCGATAAAAATAGTCCTCATGATGTGGGCATATATGGAATGCTTCCCGCACCCATAGCCTGTCGCCGCGCTGACCGTAGGGGCAGAGTTTCAGCAATTCATCTGTGGGCGGGCCGCCGAGCAAATAACAATCTTTAATTACCCGCCGCGTCTGCGTCTTTCTGCCTTCCAGAATTGCCCGAACCATCGGCGCACTAAATAAAATCGGACGTTCTTTCATGATTTACCTTTCTAAAAATCGGCAGACATTGACCGGTCTGCCAGCGGGTACGCAGTTACTAAGGCTGTTGGTTTTCGGCAACGCCCATCCAATCATCTGCCAAAAGGTCGCTTTGTGACGCAACCCAAGGCACGATATGCCCGTCCGCCGTTCTCATGTCGATATGGGCGTGGTACTGGATAGTCGTCCCTTCTGGATAAATGCCAAGCAGGGGAGGGCGGTTGACTTGGAAGGTGGAACCGTTCACCAGAAAGATGAACATATCCTTCCCGTTCCATCCTTCACGAGCAACCTTGCCCCCGTCTTTTAAAATTTCTAAAGCTTTACCAAAGTCCATAATTAGTTCCTTTCTGTTAAAACGCAGTTACGCAGTGAGGACAGGGCAGGGCTTGATACCTGCTCTGAACACTAAGCTAAAGGCTGTGCAATCCCGTCCTTATGCTCGTCAGATGTAACTCAAATGCACGTGAATCTGCGTGTCCATCCACGCCGCCTGTCCAAGTGAGTGCTGCCTAATCCGGTAATCGGAGCCACTATGGCTGTTCTGATAGACAGCACTCGCTAAGAAAGGCTAAACCCCCTTCAACAAGTCCATTTCGTCGCCCATTGCAGCGATTGCATCTTTGCAGTCTTGTTGGGTTTTAAAATAAATTTGGCCGACAAATTGGTGATTTTGGTTGGAATAGATATCCCAAATACCCATATCGTGTACATACACTGCACTAAAATTTGAATGACGCGGAGTAAATTTCCACCCCTTCGCCATGCGCTTAAATTTGACGTAAGCTTCTCTGACTTTGGCTTCGTGATCGGCTTCTTTTTCGGTTCTGAACACGTTGCCCATTTTAAGGCGGTTATTATCAATAATAAAATCGCACCAAGGGTAAGAACGAACACAACCATCGCTTAGAACATAGTAATAATTCTCCGCAATTTGAGGCACCCAATATCCATCATCGACAGCCTCGACAGCCTCAAGCTGTTTTTGTAATTCCGCAATCTGCGCTTTAATTTTTTCTGCTTCGGTCATTTTATTCTCCACACGCTTTCATATACCCATCAATAAAACCTTGCGCCTGTTCGTATGTTTTACATCCGTACACATCATCCCAGCCACGACCTACACGCTCAATGCGGACTGCATAAGCGACTTCTGGGTGTCCATGAAACGGCATAATCTCAAACTGGTCGCGCTTAACGCCGCGTTGTGGCTCTAGTCCGTGTTCGTTAGTCATTCTATTTCTCCATTCAAAATATCTTGCTCAAGTTGTTTGACAATTTCAGGTTTTAGAACATCCAAAATCTCAATTTCTTCACGCGCCATACGCTGGCTTGAAATATACGGCGTAGGGGAGCAATAAATCCCATCAATCCCACCATCTTCTGAATCTGCTTCAATACGAACAGGTAGATCGCCGATAAATGTGAAGTAATCTTTATACATTGTTTCCCTTCCTATGCCCGAATTTTACCCTTATTTTTAGCCATGTCAAACACAAAATACACAGTACTGCGTTTTTTTCCTGATACCCCGACAACCTTTAAATTGACCAATTGCATAACCCTGATATATGCAGATTTTACGTTAATGCCAAAATGGCTAGCAATCTCAGGGGTATTAACTGGTCGGCGTTTTAGCTTCATATATGATAGCGTTTCGCGTTGCGTATGGGTCAGAATTTTAACAGTCATTTGCAACGTCCATATACTTCACGAAAAAATCAACCTCATATGAGTTAAAATAAATGCTAGGAATACGCGCAATCGCTTGGCTGTATAGGTGATCGGTCAAATTGAAGTATTTCATTTTATGCTCCTAAACCATTTTCTAAGATTGTCATACGCAGTCATATTTCCTGATAGCCAGCATTCGACAAACAGCCGTTCTATTTCTTGATCTTGCTGCATGGATCGCTCCATTTTTTTGCTAGGTTTACATACACTTGAACGTGTTTAGGTTCATACCCATCGTACAGCCTCCGCGCCGTTCTTTCGGAACAGCCAAGATAATTAGCTGCTCCTTTAATTTTTTTATAAATTGCGTCACCGTCAAAGCTACGCTCAATCCATGACTTAAAATGGAATATCATCTGTTTTTTCCTCAGCTTGCGTTTGATACCCATTAGACTTTGCTTCTTCATGTGGCGTTGGCGTTGCGGCCCGATCTTTTGGCTCATACTTTGATACCATAATCATTTCGCTGCCTTCCTTACGAGGAAACGCAGCAAGATTTACAGTCGCATCGAGCATAATAAATCTGCCTGTGTCAGTTTCAAACTCAGCACCAACTGTTTTAAAGCGTTTTTTGGTTCCGCCGTTTTTCAGATATGTCCCAGCGGTTGCAACCAAATCATATAATTTTTTCATCGACTTCTACTCCTTCTTCTGTAACTTCGATGTCAGCTTCAACCACTACGGCTGCTGCCTTTTCTTTGTAAACTCCCATATGAGGCTTAATTTTTGCCTGATCTGCCGTTGATAAAGTTCCCCACCACGCTTGCAAGCTATCCATGCCAAGTTTTGAAGCATTATCTGCCGCGTCTTTTAAGGAAAGCAAATTATCAACAATTTCTAAAGGCTTAACTTTATAAGGTTTTTTGCTAGATTTAGCGGCTGTCAACGGCAAAGTGACTTCTGACTTTAATTCACTCATGTGGCTAATTCTAATCCCGCCGACTTTTTGACCGCCCCATGTTACTTCTGGATCACGGAAAAGCGTCATAGACTTGCCAATATATTTCAACCCATCCTTGCCCCAAATTTGGAATAATACACGGCGCATTGATTTACATGGTAGATAAGGTTTACCATTGTCACCTTGATAATGAATTGCGACTGGCTGATCTCCGACTATTTTTTTAACATTTGTAATAGTTACTGTAATTGCGCCGCCAATTAAATCATCAGCATTAAGCTGGTCAGACTTTGCGATAATGGTTTCAGTTAAGTCTAGTGTCATATTTCAATCTCCTGCTCGACTTCTCTTTCTGTTGGTAAATACTTGTATTTTTTACAAAGTTTTTTGTACTCTTTTATCATATCTTTGGCCTTGCTTTCAAAGATTGCAGCAGCCTCAATAATTTGATTTTGCATTTCACCATCACTCCACACGCGCTTAACCATCATTGGCAAGCCAGCGGAATAGCTAATAAAATCACACCACAATCTTTCAGTCACAAGCAACCCCGTCTGAACCTGTATATAATACTCATCAGGCATGGCATCTTTTACAATGCTTTCTATCTGAAATTTTTGCCTTCTTGATTTGCACTCAATAAGCCCCTCGTTGCCGACCAGCCCATCCGGTGAATATCCCAAAGTAAAACCCCATTTATCGTTGGTTATAAACCCAACTTCTTTTACAGGCGCGTAATGCTCAATATATTTTTCCCGCGCCCTGATCTCATCCTCCCAGCCTCGCATCTGATCGTCACCTATGTAATGAGGCTCAACGTATTTAGTAATTCTCTGCGCTACGATCTCATGCAAATGCGCCGTTGCTTTATCGTTTACCGCAACTTTGCCAGTTGGAGTAATAACAAGCTTCATTTCAGATGCAGTCAGCAAACCACATCTTGCGGCAAACCAAGCGTCACTTCCTTGGTCTAATTCTTCATAAATTTTTATCATAGTGTTACCCCGTATATATTGTCATGTTGTCAGAGAATAAATTGCCCGTCAAGTATTTTTTTGACATCTTCTTTACATCTACAAACGCCCGCTAAACCGCCGTTTTTGTGAACAAAGCTTAAAAAATTTATTTGTGAGTCAGTGGGTTTTTTACCGGGGGCTTTTATTTCCAAGCCCAAAAATTTCCCCTGATACAACCCAATCAAATCAGAGCCACCGGGATTGCAAACACCATACCTTACAAAAATACCCCTGCTATCTTTATATGCGCCAATATTATTGCGCCAAACAGTTGCCCCCAAAGACGAAGCTTCTAGCATACATATACGCATTATGGTCTGTTCATTCATATGTACTCTCCGGTTTAAATTGCGCCCAAACTGCCTGACTATCTTTTTTTATATCTACATCATCAGCAGTATAGCCTTGCTGTTTACACCAACCGCGAATCAGCATAACCGCCAATTCATTTGCGGGAGATATGCTGCAAATTATTAATGGATGTTTCATTTTACTAAGCCTTTTAATTTAGCCTGAACAAATGCCCAATTAGGGCTATATCCTCTTTCCTTTGCAATAGCCTGTAACTCACCCAAGCTTTTAGCCCTTCCGACTTGCATACGTTTTTCTTTTCTTGCCATAGCCAGATCAATCTCAACTAAATCCCCATCAATTTCCTCAATCTCTCTAGACATGACAGGATAAACAGTGCCACAATTCGGGCAAAATGGGGCTGGCTTGTGAATATGATAACAACTGGTGCAGGTTTTAAATGGGACAGCAACCTCTCCGCGATCTTTTTTGCCTTTTTTCTCGCGGTCTTGTAATGACCACACTCTCTCATCACAAGGTTTTCCATGCTCATCAATATTATTTGCATGGTCTAGGATAATAGCTGGCCTGTCTTTTTTGCGTAAAACTCTGCCCCATTTCTGCATCTGCAAAGCCAATGACATCGTTGGCCTTAAATCGCTCATGGCTTCAATTGTGACATCTGTTTCTGCCGCCGCTGATAGATCATAGCCAAAAGTCAACAAATCTACATTAACAAGCTGCAATATTTCTTTATTGGCTAACGCCCTAGCAAGACGCTTGCGCTCATCATCGGGTGTTTCTCCATCAATACACGCAGCCGGAATACCAGCCGTATTGTATGCCTCGCATACAATAGATGAGTGTTTGCGTGATACTGTAAACGTAACGCCGCGCAATCCCATAGCGTGTTTCATATAATGCTTTACGCAATTGCCAACCAGAACGCGGTCAGACTCCATCTTGTCTGCAAGGTCTTTTTGATTGTAATCGCCAGCTAATTTTCTTATACCGGTCAGGTCAAGCTTGTCAGGCGCAAAAGCCTTGTAATCGCTTAAATATCCATTATCAATAAGCCATCTAATGCTAGGGCCTTCTACCATAGCGTCATACCAGCAACCTAATCCCTTACCGTCCAGCCGCCACGGGGTAGCAGATAAGCCAAGTATGAACGTGCCATTGGCCTTTAGCCATTTAATTACAGTGTCAAGGGCAGTTGAACCGAAATGGGTTTCGTCAATAATTGCAAGGTCTGGTGCAGTTAAACCGTCCAAACGCCTTACAAGGGTCTGTAAGCTAGCAACTACGTTGCTCACCATTGGTATGTATTTTTGATTCTGTGCAATAAAGGTGTGGTCAATATTAAAGTCTTTAAATTGCCCCGACATCTGTCTTAACAACTCGCGCCTTGGAACAATAAGCCAACATTTTTTACCCTTGTCAGCCGCAGATTGAACAATGCTACTCGCTATAACAGACTTCCCAATGCCAGTTGGCGCGGCTAGAAGGACAGACTTTTTGCCAGTCATTCTTGCCATGTTAACTAGATTTACTTGGTGCGGATATAGCTGCTTCACTTTTTAACCCAAAACCAGCCCTTGCTTTTTGTCTTGGAATAATCTCGCGTGTATTCCCAGCCAAAATTAGTCATGACTCTGCGGACACGTTTGTCAGTTTCATTATTACGCGCCTCGATCCTAACGCCCAAAAACTCATAGATGTCTTTATAAGATACCGGGTAACCTTCATTTAGCTTGGCTTGTAATACGTCACCCCAGCTATCACCAAGCACTCGGCTTGATTGCTCGGTAATCAAATACTGATTTATAGGATCGGCATCATCAATCCATGTTTGAAAACCATTTTTATAAAGCCATACAGCCTCTGCCCAAAGCTGCTTTTTATCGCGGCGAAAATCAACCATGTTCATCTTGCCGCATTTAACAGGCCAATATCTTCGATTGCCAGTGCTATCCCGTAACCACATATCATTGTTGGTTGTTCCAGCTAGAACAAATTGCCTTGGATATTTTGTAACATCGTTCTCATACTTCTTAATCATTTCATCTTCTTGTTTGGTGATCCAGCGTTTTAATTGCTCATCACCAACGCGATCCATGCCCTCAAGCTCAGAAAACTCAACAATAAGCTTTCCCTGCAATATGCGTAATGCAGCTGGCTTGTCTATTTCATGCAAGGTCACGGCATCAGTAAAATATGCTTCTGAAATATCATCCCCAAAGCTTGCCAACTCCCTAAACATCGAGGACTTGCCGATACCTTGCGCCCCTTCAAACACAAGCATATGGTCAAACTTTGCGCCGGGCGAAAAAATCCTCATAACACTAGCGACCAGCCACTTCTTTCCAACAGCAGACAAGTATTCAATCGGCTGATATATTGCGCCACAGTAATGTTTAAGCCAGCTATCTAGCCTTTCTACGCCATCCCATTTCAGGTCATTAAAATAATTCCTTACGGGGTGAATTTTGTCTTGTTGGGCTACGGTAACAATAGCAGTCCTTGTCCTGTCTTTATCAGGCGTAAAACCGTAGTATTCCAAAGTACAGACAAGGTTATTAATGTCAGGATCAGTAAGTCTATGTACTCTAAAATTTTCCACCTCAGATTTGCTTAACCAAGGCGGCGGTGATCGGACAATTATCTCATCAGAAAATTCATTCTGGACAAACAGCCCCTTCCAATAGTTGCGGATAAACACAACGCGATTGCTTAAGCTTTTTCCGTCATGCCTTTCCGCTATCTCGTACATAGAGCCAAGCTTTTCAACGACTGGCTTAGTCCATATAAACCGATCAAACCATACCGGATTGCCATCAGCCCTTAATTTTACAGGTGCGCTGTCTATCTCAGGCATATAATAGCTAATGTCATAGCTATCGTATTCTTCATCATCGGAAACGCTAATAGCAGAGGCGACATCTTCAAAGGGGATTAAGTCAGTCGCCTCTGCGTTCACGTTGGCAGCAGGAGCTAACTCCGCAGCCAAAGCCTTTAATCCAAATTCTTTATGGTAATCGTTCCAGTCCATGCCGGGCATATTAGGCATGACAACGAAAGCATTGCCCAACTTAACCGCAGCCTGTGTGGCGTAATGGTGGCCCGTGTTCTGCTTTCCGTCACCCTTATCGTCATTATCAGCACAGAATACAATTGCAGAATCAGGATAATACTTTCTGACCTCTAGTCCTACAGCGTGTAGGTTGCCAGCATCCCAAGATACAACCACGCTCCCACCTGTTGCTTCATATACGCTCAGGCCAGTTGCTACGCCTTCGACAATAAATATTTTGTCAGGCTTCATCGTTCTTTTAAGGTTTATGGGAAAGAACGTACCTTTTTTGCGTGCGCCATAGTGAAAAAGCTTGTTACCCTCATCATCTATTGATTGCAACGTCCAGATTTTCCCCTCAAAATCAACGCCGGGGACAACTAGTCCCTGATGATTTTGTCTCAAATGGGCAACTGGCTTTACGCCTTTTTTAAATAAATAGGGGTTTTCAATACAGGGTTTTGCTTTACGGAATATGTCAGTTACTTCGGATGATGCTTTTTCATAACCAGAAGCACGAATTCGCTCTAACTCTTGCTGGCGTTCTTTGCGCTCTCTAGTCCATGCGTCTTTTTGCTCTTGCGTCCATTTATTTTTGTTTTTTGAATACCAAAAATCCCCCTCAGCCGTTCTGCAATTATACCAATGTCCCCATGCCCTATCATCCTGTTCAATGTAGGAATAATAGATTGTCTGACGTCCTTTTGAATCTTTAATTAGCTTTGATTGTTCCGTTGGCTGAATATCAGACCAAGTTGCGGCCTCTAGTCCCGAAGCCTTCATAGCTGCAATGAATTGTTCTATCATATCGACTTAATCCCCATAGTCGGCAATAGTTACCCTTTTTGAGCCGATTGTCAAAGCAAAAAAAAATACCCCTAGCCTGTTAAGCTAGGGGCAAGTCTAAGCAAGTTAAAGTCTAGTCGGCATTACAACTGAAATATAGTTGCCTTGCTCAATCATTATAGGGCTAGTCGGCGTATTTGCGCTGAGATTGCCTTTTAAGCCTGTATCTGCCAGTAATTCAGCATCAAAGCCTATTTCAAAAGGCAAGGTCGTAACGCATGGCCAAGTCTTATTTGGCCCAAGATCATTAATTTTAAAAGATCCATCCTGCATTATTTTTAAAAGCGGGTGTCGCATATCATAAGCCTTTGCTGTGGCCTTTATGTCTTTTAATGGGGTTTTAAAATCTTTAAAGTCAAACTGGCTTTTGTGCTGATTATCTTTAGGCAATACCCTTTGCCAATCGGGAAAATTCCCGTCAATAAGTTGCGCTATTAGCTTTGTTTCGCCAATCATAAAAACCGCATGGGCAGCATAAAAATGAATGACCCCATCATGCTTATGTTGTTTTTGAAGCTCTAAAATCAAGTCTATAGCTTGCGCTGGGATTATGGGCTTTTTATCGCTGGAAATTCCCAAGCCTTTAACAAAATGCAATCTATGCCCATCAGTTGCGACAATCGCGGAATTATCAAAGCATACCCCATTGAGATAATAGCGGGCTTGCTCGTTGCTCATGGCTTTAGCGATAAAGCTTAAATCTTCGTGACTAATTGAAATGTTTGCATAAGATTCGCCTAACTCCGGTACGACAGGCAATACACCTTCAAGGTCTGGCTCATTCTGCCATATATCGGCAGCAATCTTAGAAATGCTATAATTCCCGTCAGGCTTATCGCATGGGCTTACAATTGCTATTTCAATGTCAGTAGCCATAGCAAGCCCATCTTTTACCTGAATTTGTTGTAAAATAGGTAATATTTTATTAGTTTTCGCTAGTTTGATTAGTGTTTTCATAATTTTAGTTTCCTTTCCGTATTTGATGCAAGAGCGCATCCATAAGCCCTACACTCAGCGCATAGGGCTTAAAGTATGCTCTAGGCAACCTTCATTCTTTCCCCACGCATAAAGGCTATATAGTTCTTAGCCTTTTGCTCTGTCTTAAACCGGGCTTGCACTTCTTTTTCCCTATACACTGCAAAAGGCAAACCCTCAGCGTTAGCCGTGGCTTTTATTATATAAAGCTCAGGTAAAACCATGTTAGGGGCTTTATAAAGCCAAGCTCTGCCCTCTACACATTGAATGCCTAGAATGCAATGGTCTAGCAATGCGCCTCCGCCGTGGCTATTCGCTCTAGGAATTAAAAGCGGGATTTCCTGAGAGCCTGTAGAGCGTCCAATGCGTCCAATAATGTCATGTTCTTCTAGCCATAATTTGCCCGTTTCTTTATTCCCCAGGTGAATACGTACCCGCAACAAATTAGAATGCGCATGTACTATTGCATTCCGTACCTGTAATGGCGTATTTACTGAAAACCAAAAGCCCTTGTATTCTTCTCTTTGTTCCATTGTCTTATTCCTTTTCCGTGTTTGATATGGCTAATTCCATACCCACGAGCCAAGCTTTAAGGGCTTGGCTCTAGGCTAGGGAATTTAAACGGCCTGATAAATTTGATAACCCAAGTCTCTAAAAATATCACTCCAGCCCTTTCCGCCGATATTTTTAAAGCCGTTTTGAAGCTCTGCTATGGCCTCTCTGTCGCGCGCACAGGATAGCTCGGCCCATGCTTTGCCAGCAAGCTCATCCGGAACAACAGGCAAAGGAATTGACCCAATGGCGTTAGTGATTGCTGCGCTTGTCTTATCATAGCCATACCCACTGGCATAACTTCTAACCATCGGCTGACCTATAAAATGGACATAAGCCCATAACCTCCCTGCGCCATCTTTAGGGTATTTTATGGCAATAGTCATAACCCTTTCACCATTCGCACAAATTACATAGGCGGCAGTATTTGAAAAGGCTTTGGCGTGTAAGTCATATATGTTGGCCATGATTTATGTTTCCTTTAAGTTAAGTTAATGGCAGTCTGAATAAGATAAGCTCATTGAGTCTAGTTGCGCTTGAGTATAGTTATCATAGTTCTGGCACAAGGTTTTAGTCATGCCATAATATGCAGAGAACAAGCTTAAAATTATTAGGCTTATTAGTAGGGCTATGGTTTTCATTTTTTTACCTTACGTTGGTGTGGCTTGATTGCCATGACCCATTATATAGGTGTTTATTGCCAGCTTGACAATATATATTTAAGCATGGCTGCCATGACGTTTTTGCATGGCTTGCTAATTATAATAATTTTTTTTATTCGCAAACGACTTTATGGTAATATAATTTTATTACCCACTTTTAGGAATGTATTCCCAGACATTAAATTTCAAAAGGCCAAATTCGCAGGGTCGCTTGCGAATGAATTTTGCCTTATAGATCAATGCTTTAAGCCTGTATTGAAATTCATTCGCAAACGGAATGCTATATGTTGGGTGATAAATGATGTTTTTGTAATATTATAATAGGATTATGGTAAATAATCAAATTTGCAGAGCTTTACTACCTCTATTTATTAATTTTTTTACAGTCTAAAGGAAGATTATATAAGTAAATCAATAGGTTAGTATTCGCAATCGAAGTAAATTTTTATGGAAACTAAAAAAAATTATGTAGTTAAATCAATGGGTTATTTATTCGCATTCATTCGCAAGCGGATTTATTTTCCAATTTGCGGTTTACATATATACAACAATGCCACTTTCCAATTTCCGGAAACTGAGCGGATGATAAAATTATCAAAACTAAGTCATTGATTTAATTGGATAGTGTAATATTCATAATATACATTATGCGATTTATCTTATATATTATGGATACTCAGCAATAAAAATACAATATGGAAATAGTGGGGGTGGGGGGCGGTTCAGATCATTTCGTCTAAATCATCCACCCCCTCCCAAAAATTTTCCACCTTTACAACTTGTATCGAAAGGTATATATTTATTTTTAGATGAGGAATATTATGAAGAAGGCACTGGACAATTATGCGTCTGTAATTGATGCTGACAAATTCTGGAAATGGGTAAATGTTGGTGAGGCTGCGGAGTGTTGGGAGTGGCGTGGTGGACGTAATACAACCGGGTATGGGTTGCATACATTAAACAGCCCTGATTGGTTATATGAAAGGACTGGCAGGACTAAGTGTCAGTTATTGGCGCATCGTGTAGCATGGTGGCTGAGGAATGGTGGGATTGGGGATTGCGATAGGAACAATCATATTTGTCATATATGCGACAATAGGAAATGTTGTAATCCGGATCATATGTTTCAGGGATCGATGTATGATAATGTACAGGATATGATAAGAAAGGGCAGGGCGAGTTGGCAGAGGTGACAGGAAGGCCGAGGACGTGGAGTGAGGAAGATGTGGTGCGCGTGATGCGTATGCTGCAAAGCGGCATGCGTTATAGAGAAATCGCGTTAAAGTTGAATATGAGTTTAGGTAAGGTGCAGCGGATTATAGCGGCTGGTGGTAAGCGTGGTTAGGCAGGTTAAAGGGTTTGCTGGTGGGCTTGAGGATGATTTAGACAAGGCTGCTGAATTAGCTGCTGTGGCTGTGGTAGAGTTTGATGAGAATACGGATGCGATAAGTATAGCGAAGGCATTGCGTCCGATGGTTGCGACTGAGTTATCTAGGAAGATACTGGCTGGCGAGGTTGGGAGTGGTGACTTAATTAAACTGTTAGGGATGTTGAATGATAGAATTGATGGGAAAGTTGTTGAGAAGTTTGAGCATAGTGGGGAGATTGGGATTGCTGCTATTTTGGCGCAAATAGATGGCAAGACGGCTGGACTGCCTAGCTTGGAAGATATTGAAGTTATGTCTAAGGTTGTGTATGATGCTGAGGTTGTCCCTGCACTGACTGACGTTGTGTCTGATGGCGGTGACATTATTAAGGAGTCTTAGAAATGACTGATAAGTACGGTTTAACATATATGAATATTGACGAGCTGCCACAATACACGGGTGGCGACACGACTGCTGACAAGCGGCCTGTGTTTGACCAGAGTGCAGGACGTTGGGAATATGAAGTTGTTGGCGGTGGTACAATTGCGGCTGGGTCTACATTGACGGTTACTGCTGCTAGTCATGCTGGTCGATTGATTAACCTTGACACGGCGGCTGGTTCGACTGTGACACTTCCTGCTGCGACTGGTAGCGGTAACGTGTATCGGTTCCGTGTGAGCGCATTGGCGACAAGTAACAGCCACGTTGTTAAGGTTGCAAACTCAAGTGATGCGTTTGAGGGGTTTGCTATAATGAGTGATACTGATACTTCAAGTGCTGGCAGTGTATTCATGGCGGTTGCTGGAACCAGTGATACTTTGACGTTGAACCGTTCGACGACTGGCAGTGTAACTATTGGTGAGTACATTGAGGTTGAGGACATTGCGACTAACAGATTTTCTGTAAGGGCGCATTTATCTGGTACTGGCGTTGTTGCTACACCGTTCTCTGCTACTGTCTAGTGACTGACGAGATCGACATATATGACGAGAAGCAGGAGGAATTAAAACGCCTCCTGCTTTCTCAGACTTGGCGGCTTAATAATCTTTATAAGATTAAAGACGCGCATGGTAATAAAATAAAATTCAAGATGAATTGGGCGCAGCGCAAACTTTACGAGGGGATGCACTATTACAATGTAATCTTGAAAGCGCGGCAATTGGGCTTCACTACTTTTGCCATGATCTATTTCCTTGATAGTTGTCTGTTCAATTCAAATCATAGCGCTGGTGTTATTGCTCATGCGCGTGAAGCGGCAGAGGACTTGTTCCGCAACAAGATAAGGTTTGCGTATGACGAGTTGCCTGAGTGGTTAAAGAAAGCCATACCAAGTAAAAGCGAGAACGCGAGGGTCTTGGAATTTTCGAATGGGTCAAGCATTGCGGTTGGCACGTCTTTGCGTTCTGGTACGTTTCAAAAATTGCTGGTGTCTGAATACGGCAAGACATCTGTAAGAGAGCCGGAAAAAGCAAAAGAGATTAAAACTGGTGCGCTGAACACTGTTCATGTCGGACAGCAAATATTTATTGAGAGTACGGCTGAGGGGCAGAGTGGGGAGTTTTATGAGATCGTGCAACGGGCAAGGTCTATGCAGGGGCGCGATCTTTCGCCAATGGACCCGAAGTTTTTCTTTTTTCCTTGGTCTGACCATCCGGGGTACGCATTAAATGATGAGGTCAGCATTGATGCAAAGATGCAAAAATATTTTGATAGCTTGCCTATTAAATTAACGCCGCAACAAAAAGCTTGGTATGTAAAAAAGGGCGCGGAGCAGGGCGAGTCGATGAAGCGCGAATATCCTACAACGCCAGAAGAAGCGTTTCAGGGTTCGATGGAAGGCGCAATTTATTATAATGAAATGCTTAGGGCAAGAAGTGACGGGCGCATAACAAGAGTGCCGTGGGAGCCAAGCAAGCCTGTCTTTACATTTTGGGACTTGGGAAATCGTGATCCTGCTGCGTGTTGGTTTTTTCAGCACGTTGGTATGGAGTACAGGTTTATAGACTATTGGGAAGGTTCAGACGTTGGTGGATTGCCAGCTTGGATTAAGGTGTTGGGTAGTAAGCCATATATATATAGTTATCATTACTGGCCTCATGACGGTAACTACAAACAGCTTGGTACTGGCAAGCTGTTAAAAGATATGGCAGAAGAATTGGGGATGAGGCCGATAAAAATTGTAGCCAGAACAAAAGATAAGCAAGTCAGTATTGAGAAGGTAAGGCCGATATTGGAACGCGCTTTTTTTGATGCAGAGAAATGTTCTATTGGGATTAAGCGTCTTGAAGATTACAGGCGGGAATGGGACGATAATTTGGGGCAGTGGAGTCCGGCCCCGCGCCATGATGATGCGTCACATACAGCGGATAGCCTTATGACAATGGCAGATGGATATGAGGGGAGGGTTAATGAATTTGTTGACTTTACAGAACGGTCAGCGTATGCTGATGCAGATTATGATATATTAAGCGCATAGGTGTGTTATGGGCGGCTTGAATCCATTTAAAAAACCTAAAATGAAAACCCCACAATCCGTAATAGATGCCGAAGCAAAAGCGAAAGCGGCAGAGGCTGCTGCAAAAAAGGCAGAAGCTCAGGCTAAGGCTGACGAAGAATATCGCCGGACAAAGCAGCGCGGTAAGGCTGCAACTATTCTAACTACCGCACAAAATCAACAATCTGGCAGATCGCTACTAGGGAGTTAAGCATGACAGGGCTTAAACAAAACAACCCAGCTGGGTATGTTAAAATTATGAAGTTTGGTGAGTTTGCTAAATTACGAAACATGGACCCTCAAGCGCGGAAAAAATATAATGAAGATAAGGCTAAATTAAAAAGCGGACAATATGAATTAGCCTCTGATACAGAAGTAATTGATGGAAAAATATATAGAAAAAAACAACAGACTACTCCATCTTCTAGTTCAGGGACTTCAATAGTCCGTCGTTCTTATTCGTCAACTGGTTCAAGATCGCTATTGGGTTCCTAATGAACATAGCCAAGGAAATGATTGACAAGCAAGCCAAGTTAGAAGCTGACTTGGCTACTTATCATTCTCACTGTGAAGAAGTTTCTAAGTATGTAATTCCCCGTCTTGATGAATTTTTTAATTCTAAAAAAACGCCGGGTGAAAAGCGCACTCAATATCAATATGACAGTACGGCTCCATTAGCGTTGGATCGTTTTGCGTCTATTATTGAAAGCCTGATTGTTCCACGCGGACAATTGTGGCATGGGCTAGAGCCAGAGGATGAGGCGTTGCAGGACGACCATGAGGCTATGGTCTGGTATGAGAAAGTAAGAAATTACTTATTTAAATTGCGTTACGGAGCCGATAGTAATTTTGCCCCTCAAATGAACGAGGTGTTTAGTTCTATGGGGGCTTTTGGCACTGGCGTTCTTATTACTGAGGAACGCGCAAACAAATGGATGCGCTATAAGTCAAGCCATATTAAAGAGCATTTTTTTCAAGAGAATAGTGACGGGATTATTGATTCAAACTGGCGCAAGTATGAGTTAACTGCGCGTCAGGCTATTCAAAAATTTGGCGACAATGTTTCTGAGGCTATAAAAAAAGCTTACGAAAAAGAGCCGAATAGAAAATTCCCCTTCCTGCATTGCGTTATACCGAATAGTGATCGCAAGCCATATATGTTAGGCCCATCTAGCATGGCGTTTTCATCCTTTCATATTGATGTTGAAGGCAAGATGCTTGTGCAAAGTCCGGGCGGGTATCGTAAGTTTCCGTTTATCGTTGCTAGGTATGTTACTTCTCCAAACGAGATTTATGGTCGAAGCCCAGCTATGACTGCGCTGGCTGAGATTAAAATGCTTAACCAGATGCGTAAAACTGATATTAAAGCGCGTCATTTAGCGGTTGATCCCCCTAACCTTGCGGCAAATGAAGCCAGCATTAGGAAGTTTAATTTAAAGCCAAATGCCATGAATTATGGCACCCTTGATATGGCTGGCAATCCTTTGGTGCGTCCTTATCAAACTGGTGCGAGGTTTGATTCGTCTAATGATGCGAATCAAGAGAGCCGGAAAATGATTAATGACATTTTCCTTGTTACGCTTTTCCAAATACTTATTGAGTCACCTGAAATGACCGCAACAGAAGTTTTGGCCCGGCAACAGGAAAAAGGTGATTTGCTTTCTCCTATTGGCGGCAGATTAGAAAACGAATTTAGCGGAAAGCTGATTGAGCGTGAAATAGACGTAATGGCTGCTGCTGGGTTGTTTGACGATGATGGGCCGTTGCCTATGCCTAAAAGCGTGAGGGATTCAGGCGGCGCGTATAGCATTAATTACACATCACCTATGGCTAGGTATCGTATGTCTGGTGAAGCTGCTGGTGCTGAGAAAACAATTCAATCTCTTATTCCAATTGCTCAAATTGATCCAACGGTTTATGATATGATTGACTTTGCTGAATACGCAAAAATTATTGCTAAGGCTGCTGGTGCGCCAATGCGTATAATGCGCTCTATGGAAGAAGTTAAAGCTATGCAACAACAAAAAGCTGAGGCGCAACAAATGGCAATGCTGTCACAGGCTGCCCCGGCGATAGCTGGTTCTGTAAAAGACTTGGCACAGGCTGAGGCTGCGCTTCGATGAATATGAAGCATTTTTTAAAAAACAAAGAACGAGCATGGCGGTCTTTGCTTAAAACCCAAGATGGCGAATTAAACGAATCTGCTAAAATAGCTCTTGCGGATTTGCGTTATTTCTGCAATGGTACAAAAAGTAATTTCAGCGTTGACGCATTAGAAATGGCACGCATGGAAGGCCGCAGGGAGGTCTTTATGCGTATTATGACCTTCCTTAATTTTGAATATAGTAAACTATACGATCTTGAGGAGGACGTAGTAGATGAGTGACATTTTGACTGATGGCCCGGCTTCAACAACCGGACAACCTGATGCGAATACGAACAAACCTTGGTATGACGGTGCAGATGCAGATACCATTGGGTATATTCAAAATAAAAAATGGGACGCTGAAACCCCATTGAAGGTTGTAGAAAGCTATCGCAATCTTGAAAAATATCACGGCGTTCCTGCCGATCAATTAATTAAAATTCCTAAAGCTGATGATGCCGCTGCATGGGATGCTGTGTACGCCAAACTTGGTCGTCCAGAAAGCCCTGATAAATACGGGTTTGAAACGCTTTCTGTGCCTGAGGGTATTGAAATTGACAAAAACTTAATTGGCAAGTTTGATGCAATCTTTCATAAAACAGGCGCAACTCCTGCCCAGCGTAATGCAATTATTAATGCTTATATGCAAGAGGAGGCGGCTTTTGCTCAAGAGCATAATGCAAAACTAGAGCAAGAGAAAGCAATTCAAATTAATGCCCTTAAAAAAGAATGGGGCGACAAATTTGACGAACGTGTTGTTTTAGCTAAACGTGCTTTTAAAGCTTTTTTGCCTGATGGTGTTGATAAAGAGCAGGCAGCAGAAGCATTAGAAAGCTCTCTTGGAACGGCTGTTGTGGCTAAATTATTTGCCAATCTTGCAGACAGGCTTGGGGAAGATAAATTTCACGATGATGGTGGAAATGATACGGCTGGATTTGGTTATTCCAGAGAGCAAGCTATTAATGACAAAAACTCTTTAGTAAAAGAAATTGGAGCCGATCCAGCACGCCTTGCTGCATATAATAAAGGCAGCGGTGCTGACTATGAAAAAATGATGCGGCTATTAAAAATAATTAATGCTTGATTTTTAACTTAGGTTAATTTAATATGGGTAACGAAGAAACAAGGCTCCGTATTCTGGAAATGGCCTTAAAGTTTAAGGGAATGTTAAATTCCTCTGAAACTATAAAGGTCTGCAAAGAAATTGAGTCTTATGTTTTTAATCTGGATAAGGCATCCAACGCCCCCAGTGACGGTGAGAAAAGATCGCCGCGTAGCCGAGCGTAATTGGCGAAGGATGCGCCCTCTATACTGAGATAAGCAATTCCGTTGTTTTTAACTTAACTTTTAACAACGGAGGGCTAAATGCCTGAGATTGAAGTACTACGAGTGCAGGAGTATTCGACAAACCTCGAACTTCTGTCACAACAAATGACACCTAGACTTGCTAATCTGGCAAGAGTACAGTCAGCCAGCGGAAGTAAAGCGTTCCGTATGCTGTCACAGATTGATGAAACCGAAGCCGTATCCCGCACGACTCGCGCTCAACCAGCAATCAATATTGATATTGAGCATACTGGTCGTTGGGTTTATCCTCAAATGTTTGATTGGGGTAAGGTTGTTGACAACATTGATCTTCTTCAAACCAACATTGCACCGCAAGGCGCATACGTTACCAGTGCTGTAGCAGCTATGAACCGTAAGCAAGACGATTTGTTTACGACTGCATTTTTTGGCTCTGCACAAACTGGCGAAACTGGTGGCACTGCCGTTACTTTCCCTGCTGCAAACCAAATTGCAGTAACCGAAGGTGCTGGTGCTGCAACTGGTCTTAACGTAAGTAAACTTCGTGCAGCCAAAAAACTTCTGCTTGAAGCTGACGTTGATCTTGATATGGAGCAAATCTATATTGCTGTTGCGCCTAAGCAACATGATGATCTTCTGGCTTTGACTCAAGTTGTTTCAACTGACTTCAATGATCGTCCTGTTCTGGTCGATGGCAAGGTTCAACGCTTCTTGGGCTTGAACTTTGTAATTTCAAACAGATTGCCAGTTGATAGCAATAGCTATCGCCGCTTGCCTGTTTGGGTTCCGTCTGGCATGGGTCGTGGTGATTGGAAAGCTGTTACGGGTGGTATCCGTAATCGCCCTGATCTTCAAGGCAATCCTGCTTATGTTGAAGCTTCAATGATGGTTGGCTTTACTCGTTTAGAGGAAGCCAAGTGCATTGAAATTAAAGCTGCGGAATAAGGAGATAAATTATGCCGACATTTCTTGGACAACACATTACTGATTTTGACTCAACCCCATTTGACGTGGTTCCCTCCCGTCTGCATGGTGGTCGTCAATTCGTTATCTCTGACGTAACCGAAGTGCCTGATACTGCCAATGGTGACGTGCTTGTAGTAGCGCGTGTTCCTGTTGATGCAGTTATCAAGTCTGTTAAATTTGCTTGTGACGCGCTGGGTGCTGGTACTGCCGATATCGGCTTGTATCGTAAAGCCAGTGATGGCACTTACGTTGCTGTTGATGATGATTGCTTTGCTTCGGCTATTGCCGTTACTAGCGCGGTTGCATTGACCGATGTAACGTATGAAGCCGCTGCGGCAAACATCGACAAGCGTAATGTTCCAGCTTACACCCGCGCCGGACTGTCTGCTCGTCCCGCGTATGGTGATCTGTACGTTGCGCTGACGTTTGACACTGGCACTAGCTCAGTTGGTACTGCACTGACTGAGATTGAGTACACACTGTAGATAATTATGGTGGCGTTGAAATATACGCCACCATTCTATCTTTTGCGGAGAGATCATGGCATCTAAAACACAAATTGGTAATCGTACACTTGTGAAGCTTGGTCAAGACCGCGTAAGCAATATTGAAACAGATTCTAGCCCAGCCGCTATCACCATAAACCAATTATGGGATACGGTTCGTGACGCAACGCTTCAAACTTATCCTTGGAATTTTGCAATTAAGCGCACTAGTCTTGCGCCGGATTCGGTTACTCCTTCGTGGGGTTGGGCTTCTGCTTTTTCGCTTCCATCTGATTGCCTTCAATTAATTGAGATAAAGGACAATATTGATTACGAAGTTGAAGGCGGCAAAATTCTATGTGACGAAGCTAATGTTATTTATATTAAATACATTTATAAGGTAACTGATGCTGCATTGTACCCGCCTACTTTTGTAGAGCTTTTTGCCCATGATTTAGCTATCGAAGGTTGCGATAGAATTACAGATGACACAAATTTAAAACAGCTTTTGATTGCAGAAAGGCGCGTATTATTAGATCGCGTACTGGCAACTGATTCTGTGGAAAATCTTCCTGTTGACATTGTCGAAGATGATTGGATTACCGCGAGGTTGTAATGCCAATTCAAACATCATTTAATGCTGGTGAATTTAGTGATTTGCTTGATGGCGCGGTTGATTTACAGAAACGCGCCTTCTCTGTAAAAACGCTTAAAAATATGATTGGCCTTAAGCAAGGCCCAGCGGTTCGGCGCGGCCCAACAATTTTTGTAAAAGAAGTAAAAGACAGTGCCAAACGTACAGCTTTGACTAAGTTTGAATTTAGCGATAGTCAGTCTTACACAATTGAAATTGGCGATTCTTATTTTAGGTTTTATAAAGAATACGCGCAAATTGAAAGTGGCGGGGCAGCAATTGAGGTTGCAACGCCATATACGCAAGCTAATTTGTTTGATAGCAACAACCTTCTTCAATTGCAATTTGCTCAGTCTGGTGACGTTTTATATATAGTTAGCCCAAATTACCGTCCTCATGTTCTGACAAGGACAAGCGATATATCTTGGACGTTATCAGAAATTGACATTGAAGATGGGCCATATTTGCCAATTAACTCCACGTCTGTAACTTTTGCCTTGAGTGGTACAACTGGTAGCGTAACTGTTACTGCATCCTCTGCTACTTTTGCGTCAACTGATGTTGGTCGATTAATACGCTTTAAAGACCCGGCAAACAATTGGACGTGGTTGGAAATTACCGCCTATACAAGCGCAACTCAAGTTACAGCACTTATTAGAGGTGCTAATGCTTCTCTTGGCACTGCAACGGTTAACTGGCGGCTTGGCGTATGGAGTGACACAACTGGCTGGCCTAGGGCAATTTCTTTCTTTCAAGACCGCTTAGCTCTTGCGGGAAACGCGGCATATCCTGACCGTTATGACTTAACAAAAACAGGCGGCTATTCTTCAACCGATCTTATTTTTCAGCCTACAAATGCCGCTGGAACTGTTGCTGATGATAACGCAATTACTGGTAGTGTTCCATCTGGACAGGTCAATCCTATCCAGTGGCTTGCGTCTGACTTGCGTGGCTTGGTTGCCGGAACGTCTAAAGAAGAATTTGTTATACGCGCCAATTCTCTTGGCGACTCAATTACCCCTAGCAATGCTACGGCTAGCTTGTTTTCTGGTGTAGGAAGCGCGTATATCCAGCCTGTTAGAACTGTCCAAGGCACGACATTTTGCCAATCAGCCAGACGCAGACTGTTTGACGTAATATACTCTTTTGAGCAAGACAGCTTGCGCCCACAAGATTTAACTCTTGCCGCAGAGCATATTACTCGAAATCAGGTTGTTTCTATGACCTATCAACAAGAGCCAGTTAATGTTATATGGGCTGTGCGCGGTGATGGCGTTTTGATCGGCATGACTCATTATCCAGATCAAGAGGTTTACGGCTGGCATCGTCATGTAATTGGTGGGGTTAATGCTCAGGTTGAGGCTGTTACTTCTATTCCTGCTCCAAATGGATCGCGTGATGACTTATGGCTAATTGTAAAACGTACTATAAATGGTACAACTAAGCGTTATGTCGAATACATGGAACGCTATTATGAAGATGATATGGATGTAATGGACGCAGGTCAAGTCGATTGTAGGCATACTTATAATGGCGTATCTACGTCCGTTGTAACCGGACTTTCCGCGCTTGAGGGGGAAACTGTAAAAATAATGGTTGATGGTCGTTCTCATCCTGACCTTGTTGTTTCAGGCGGTCAAATAACTTTAGCAAACAATAGGTCTGGGGAAATTATCCATGTCGGTTTGGGGTATGAATGGCAAGTCATAACCCAGCGTCATGAATCAAAATCAAACTCTTATGATACGGCTCAAGGCAAAACAAAGCGTATTTCTAATGTTACAGTTAGGTTGCTTAATACACTTGGAATGAGTTATGGTGATCCGACTAAAACCTTAGTCGAACACGACTTTGAGCAGGGGCAAGTTTATGACACAAATGAATCGCTTTTTTCTGGTGATACTAAAAAACTGGTTTGGCCCGGAGTTTCTGATACAGACGGTCAAATGGAATTTAGCTCTGACTCGGTTTTTCCTGCTTGCATTATAGCAATAATGTCAGAGGTAAAGGTTCAGGCATGATTTTTGTTCCAATGCTTCCGGTTCATCTTGATGGGTTTGAATTGCAAGATGGGCAAGCGGAAATGAAGGATTGGATAAAAATGGATGGCTATGCAGATATGGTAATAGCGGCTGGTGCTGCATATACTTGTATTAGCAATGACCAAGTAAAAGCGATGGGTGGCCTTGCAGAGCAAGGTGATGGTAGGGCATTGGTGTGGGCTTTGATAGGCAAAAATTTAACAGGTTTTGAGTTTGTGAGATTCACAAAAAAATGCAAACAAATTGTTGACGAGGCGACTCATAGACGTCTTGAAATTATTGTTAAGGATGGTTTTGTGCAGGGGCATAGATGGGCAAAGGCATTAGGTTTTATGTGCGAAACACCAAATGGTATGTTAAATTGGTTTGAGGATAATACTAAAGCATATCTTTATGCAAAGGTTAAATAAATGGCTGCATTACTTCCTGTTGCTTTGACTTCTTTAGGCGTGTCTGCTGGTACTGCTGCTACGATAGGAACTATCGCAAGTATTGGTAGCACGTTGTTTTCAATAGGCTCAATGTTTACTGGAATGAAGGTGGCTGACCAGCAAGCGTCCGCTGAGATTGCCGCAACGCGATATAACGCCGCCATTGAAACCAAGCAAGCCGCTGAACAAGAGCAAAAGTTACGCCGAGAACAATATCTTCGCGCTGGCTCTCAAATGGCTGCGGCTGGCGGGCAAGGACGCGGTTTTGATGGTAACGTGTTGGATATTATGGCTGATACCGCGTATCAAAGCGAATTAGATATTTTAGGTATTAGGACATCCAATCAATTATCGCAACAACTGGCTCAAAGCAAAATTAAAAGTATTAAATCCTCTGCAAAGACTTCTAAAATGGGAAGTATATTGACTGGTGTTGGCGACTTGCTTTCGTCTTCGTCTAGTGTTTTGGGTGGATATTCCGCGCCTTCATCGCGGTCAATTGCTAATCCAAATATTCCCGGAACCAGATATATACTGTAGGTGCTAAATGCCAAAGATTGAAACTTATTCTGGATCGGGCGGTGTTGCTCAAATTCGCCAAGCCTCTGCATCTGATTTTGCAGATACGCGCGGCTTGGAAAAACTTACTAAGTCTTTGGAAGAATCTAAGCTTAAACTTGATAAGTTTCGACAAGATCATGCGAAATTAGAAATGGCGCGGGTCATGGCTGAGGGGCGGCAATCTTGGCTAATTGAATTGGACAAAAGGCAACAAGCTGTTGAGAATGGCGAATTAGATTATCAGGGCTTTACTGATAATTTTAATAAAGATTATTCTGATTGGGCTGACGACCTTGCTAAAAATTTTAGCAATCCAGTAATGGCTGATGAACTGCGTGTTAATTTAATTGAAAT
>ERZ724505.358-NODE-358-length-29970-cov-7.375364_pt1 | contig 29970 bp, 29 predicted proteins | sample MGYA00376038_ERZ724505 | MGnify/ENA primary metagenome ERZ724505 (study PRJEB28724, sample SAMN07190884) | wastewater metagenome | isolation source: effluent of sewage treatment plant in Hong Hong | place: Hong Kong | collected 2016-03-17 ...
ATGTGCGGCGCGCCGAGATGCTGGGGGCCGATCGGGGCTTGGTTGAATTCGTGGCGCGCAGCAAGCTGGGTGGGAGAGCCCACCGCCTGCATGAGATCAGCGAGTTTGTTCGCGAAGGGGGGCGCTGGTATTACACCCAGGCGCTCAACGACATCGGTCAGCGCTGAGGCCAGTCAGACGCATCGGCATCGAAGCCGGTTTCCATTTCCAGTTGGGTGAGCCAGCGCATGGCTTGCTCCCGGCTGGTGCCACACATTTCTTCCGACGGTTGTAGCGAGCCACAAACGGCTGGGCGTTCAGGCTTGCCAAACAGGGTGCAGCGCAAGTCTGCATCGAGACAAGGGCAGGGCACGCCAGCGGGTTTGCCGTGTGGCAGGCCGGGCAGGGGCGAGGAGATGGACGGCGCCGTGCAGCAGGCCGCACAGCCAGGACGACAGTTCATGTCGGCCATTGTGCACGGCCCACTGGGCTCCCCCTGCATTTTTTGTGGGCCGATATTAGGGCGTGCGCTGCGTGGCGGCCATCCCTAGTTTGCGATGCCGGCCGGGCTCGACTCAGCGGAATCTGCCCGCTTGCGCATTGGTTTTCTGGGCGGGTTTAACCCTAAGGCGGGCTCGAATCAGTAAAATGCCGGGTTGCTCAAAAAATAGGCAAGAGAGCCATGCTTTATCCCCAGGAATTCGATGTGATTGTGGTCGGTGGCGGCCACGCCGGAACCGAAGCCGCGTTGGCCGCGGCGCGCATGGGCTGCGCCACTCTGCTGTTGACCCACAACATCGAAACGCTGGGCCAGATGAGTTGCAACCCGTCGATTGGCGGTATCGGCAAGGGCCACCTAGTTAAAGAGGTGGATGCCTTGGGTGGCGCCATGGCGGAAGCCACCGACGAAGGCGGCATTCAGTTTCGCATTCTGAATTCCAGCAAGGGCCCCGCGGTGCGCGCCACCCGGGCCCAGGCCGACCGCATCTTGTACAAGGCCGCCATTCGGCGCAAGTTGGAGAACCAGCCCAACCTGTGGCTGTTCCAGCAGTCGGTGGACGACCTGATGGTCGAGGGCGACCGCGTCGTGGGCGCCATTACCCAGGTGGGCATTCGTTTTCGGGCGCGGGCGGTGGTGCTGACCGCTGGCACCTTCCTGGACGGGCGCATTCACGTGGGCCTGCAGAACTACAGCGCAGGCCGCGCGGGTGATCCGCCCGCCGTGTCCCTGTCAGCGCGGCTGAAAGAGCTGAAGTTGCCGCAAGGGCGCTTGAAGACGGGCACGCCGCCACGCATTGATGGCCGCAGCATTGACTTCAGCAAGCTCAGCGAGCAGCCTGGCGATGGCGTGGGCCTGGTGGGTCGCTGGGGCGACTCGGCCCCGACCGGCCCTGCGGTGCCGGTGTTCAGCTTCCTGGGCAGTCCGGACCAGCACCCGCGCCAGTTGCCGTGCTGGATCACCCACACCAACCAGCAGACGCACGACATCATTCGCTCGGGTTTTGACCGCAGCCCCATGTTCACCGGCGTGATCGAAGGGGTGGGGCCGCGCTATTGCCCATCGATCGAAGACAAGATTAATCGCTTTGCCGACAAAGACTCGCATCAGATATTCCTGGAGCCTGAAGGGCTGACCACCAACGAGTTCTACCCCAACGGCATCAGCACCTCGCTGCCGTTCGACATTCAGTTGAACGCCTTGCGCACCATGCCAGGATTAGAGAGCGCCTACATCTTGCGCCCAGGCTATGCGATCGAATACGACTATTTCGACCCGCGTGAGCTGAAGTCCACCTTTGAAACCCGGGCCATTCACGGGTTGTTCTTTGCCGGACAGATCAATGGCACCACCGGTTACGAAGAGGCGGCCGCCCAAGGTTTGTTCGCCGGGGTGAATGCCGCGCTGCAGGCGCAAGGCAAAGACGCCTTCACCTTGCGCCGCGACCAGGCTTACCTGGGCGTGCTGGTGGATGACCTGATCACCAAGGGCGTGACCGAGCCCTATCGCATGTTCACCAGTCGGGCAGAGTTCCGCCTGCAACTGCGCGAAGACAACGCTGACATGCGCCTGACCGAGTTGGGCCGTGAGTTGGGCTTGGTCGATGACTTCCGTTGGGCGGCTTTCAACCGCAAGCGCGATGCTGTTTCACGTGAAACACAGCGCTTGAAGTCGACCTGGGTGCGGCCTGCCACCTTGCCTGCGGCCGATGCCGAACGCCTACTGGGCAAGGCCCTGGAGCGTGAGTACAACCTGGGCGACCTGCTGCGCCGCCCAGGGGTGGATTTCGACAAGGTTTGCGAGGTGGCCAGCATCGCGGCGGCCAAGCAAGCGGCCTTGTGGTTGGAGGCGGGGCGTACCGCATCGACCGAGGGCGGAGAGCTTGTTTCACGTGAAACAATCACCCGTGCCAGCCTTCATGCTGAGTTCGGTGGGACCTTGGCTGACGCGGTGGTCGAGCAGGTGGAGATCAGCGTGAAGTATGCCGGCTACATCGACAAACAGAATGACGAGGTCGAGCGGGCGGCTTACTACGAGAACCTGAAGTTGCCAGCGGATCTGGACTACATGCAGGTGTCGGCGCTGAGCATTGAGGCGAGGCAGAAGTTGAGCAAGCACAAGCCGGAAACCTTGGGGCAAGCCTCGCGCATCTCGGGCATCACGCCGGCCGCCATTTCTTTGCTGCTGATTCACCTGAAAAAGGGGCGGGTCAAAGGGTTTGCGGCCCAGTCCGACGTGGTGGAGTCGGGTGCCTCGGCGGCCTGATTCGCTTTCAGCGCATGCCCTGACCCACGGGTGGGGCACCGAAGTTAGTTTGGGTGGCGCCAACGGCGCAGCCTCATGGAGACAGTATGGCAATGGGAAAGCGGGGGCCGGTGGGCCGTCGGGGTGGTGTGGATCCGACCGTGGTGTCGGCGTATGAGTTGCGCGGCGGGAAGGTGAGTGTGCCTCGCAAGGAGGCGCCCGTTGTGCGCAAAGCCCCCGCACGTCCGGTCGTGGTGTGGTCGCAGGCGCAGTGGCAGGAGGCCATCGGGCCCGTTTTGGCCCATGTCGGCCTGACCCTCTCAGTCGAGCAGCAGCAGCAATTGGCTGCCTATATGGTCATGCTGGCGCATTGGAACGGCACCTTCAACCTGACCGCGCTGCGTGACCCGCAAGACATGCTGACCCACCATCTGGCCGATTGCCTGGCCGTGTTGGGGCCGCTGAACCGGCATCTGGCGCAGCATGCCGGCGTCACGCAGCCCCGTCTGCTGGATGTGGGGAGCGGCGGGGGATTGCCCGGGGTGGTTCTGGCCATTGTGCGGCCCGACATTCAGGTGACCTGTGTGGACACCGTGGGCAAAAAAGCGGCCTTCATTCGGCAGGTGGGGGCTGAGTTGCACTTGCCCAATCTGCGAGCCGAGCATGCACGGGTGGAACAGCTCAAGGGGCAATATCACCTCATCACCTCGCGGGCCTTCGCTTCGTTGGTGGATTTTGTGACCTTGACCCGTGAGTTGATGGCGCCCCAGGCGGTGTGGATGGCGATGAAGGGGAAGGCCCCAGCCGATGAGCAGGCTGAACTGCCCAAGGACATTGATGTGTTTCACGTGGAACCTTTGACGGTGCCTGACCTGGACGCCGAGCGCTGCGTGGTGTGGATGCGATTGCAGTTGGCGTAAATATTTTTCACATTCAGGGTTTGGGCTGTCAACCAAATGCGGGGCTCAGCGGTTATCCAGACGTGCCCCATACTTTCAGGAGAACCCTTCATGGCAAACAACATCTTCAAGCGCATTGCTCTGGCTGCCACTCTGCTGACCGCGTCGGCCGTGGCCATGGCTCAAATGGCTCCAGCTCCCGCAGCGCCTGTTGAACCCGCAGCGGCGCAAGCCCCAGCTGCCGCAGCCAGCAAGGCCCATCACAAGGCCAAGCACCACGCTGCCAAGCATAAGAAGGCTGCGCATAAGAAAGCCGCTCACAAGAAGGCTGCTGCCCACAAGGCCAAGAAGAAGGCCCACGCAGCACACCACGCTGCCAGCGCTGCTGCCCAGTGATTTCGGGCTGAGCCACACTCAACGAATGGGCCTGCGGGCCCAATTTTTATTGGGCGAAGCTCTTTTCTGGTTGGAATGTGTTGCGGGATGCTTCGGATCGACGGGAATGGGCTGATCAGCCGCGATAATTCCATCTATGCCACACATCTTCTGCATTGCCAACCAAAAGGGTGGGGTGGGCAAAACCACCACCACAGTCAACCTGGCCGCCGGTCTGGCCAAAATTGGCCAACGGGTGTTGATCGTGGACCTGGACCCTCAGGGCAACGCCACCATGGGCTCGGGGGTCGACAAGCGTACCCTGGGTCAAACGGTGTATGACGTGCTGCTGGAAACCGCGACCATTGCCCAGGCGCGGTCGCGGGCAGACAAGGCTGGCTACGATGTCTTGGGGGCCAACCGCGAGCTGGCCGGGGCCGAAATTGAACTGGTCAACCTGGAGCGACGCGATCGGCGTTTGAAGTCGGCCATTGAGGCGGCGGCCGCCGACTACGATTTTGTGCTGATCGACTGTCCGCCTTCGCTCAGCCTGCTTACCCTGAATGGCCTGACCTGTGCGCATGGTGTGATCGTGCCCATGCAATGCGAGTACTTTGCGCTGGAAGGGCTGACCGATCTGGTCAACACCGTCAAGCAGGTGCATGCCAACCTGAACCGCGAATTGCAGCTCATCGGGTTGCTGCGCATCATGTTCGACCCCCGCATCACCTTGCAGCAGCAGGTCAGCGACCAGCTCAAGGCGCACTTTGGCGACAAGGTGTTTGACTCGGTCATTCCCCGCAATGTGCGTCTGGCCGAAGCACCCAGCTACGGTTTGCCCGGTGTGGTGTTCGACCCCAGCAGCAAGGGCGCGCAGGCCTTTCAGGCGTTTGCGAAAGAACTGGTGGAGCGCGTGGCGCAAGACCAGGCTGGCCGAGCCAAGCGGGTCTGATTCACCCTGGGCTGAGCGGCATTTGGCGGCCAGAGGCCAGCCACTCGTCCAGGCAGCGCAACAAGGCCAGCACATCAACCGGCTTGGTCAGATAGTCGAGAAAGCCATATCGCTCGGCTGCCTGAATGCTTTCGGGCAGCGTGTCGGCGGTCAGGGCCACGCGGGCGATGTCGCGGGTGCCTGGCTCTTGTTCCAGCGCCTGGATCAGATCGAAGCCGCTCATGTCGCCCAGGTTCAGGTCGACCAACATCATGTCGGGGCGCTGGTGGCGAGCTTGTTCCAATGCCGAGGCCCCGTCAGTGGCCACGACCAGTTCCCACTGGGGGCGCATCTTGAAGGCCTGCTCCACCAGCAGCACGTTGATTTCGTTGTCTTCCGCGTAGAGCACGCGAATGGGTCTGACCGTGTTCGAGCCCGGTTGGGCCTGGGGCGGGGGCCCAGGGGGCGCCAGGGGGGGCGCAGGCGGCAGTCGGTCCAGGCGGATGTCGGTGTGCGACACCATGGTGGTGACGGTGCTTTGACGCTGCTCGGTCACATCCGAGGTATAGCCGTACCAGGCTGTGCTGCCGTCCGGCAGAGCCTGGGCCACGGCTTCACCTGATAGCCAGCGCAAGCCCTGGGTGGGGTGGATGATGCGGTATTCGTACTGCACCGGCTGGCTTTGATGCTGCAAGGAAGCCTCGACCAGGCGCGTGACCATGTGCAGGTCGTCGGGGTGAACACGCTTGTAATGCGTGGTCCAGTTCAGGTGCGAACCAGCGGGATCGACCTCGTACAGCTGGGCGGCGCGGGTGCTGGCGTACAGCAGTTGGGGCTCGCCTTGAACGGGCAACAGCACCTTGTAGATGGCGCCGGGAATGTGGTCCAGGCTGCGTAGCAGCACATCGCGTTCGCGCAGGCTGCGTTCGATGTGCTTGCGGGTGCTGATGTCGTGCAACACGGCCACCGCCTGGTAGGCCTGACCTTGCGCATCGCGCAGCATGGACACGTGCCACTCGACCCAGATGATCTGGCCGTTTTGCTTCAGGCAACGCTGCTCCAGTCTGAACGCCGGCAGGTGCCCGTCTTGCAGGCTGCGCCAGTGGTCGAGTTCGGACGTCAGGTCGCCCGGGTGGGTGAGGGCGTGGCCGCGGCTGCCGATCAGGGCCTCGCGGGCGTAGCCGAGCAGCAGACAAGCCTTGCTGTTGATGGCCTGGATATCGCCTTCGGGCGTGAGCAGCAGTTGGCCGCAGGCACTGTGTTCAAAGACGGCTTCCCACAGCGCAGCCGAAGGCGCGTCGGGACATGCCCGGAAGGCCTCGCTGGGATCGTGCGCGAGCGGGGAAGACTTGCCGGACATGGTGCCAAACCTCAGCACTTGACTCATACGAAGATTGTTGCATCTTGCAACACTTCTTGGGTGTGCAAGCGCCACTAGGATAGGGGGCATGACAACCCTCAATCCGTGTTTACCGACCCTCGTTTTATTGTCTGACTGGCAGGATTGTGCCTGCGATGGATGGCAATGTGTATGGCCCTTGAGCCATTCGGATCATGCCCGCTGGGTCAAGGTCGAGCAAGACGATTGGCAATGGCCTCGCCGGGGTGATTGGATGATGCAGTTGGACGAGGCTTTGTTGGCTGAACCGTTGCTGCTGGAGCGCCCCGCCGTGTTGGTGGCGCAGGGCCTGGGCTGCCATCTGGTCGCCGCGTGGGCGGCGCATTCGCAGCATGTGGCTCGGGTGGCTGGCGCCTGGCTGGTGGCGCCGCCTGACCTGGATGCGCCAGAGCGGCTGGCACAACTGCCCCCTCAGCTTCACGGCTGGGTGAAGGTGCCCCGCGGGCCTTTGCCGTTTCCAGCGCAGGTGCTGGCACCGACCGATGCGCCCGACAGTTCCCTGGCACGCGCTCGCGAGCTGGCTGCCGACTGGCAAGCCGATTTCGTGGCTGTGGATGAGCCTGCGGCAGCGCTGCGAGGCCCCTGGCCCGAAGGCTGGGCCCGCTTGCAGCCCTGGCTGGCCGATCGCATTCAGACTTAGAGGACAATCACGCCCTATGGCAACCAAGAAATCCAAAGGCCTGGGCATGGGCCTGGAAGCCCTGCTGGGCCCCAAAGTCGAAGACACCCCTGCGGTAGCGGGCGGTGAAGGCGCCCCCACGACCTTGCGTCTGGACGTGATGCAGGCCGGCAAGTATCAGCCGCGCACCCGCATGGACGAAGGCTCGCTGTACGAGCTGGCCGAGTCGATCCGCTCGCAGGGCATCATGCAGCCCATTCTGGTTCGCCCCATTGGCGAAGGCCGCTACGAAATCATTGCGGGTGAACGCCGCTCGCGTGCGGCACGCCTGGCCGGTTTGTCGGAAGTGCCGGTGCTGATTCGCGAGGTGCCCGACGAAGCCGCGGCCGTCATGGCCCTGATCGAAAACATTCAGCGTGAAGACCTCAACCCGCTGGAAGAGGCCCAGGGCTTGCAACGCCTGACGCAAGAGTTTGGTTTGACCCACGAGCAAGCCGCACAGGCGGTGGGGCGTTCGCGCAGTGCGGCCTCGAACTTGCTGCGCTTGCTGAACCTGGCTGAGCCCGTGCAGGGCATGCTGATGGCGGGCGACATCGACATGGGCCATGCCCGTGCCTTGTTGTCGCTCGACAAGGCCCAGCAGATCACCACCGCGCACGAGGTGGTGGCCAAGAAGCTCAATGTGCGCGAGGCTGAGAAGCTCGTGGCCAAGGTGCAAGGCGCGGGCCGTCAAACGCCTTTGCTGCGCGTCAAGCAAGACAAGTCGCGCGATGTGGTGCGCCTGGAAGAAGAGCTGTCGGACCTGTTGACCGCGCAGGTGGAAATCAATGTCAAGCGCAAGACCAAGCGCGGCGAGCAGGGCGAGATCACGATCCAGTTCGGCAGTCTGGACGAGCTCAATGGCCTGATCGACAAGCTGCGCGGCGGTCCTCAGGACTGATTCGTGCGGACCTTGCCCTGGCCGGCGCCGGCCTTGTTGAGCTGGGCGGCGGCCTGGGCCCTGGCCTGGGCCTTGCGACAGGCGCAGGCCCCTTTGTGGGCGGTGCTGGCCTTGCCTACGGCGATGGGCGCGCTGCTGGCCCTGTGGCCCCGTGTGGCCGACACCACCTGGCGCCGGGTTTTCGTGGCAGCGGGCTTTCCCATGTCGGTGCTGGCGTTGGGGCAGGGCGGCGGCATGCCGGCCTGGGCGTGGTTGGCGCCTTTGGCATTGCTCTTGTTGGCCTACCCCATGCGCTCGTGGCGCGATGCGCCGGTGTTTCCCACCCCGCACGATGCCTTGCTGGACTTGCCCGCACACCTGCCCCTGCCCGATGGCGCTCGTATTCTGGATGCCGGCTGTGGCCTGGGCGATGGCCTGGTGGCCTTGCGCCGGGCCTATCCGCATGCCCAATTTCAGGGCGTGGAATGGAGCTGGATGTGGTGGGCGGTATGCGCCCTACGTTGCCCCTGGGCCAGGGTGCGGCGCGGTGACATGTGGGCGCAAGACTGGGCTGAGCTGGACGTGGTCTACCTGTTTCAGCGCCCCGAGACCATGCCGCGCGCCTGGGCCAAGGCGCGCCAGAGCATGAAGCCGGGCGCCTGGCTGGTCAGCCTCGAATTTGCCGCCACCGATGAACGTGGCCGGACCGTGGCCCCGACCGCGCAGTTCAATCTGGCGTCAGGCCGGCCGATATGGGTGTATCGCCTGCCGCTTGTGCAGGCTCGGCAGGGCCCGTCTACACTGCGGGCTTGATCCATTGAAAGAACCCATGTCCGCGCCTTTCTCGACCGACGAGTTTCGTTCTGCCCTGGGGCAGTTTGCTACCGGTGTCACCATTGTCACGGCGCGCGATCGAAATGGGCATCTGGTGGGGCTCACGGCCAATTCGTTTGTGTCGGTGTCGTTGGAGCCACCGCTGGTGCTGTGGTGTTTGTCGTCCAACTCATCGGCCTTGCCTGGGTTCGAGGCGTCCACCCATTACGCCATCAATGTGCTGGCCGCTGACCAGCGCCCTCTGGCCGAACGTTTTGCCCGCAAAGGCATTGACCGCTTCGAGGGCACCGCTTGGCGGCAAGGCCTGACGGGGGCGCCCATCATTGAGGGCGCCATTGCGGTGTTCGAATGTGCGCACCATCAAATGGTGCCCTCGGGCGACCACGTGGTGCTGATCGGCAAGGTCGAACACGTGCAGCGCCGCATTGGGGCGCGCCCGCTGGTGTTTCACGGCAGCCGTTTCCTGACCGACTTGCCCGCCTGATTCGATTCACTCCGGCCCGTGCTGGCGGGCGCAGTGATCCAGCAGGCGCAGCAGGCGCGGCACTTCCAGGGGCTTGCTGAGGTATTCGGCAAAGCCGCGTTGGCGGGCTTCGCGGATCTGGTCGGGCATCACATCGGCCGACAGGGCCACCCGTGGGATGTTGGCCGTTTGCGGGTGCCGTGACAGGGCGTCGGACACGTCGGTGCCGTTCATGTCGCCCAGGTGCATGTCGAGCAGCAGCAAGTCTGGTGGCGAGGCCATGGCCATTTCGATGGCTTGTGTGCCGTTGTGCGCGATGTCGAGGTGCCATTGCGGGCGCATGCGCAGTACCTGCCGCACCAGTTCCACATTGATCGGGTTGTCTTCAGCGTACAGCACGGTCAGGCGGCCGTTATCAAGCGCATCGAGTCCGCCAAAACCCGAGTGACGAGGGCGGAGCAACTGATCTGAATGATTGTTCTTGCCACGTGTGTCAAGGTGGGCCGGCATCAAACGGATGCGGAATTGCGTGCCGATGTCCGGTGTGCTGCTGACTTCGATTTGCCCCTGCATCAGCTCGACCAGTCGCTTGACAATGACCAAGCCGATGCCCGTGCCTTCGATGCTGGTGCGTTCGGCGCCGAGTCGGTTGAAGGGCTCGAACAGATGGGTCTGCTGCTCGTCGTTCATGCCACGGCCCGTGTCGCTGACCGAGATCAGAACCTGGCCCGAAACGGTCATCGCGCTCATCATGATGCGCCCCTGCGGGCGGTTGTACTTGATGGCGTTGGAGAGCAGGTTGACCAGGATCTGGCGCAAGCGCACCGGGTCGACCATGGCATGCAGATCGCCTTCGGGCAGGGTGAGCTGCAATTGCAGGCCCGCTTCCTTGACCTGGTTCTGAATGAGCGCGCTGGCTTCCTGCATGACTGAGGCCACTTCGGTGGGGGCCAGGGCCAAAGGCATGCTGCCGGCTTCGATGCGCGACAGATCGAGCACATCGGTCAACATGGCCAGCAGATGCGCGCCGGCGCGTTCGATGTGAAGCACCTTCTGCAATTGGCCGTCGTTCAGGGGGGACCGAGGGTCCACGCGCAGCAATTGGGCAAAGCCCAGCATGGCGTTGAGAGGCGTGCGCAACTCGTGGCTCATGCGCGAGAGGAACTCGGTCTTGGCCTTGCTGGCGCGCTCGGCGGCCTGGGCCGAGCTCATGGCTTCCTGGTAGCGCAGCCGCTCGCTGATGTCTTCCACCGCCGACACGAAATGCAGCGGTTTGCGGTTGGCGTCGCGTACCAGCACGGCGGTGAGTGTGACCCAGACGGTCTCGCCATCGGGCCGCACGTAGCGCTTGTCCATTTGATAGCGCTCGCGTTGGCCGTTCACGGTCGCTTCCAGCAGGGCGTGGTCGGCGGCGATGTCTTCGGGATGGGTCAGGTCCATCACGCTCAGGCCGGGCAGCATGTCGCGTGGGCGGCCCACGATGTCGGCAAAGCGCTGGTTCACGTCCAGCAGCTTGCCTTGTGGCGAGACGCGCGCCAGGCCCACCCCGGCCATTTCAAACATGTCGCGGTACTGTTGCTGGTTGGCTCGCAAGGCCCCGGCGGCTTGCGACAGGTCGTCCATCGACTGCTGCCGTGCTTGGGTCAGCTCTGCGGTGGCCAGCAAGCCGGCCACGATGACCAGGCCCACTTGCATGGAGCGCAGCAGGGCTTCGTCGTAGCCCGCTGCGCGGTTGGCCAGGGCGAGCACGCCGACAATGCGGGTGCCGTGCCGCAGGGGCCAGCCCATCAGGTTCTGGAGTCGATCGTCTTGGGGTTGGGGTTGGATCCAGGCTTGCTGATCGCGTAGGATGGGTTCCCACACCTCGTCTTGTTCGCGCAGCAGGGCATCGCCGCTGCCTCCCATCAGCACGGGTTGCTTGTCTGGCGGGGTTTGCACGGTGGCGGCAAATGCCAATGCGCTGCCTGTCCAGGCTTTGATGGCCGGCAGCAGACGATCAAGGATCGCCTTGGGGGTGTCGTCTGGCAGCGTGCGTGAGGCCAGAGTCAGAGCCACATCGGTGAACGACGCGCCCGGGGTGTCGGGTGAGGCAGTCAGCATTCAGGCAGTAATACAGACACCACCGAAGAGGGCCGACTTGGGCGCGCGGGTACTGCGTTGCAGGTGGTGGTGGCGAACCCGCTCGGCTAGTTTACTGTTGCGAGGCGCCTTGGGGCGGATTTTCGAGGGGGCTTTCCCCTAGGTTGTCCTGAAATCCGATGACCACGGACCTTGCGCGGCCCTCGGCTTTGGCCTGATACAACGCCCGATCAGCCCGCTCCAGGGTTTCCCGTAAGGATTCGCCTAATGGGTGGCAGGTGACCCCAGCGGAAAAGGACACCGGGCGTTCGGGCAGGGTGGGCAGGGCCGCCAGTTGCAGGCGAATGCGCTCCAGGGCCTGCAGCGTTTGCTCGACGCCGGGACCGTGTCCGGGCATCATCAAGAGGAACTCTTCGCCGCCCCAGCGGGCGAGCACATCGGTCTGGCGTAGCACGCTGACGGCGCACAGCGCAAAGTCTTTCAGTACAGCGTCGCCCACATGGTGGCCATAGTGATCGTTGATGTGCTTGAAATGATCCAGGTCGATCAGGGCCAGGCAGAAGCCCTCGCCGGTGCGGGCCTGGCGTTCACGCTGCAGGTCGAGCAGTTGCAACATGTGGCGGCGGTTGACCAGGCCGGTCATGTCGTCGCGAATGGCGACCTCTTGCAGCATGGCCAGGGCCTGGCGCAGCTCCACCTTTTGCTGAATCATGCGGTGGCGGATGCGGGCAATGTAGTAGGCCACGGCGGAAATGGCCGGCAGGATCATGGCGCACAAGAGGAACTTGATGAGGGCGGCGCGACCATCCAGTTCACCGTGCTCCAGCCACACCATGCCTGCCACCGTGGCGCCCAGCCCGACAATGGTCACGGCGCCGATCAGCAGCACCTGCCGGGGTTCGAGGGTGAAGACGCCCAGGATCAGCAGCAGCGCCACCAGGGGCAGCACGGCCTCCCGAATGGGCCCGGCAATCACATAGCCCGCGAGGATCGCCCCCAGGCCGAAAATGCTTTGAGGCACGTCCAGACCCGGGTAGCCGATGCGAGTGGACCAGCCGCTGCGCACCAGACCGTAGAAGAGCGCCACCCCACTCCAGATGTAGGCCAGCAACCAGTACACCGCAGGGCCGGGCACGAGGCCCAACTCGACGCTGAGCCACAGGACGAGAGAGCCTGCGGCATAGCCATAAATGGCGAACCAACTGAAGATCAGCCGCGATCGGATTTTCGGATCGCGACTGACAAACAGGTCGGTGAGGTGGCGCAGGGGGTCACTCATGGCGGATTGAGCGGCTCCTGTTCGAGGCTGTCCCGGTCATCGATGACGGTGCAGTCTCGGCCCTGTTCCTTGGCCCGATACAGGGCTTTGTCGGCCCGTTCAATGCAGGCATGCAGCAACTCTCCTTCCAGGTAGCCGGTCATGCCGGCCGAGAAGGTGATGCGCAACGCCGGGTGCGAAGGCAGCAGGGGGGACTCCTTCAGCGCCGTGCGCGCGCGCTCCAAGGCAATATTGGCCACCTCGGCGGTGGTGTCGTTGAGCAAAAGCAAGAATTCTTCACCCCCCCAGCGAGCCAGGATGTCGGTGTCGCGCAGCGCGCGCTCCACCACGTTGGCAAAGCGGTGCAAAACCTCGTCGCCCACGCCGTGGCCGTGGGTGTCGTTGATGCGCTTGAAGTGGTCTACATCCAGCAGGGCCAGGTAGAACTGGTGATGCCCGGAGCGGTGCAGACGCTTTTGGTGCTGGTTGAGCACTTCCATCATGTGCCGGCGGTTGATCAGGCCGGTGAGCTCGTCTCGGGTGGCCAGCACCTGGATGCGGCTGACCGCTTCGGCGAGGTCCCTTTTTTTGCTGCTCCAGTCGCAGGCGCAGGGCGCTGAACTGGGCCGCCAGGGTGGAGATGGTGGGCAAGATCGACGCAATCAGAATGAAGTGCGCGATTTCCAGCGACAGCGGGTAGTGAATCGGGTCGGTGGCGCTTTTGTACACAATGGTGCTGCCCATGGCCACCACGGTCAAGGCGCCGACGATTTGGGCGGTGCGCGATTGCAGCGCAAAAATGCCGAAAATCATGACCAAAGCGAGCAGGATCAGGGTGGAGCCGTGAACCGGTCCGGTCACCGCATAGGCGGTGATGCCGATGGCCAAGCCACTGAGTACCTGGGGCAGTGTCAGCGAGGGGTCATGAAAACGCCGGTTCAGCCCGGTGCGCAACACCGTGTACCAGAACGCCAGATTGATGACCGCCGCCGTGCACAGCCACCACATGCTGCGGGGCGAAACAAAGCCTGCCCAACTCGAATAAACCAGCAAGACGACGCACGCCACATAGGAATAAGCTGCCATCAGCGTCCGCATGATGCGCAGACGCTGTTTGGGGTCTCGGCTGAGTATCCAGTCCGACAGTGGCAAGACGTTTTGGATAGGCATGATGCAACGCGATGCAAGGCACCGTGATACGGTTTCGGCGGATCGCGGCGGGTCTTGAGGACAGCCTGTGGACTTTTCTGTCCGCTTTCACCCCCGTTGCCGGCCATTCAAATTTATTGAAATGACCCGTGAAGTCGCCACAACCCCCGAGTGGCCGCCAGTCCTTAATCTTTCACCCATGGCAGCCACACAAGGCCGCCCCTCTCGGAGAACAGATCATGTCCCAGTCACCGAACTCAACCGCTTCGCGCTACACCCTGCCGGCCATCGTGCTGCACTGGGTGTTGGCCCTAGGCATCCTGGGCGCGTTTGCGATGGGGGTCTATGTGGAAGACCTGCCGTTCTCGCCAGCCAAGCTCAAGCTGGTGAATTGGCACAAGTGGGCGGGCGTCACGATCTTGCTGCTGTCGGTGGCGCGTCTGGCCTGGCGCCTGAAAAGCCCGCCGCCGGCGCTGCCTGAGCGCATCACGGCGCTCATGCCGGGGTGGCAGCGGGTGGCCCACCATGGCACCCACCACCTGATGTACCTGCTGTTTTTCGTGGTGCCCCTGGCGGGCTGGGCCTACAGCTCGGCCAAGGGCTACCCGGTGGTGTGGTTTGGCGTGCTGCCCCTGCCTGATCTGGTCGCCCCCAACAAGGAGCTGGCCGAAACGATCAAGGAAGTCCACGCCATTTCTGCTTTCGCGCTGATCGGCTTGGTCGGGCTGCACGTGGCGGCCGTGGTCAAACACCAGCTCATCGACAAGGACGGTCTGCTCGACCGCATGCGCCCCGGGCGTTGAACACCGAAAGGATTGTGAACATGAAAGCGCATCTGACATCCCTATTGCCTGGCGCGGTGCTGGCCTGGTCGGTTCTGGGCCTGACGCCCGCCCAAGCACAACAGGCCCTGGTGCCGGCCCAAAGCGAAGTCACCTTTGTGGCCAAGCAACTGGGCGTGCCTTTGCAAGGCCGATTCAAGGTCTTCTCCGCTCAAACCGCGTTCGACCCACGCCAACTGGCGACCAGCAAGATTGGTTTTCAGGTGGACCTGGGCAGCGTGGCACTGAACGCCGAAGCCGATGCCGAATTGGGCAAGCCCGAGTGGTTCAACACGGCGCGCTTTCCCAAGGCCGTGTTCCAGTCGTCGGCCATTCGGCAGCTTAGCCCCGGCAAGTTCGAGTTGAGCGGCAAGCTCAACATCAAAGGCCAGGCACGTGATCTGGTGGTGCCAGTCCAGCTGACCCAGGCCCAGGGCCTGAGTACGGCCACGGGCGGGTTCACCCTCAAACGCCTCGATTTCAAGGTGGGCGACGGCGATTGGGCCGATCCCTCCATCGTGGCTAACGACGTTCAGGTCAAGTTCAAGTTGGTGCTGCAAGGCGTGCCGGCCTTGTGAGCACCGTGTCCCTCATCACCGAGTTTCTCTCTCCCTTTTCTGACAGGAGCCTCTCCATGAACCGCACTTTTGTTCAAGCTGTGATCGCCTCGTCTCTGTTGGCCTCGGGCGCCGCCATGGCCGCCGCCGACACCTACGCCATCGACCCCACGCACACCTTTGTGACCTTTGAAGCGCGCCACTTCGGTACCTCGACCAACCGGGGGCGTTTCGACAAGAAGTCGGGCACCGTGACGCTGGACCGCGCCGCCAAGACGGGCAAGGTGGAAGTGACGCTGGACACCGGTTCGATCAACACCGGTACCGTGCCGTTTGACACCCACCTCAAAAGCAAAGACTTCTTCAACGCAGAAGCCTTCCCCAAGGCCACGTTTGTGAGTGACCGGGTGGTGTTCGATGGCGACAAGGTGTCGGCCGTGATTGGCACGCTGACCTTGCTGGGCAAGCCCCAGACCGTCACGCTGACGGCCAGCAACTACAACTGCTACCAAAACCCCATGCTCAAGCGCGAAGTGTGCGGTGGCGACTTTGAAACCACCATCACCCGCAGCAAGTTCGGTATGGACTATGGCATTGCCTACGGCATTCCCGACAACATCCGCCTGCTGATCCAGATCGAAGCCGTCAAGCAGGACTGATCGGGGCGTGCAGTGTTCAGGCTTGAACGCTGCTGTTGTCTTGCGGGAGGTTGAGCCGATCGACCACCCGCGAAGTGGCCAATTGGAACGACTGGAAATGCAGCCCCACCTGTTCGGCTACGGGTTGCAATTCCGCCCAGACCAGATCAGGGTGATCAATCGTGTCAGGGTTCAGCAGCAGGGCATCGACGGCGGCGCCAATGGCCAGCAGCTTTTGAACAGCGGGGCGTTCGTGCGCCCATTGGCTGGGCACATGCGGGCGCGCACGCACACCGTCAGAGATGTCTTTCGACAAACCCCAGGCCTGGCACAAAGCAGCACCGAGGGCCGAGTGGCTGACGCCAAAGGCTTCGATTTCGGCGGCACACAGCAGGGCTTCGTCGGGCTCGGCACTCAGGTTGGCATAGCGCTGGCGATCGTAGGCAAACAGCACCGCACGACCTGTTTCGGCAAACAGGCCCAGGGTGTGGGCATGCCAGGGATCCATGTCGAGCTGGCGGGCAATGCGGCCCATGGCCAGGCCCCGCACGCCGGCACGGTCCCAGATGGTTTGCAGCAAAGGGCTGGGCGGGAATGCCCCGCGCAGGCCAATTTCGTAGGTGAGGCCGGCCACTTGGGCCATGCCCAGGTAGCGAATGCCGTCGTGCACGCTTTCCACCCGCTTGAGTAAACCAAACAGCGCCGAGTTGACGGTGCGAACCACGGCAGCAGACAGCGCCATGTCGGTTTCAATCAGCGACGCCATCTGGTCAATCGAGGCGTTGTCGTCGGCCATCAGCAAAGACAGCTTGACCAGCGTTTGCGGACAAGCTGGCAGGTCGATGTTGAGGTTGCGAAGCTGGGGGGAAATGCTCATGACGGACTCACAGGAAGTGGCCTGAGTCTAGGCCGACCCGGCGTTCCGTCAAAGCGCAAAGAAACTTGGCAAAGACCGTCTATCTTGAATCGATCACGGTCGTTACCAATCTTTCAATTCAGCAGTGGCCGTCCGGTGGTGGCGCGGCGCGTGTAGCCGGGCAAACCTTGAGACCGACGGAATTCGCTGGGAGGCATGCCTTTCCAGCGACGGAAGGCTTCAATGAAGGTGGTGACATCGGCATAGCCCAGGCGCTGAGCGATTTCGCCGTGCGTCAGGCTGGCGCTGGTCATCAGGGCTTCGGCCAAGGTGGAGCGAACTTCTTCCAGCAAGGTGCGGAACGTGGCGCCTTCGGCGGTCAGGTGCCGGCGCAGGGTGCGCGAAGTCATGTGCATTTCGGCCGCAATGTCTTCCATGTCGGGAATGCGGCCGGGTGTGCGCAACAGGCGGTCGCGCACCTTGGCGGCCATGCCGGTTCGGGCGCTGCGCGCTTCGATCAACTGGCGGCACATCTGTTCGCAGTGGTTCAAGGTCTGCCCCGCGGGCTCGACCAAGGGTTGCGTCAGCACATCGGCTGGCAGCAGCGCCCCATCCTTGCTCATGCCGAACAGCGGGCGCACACCGAAGCACTCGGTGTAGGCCGCCACCACCTCGGGGGCTGGCTCAGCCCGTTGCATGCGGATTTCGGTGTAGGGCAACACGCGGCCCAGCACATCGCGCTGCAGGGTGAAGATGCTGGCGCGGTCGCGATCAAGGGCGAACTGGCGCACATCAACGGGAAGGTGGTCGGCCTCGAACGACGACACCAAGTGTTGGCCCAACCGTTCGGTGCGCAAACGGGTCAGCAGCAAAGTCTGGCTGAACATGCGCGTGGCCATGTTGATGGCGCCTGTCATGTCCGGGCTGCTGATCACGGCGTAGCCCCACAGGCCGAAGGTGTGCAGGTGGTAGCGGCTGCCAGCGATCAGGCCCAGGGTGGGGTGCTGAGGCAGCAGGGTGACCAGATTGCGGATCAACTGCACCTCTTGCAGGGTGTCGATTTGCAATTGGTCGTTGTTCAGATCGTCGCGCGTCAGGCGCGTCTGGGCCAGCAGGGCATCCAGATCGGCGCCTTGCTCTACCCCAACCTGGGTCAGGATGCGAGCGGACACGACGCTGCGGCGTACATCCCAGACGTTGTTTTTACTGCTTGGTTTGCTGTTCATGACCCGGCGCAACAAAACTGTTACATAAGTGTTGAGCCGATTATGGGTCGGTGATATGTCAACCGGAGGCGTCTAGGTCGACGCCTCGACTTCAGTTTAGTCGCCTAAACTTTCGTCTTTCCGGACAAGTACCAAGCCCTTGAGGTACTCGCCCTCAGGGAAGGTGACCGTGGTGGGGTGGTCGCTGGTGGCTTCCAGGCGCTTGAGGATGTAAGCGTCCACTTGCGCGTCCATGCCTGCGCCGGCGACGATCTTGTGGAACAACTCGGCCCCAATGCCGCCCGAGCACGAGAAGGTCAGCAGCAAGCCGCCGGGGTTCAGCAACTTGAAGGCCAGGCGGTTGATGTCCTTGTAGGCGCGGCTGGCGCGGTCAGCATGGGCGGCGCTGGGCGCGAACTTGGGCGGGTCCAGCACGATGGCGTCAAAGGTGCGGCCTTCCTTGATGAAGCGGCGCAGGGTGCCGTTCACGTCAGCGTCCAATGCGGTGTGAGCGCTTGCTTCGTAGCCATTCAGCGTCACGTGGGCGTTGGCGCGTGCCAGGGCCGGGCCGGAGGAATCCACGCTGGTCACCTCGGTGGCACCGCCTTCAAGGGCGGCCACGCTGAAGCCGCCGGTGTAGCTGTAGCAGTTCAGCACGGTCTTGCAGTTGAACTGTTTGACCAGCTTGGCGAACAGGCCGCGGTTGTCGCGCTGGTCCAGGTAGTAGCCGGTCTTGTGACCCTCGGCCACGTCCAGCGTCAGCTTCCAGCCGTTTTCGGTGATGGTGACCTCGGTGGGGTGGCGGCTGCCGTCGGCGTACCCTTCAAATGCTTCGGGATGGCGCAGCCAACCGGTGACAGGCTGGAGACCTTCCAGGCCGCGCACACCGGAATCGGAGCGCTCATACACAAAGGGGCAACCTGTGGCGTCCACCAGGGCGTCCGCAATGGCGTCCTTCCAGCGCTCGGTGCCGGCGCTGAGGAACTGGGCGCTGAGGATGTCGTCGTACTGGTCGACGATCAGGCCGGGCAGGCCGTCGGCTTCGCCGTGAATCAGGCGGATGCCATTGCTGTCGATGCCCAGGCGGCGGCGCAGGGCCACGGCTTGTTGCACGCGGCGGGCGAAGAAGGCGGCGTCGATGCGTTCGTCTTCGTTGAAGCTCCAGGCTCGCACGCGAATTTGTGAACTCGGGCTGAAGGCGGCCCAAGCGAGGAATTTGCCGTCGTGCGACTGCACGCGCACGGTTTCACCCTGGTCGCCACCCCCCTTGGCAATGCTGCCGTGAAACACCCAGGGGTGTCGGCGCAGCAGGGAGCGTTCTTTGCCTTCGCGAAGGGTGATGACTTTCATGGCGGGACTCGTGGCCTGAGACAGGCAAAAAAGGACGGGGATGCGTAACCCTTGATTTTCCTTCAGGAATCGCGGTGAGGCGGGTTGCATTTCGAGAGGTTTGAGCGGATTCGATACGCATGGCCCCAACAGGCCTTGTTGATAATAGCCAGCGTCCACCCCGAGCTGGACATCACAACAAAATCATCAGGGAAACTCCAATGTCTCAATCCATCGCCTGGTCAACGGGCCTGGTCTGCCTCGTGCTGACCTTGGCCGGTTGCGGGGGTGGCGGTAACGCGCCAGCCAACAACACGCCAGCAGCGACCCAGAACGATCCCACGCCTGCGGTGGCGCAGTCTGTGAATGGGGCCCATCGCGGCAAGCTGTATTACCTGTATGCGGGGCAGTACCTCGCCATGGACCTGGCCACGGGCAAGCCACGGCCGTTTCTGAAAGAAACCACGTCGCTGCTGAGCTTCGATGTGTCTCAAGACGGCAAGGTGGCAGTGGTCATGGAGGAGTTGACCAGCGGGAACGGCGATCGAAACGGGACGCATCGTTATCTGGCCATCAACACGGAAACAGGCGAGCAGCTGGGGGCCTATCCGGGCAGTCCAGGCACCCCTTCGGGAATGGCCATGAAGCTGTCCCCCGATGGGGATCGGGTGGCAACCGGGCTATTTCGCTACGAGTGGGGGCGAGCCCACGTGGTGGTGGAAGACAGCCAAGGTTCGCTGCTGTTCGATTTCACCGAGGCTGGCTATGACTTCGCCTTTGGTTGGTTGCCCGACGGTCAAATGGTGGCCGCCGACGACCAAGGTTGGCTCACGCAGTTTGACCGCGAGTTCAAACCGGTTCGGCGCATTCGCCAGTTCGCCGGGCCCAAGTTGCCTGGCAGCATGCAGATCAGTCCCGATGGTCGGCGTTGGGCCTTTTTCTGGAACGACCGAATCTGGGTGATGGATGTGGATGGTGGCAACCTGCATCAGGTCGTCACCTCTGATCTCTGGCAAAGCGGGGTGGGCTGGTCGCCAGACAGCCGGTCCCTGGTGGTGGTTGAGGCCGCCAACGACTCGGTGGTGTGGGGCAATTGCTCGGTGCTGCGCCTGGTCAATGCCGACGATGCGATGGTCGATGTGGGGCTGAGCTCTACCGACCCCCGTGCGTGGGAGGTCAAGGCGGCTACCGGGTTTCAGGGGGCCTTGGAGCCCCTGTGCGCATCTCGCCCGAAGTGGCGGTGATCAGCCCGCAGCCAGTCGCCACAAGGAGGTGACTTCGGCTGCGCGGGCGCGGTGCAGCGGGTCGGTGGGGTCACTGGCCTTGGGATGGCGGGGCCGTGCATCGAGTCGGCCCCGCACCGTCAGTCCGGCGTCGCTGATCCACTGCTGCAACTGTTCGCGTGAGCGCAAGCCCAGGTGCTCGGCCAGATCAGACAAGATCAGCCAGCCTTCGCCGCCAGGGCTCAGATGGTCCTTCAACCCGTTCAGGAAACCGCGCAGCATGGCGCTGTCGGGGTCGTACACCGCGTATTCCACTGGTGATGTTGGCCGGGCCGGCACCCAAGGCGGGTTGCACACCACCAACGGTGCACGGCCTTCGGGAAACAAGTCCACTTTTTGCAAATCGACTTGGCCGATCCGTTTCAGGCGCGTCAGGTTCTCTGTGGCGCAGGCCAAGGCGCGGTCAGACTGGTCGGTGCCAATGACGCGGGCGACCCCGCGCTGGGCCAGCACCGCGGCCAACACGCCGCTGCCGGTGCCAATGTCAAAAGCCAACTCGGCCTGGGGCGGCAAGGGGGCTTGGGCGACCAGGTCGATGTACTCGCCACGCAAGGGCGAAAACACCCCGTAATGCGTGTGGATGCGGCCCTTGAGCGCAGGCACCTCCACGCCCTTCTTGCGCCATTCGTGCGCACCAATCAGGCCCAGCAACTCGCGCAACGATGCCACATAGGCTTCGGTGCCGGGGCCATAGGCTTCCAGGCAGGCTTGGCGCACATCGGGCGCGCGCCGCAGGGGAATGGTGTGGTCGGCGTTGAATGGAATCAGCAACATGCCCAGAATGTGAGCGCGCTGCCCCTGCTGCTGGCGGTGCTGGTGGAAAGCCTGAGCCGGGGTGTCGGGCGCTTGGCCGGGCTTGCCTTTGCGGGGCTGCTGGCGGTCCAGTCGGCGCATCAAGGCCTGCAGCATGTGCCTGGCGTTTTGAAAGTCGCCTTGCCACAGCAGCGCAGTGCCTTCGCAGGCCAGCTTGTAGGCCCGGTCGGCGGGCATGCGGTCGTCGGCCAGCACCACGCGCTTGTGTGGGGCCAGGGCGGCTTCAGATCGCCACAGCGCGTCGTGCGCGGTGTCGGCTTCTGACCAGTGAAGGCGTGGGGAGGTGTTCATGCGGGGGCAGTGTAGCCGGCACTCACTCGTCGGATTCGGTCTGGCCCCGGGGCTTGGCCCGAGGGTGCGCTGCGTCATACACCTTGGCCAGGTGCTGAAAGTCCAACTTGGTATAGACCTGGGTGGTGGTGATGTTGGCGTGGCCCAGCAGTTCCTGAACGGCGCGCAAATCGCCGCTGGATTGCAGTAGGTGGCTGGCAAAACTGTGGCGCAACATGTGAGGGTGCACATGCGTGGGAAGGCCCGCTTGCAGGCCAATTTGCTTGAGCCGATTGCGCAATTGCATGGGCGTCAACCGTGTGCCCAGGCGGCTGATGAACAAGGCCTCGTCTTGCGGGGGGCGCAGGGCGGACCGCATTGCTAACCAATGCCTAAGGGCCTGCATGGCCGCTTGCCCTACCGGCACGATGCGCCGCTTGCTGCCCTTGCCCAGCACATGGGCTTCGGCGGCTTGCCAATCGATCCAACCCGCCGCCTGTGCGGAGGCTTGCACATCCAGCCCCAACAGTTCGGCGCTGCGCAAGCCACTGCTGTAGAGCAGTTCGATCATGGCCTGGTCGCGGGCGTGCAGCCAGGGGGCTTCGGCTTCATCGCGCTTTGACCCTCGCGTGGCGGGGGGAGGGGACTCGGCCAGAGCCATGGCTTGATCCACCGCGAGGGCTTTGGGCAAGGGCTTGGGCGCCTTGGGGGCTTTGATGCCATCGGCTGGGTTCAGGCTGCCCAGGCCTTCTTTTCCCATCCAGCGCCACAGGCCACGCCAGGCTGCCAGGGTGATGGCAATACTGCGAGGCCCCAGGCCCTGGCTGTGCAGCCGTGCTGTCCAGCCTCGGACGTGATGTGGGCGAACCTGGTCCAAGACCAGCCCTTCACGTTCGCAAAATCCACGCAGCCTCACGAATGCGTCGTGGTACATGGCCACGGTGCGATCCGCCAGCCGCTTCTGCACGGTCAGGTATTGCAGGTGCTGGTCAATCAAGGCTTCGCATGGGGCGGCGGTCATGGCTGCATTGTGGCTCGACTCCATTCAGAGTTGGTAGGCCAGTTTCTGAATGGCGCCTTGCAGCGCGCTCTTGCTGGGCGTTTCCACAAACAGGCAAGGCTTGCCAGTGCGCTTGCAGTGGTGCTTCACGCGCCAATAGGCATCGTGGCTGATGCAGCCTGTCTGGCAAATGACCAGATCGGCTGCGGCCAAGGTGGCATCGAGCTTGGTGGGGCTTTCCTCCAGTCCTCCATCGTGATGAATGAACTGGGCCCCGGTGCCCTCGATGACTTCGCGGTAAATGGGGATCACGTTTGGGCGGCCGCCCACGCACAGCACAGCCCGGTCAGACCAGGATGGGGGCTGGATGGGTTCTGGCTCATTGCAGGCCGGTGGGCCGATGTAGGGTATGGGGGCGGGTGGGGCCGACTGTCGCTGCGGCGGTTGCGTTGGCTGCTGTTGTGCCAAGGACAGGGCTTTTTGCAATGCCATGACGCGTTCCTGCAGGCTTTGATTGACCTGCTTGAGGGCTTGTCGCGTGGCGAGGTCGGGCGTGCTGGCCTTGAGTTCGGCCAGCTCTTGCCGGAGTCGATCTGCTTCGGTTTGCCGGGCAATCAAGTCGCCTCGCAGCCGCATGGTTTCCTGCTCCCTGCCAGCCATGGCCATGGCGTGTTCTTGCGCCATTTGATGGGTGCGTTGCTGCGCCCGAGCCAGCTCTCGCCCCAACACCCCATTTTCTTTGAGCAGGGCCTCCATGTGCGACTGGTCCACCCGGTTGGCCATGCCCACCTGGTGCTGCAGCATGTGGATGTCGCCCAGCACCTTCTTTTCCATGGCGGTGGAGCAGCGAGGGTGGGTCAGCACCGCCCAGAGCGTGGCGGCCACATCGTGACTGGCCAACGCTTGGGTCCAGCGCTGCATCAGTAGGGCCGGGTCTTTGAGGCGGGCCAGTTCATGGATTTTCAGCAAATATCGCTTCTCCAACTCCTTTTGAATCAGCTCAGATAAGGTGTTGCGCGATTTGCTGGTGCCCACCACCAGGCAGTGCAGTTCGTAGTCGTCCAGCGGAATGAGCTGGTGCGGCAGCTTGCCCAGCAGGCGCCGCAGCGTGGCAATGGGCATGCACACGCCGATGAGCGGGCAGTGCGCGTGGTCGTCCAGATCCCAGATGCGGCGTTTGCCCAGCGGGGCCTCGCGGACTTCCTGGCTTTCGGCAGACAGGTCCGGGCGGAAGTGGGCCGGCTCCGCAGGCGCACCTGGGCGCAGGGGAATCAGTTGGAATCCAGGGCGGTCGAGGTCGCACATGAGGGCTCTCCAGATGAGTCCTCATGTTATCGCGAATGATTCTTATTTGCAATAATTCTGGTCGTGGCAGAGTCCGCGACCGTGACCTGTTCAGGCCCGCAGCCGCGCCAGCGCCGCGCTGGTCAATTGACCCACCTGCTCCAGGAATTCCACACCCATGTCGGCGGTGTAGCGAGTGGGGTCGGGCGAACCCAGCACCAGCAGGCCGTAGCACTCGCCTTCATGGCGCAGCGGGATCATGGACAGGGAGGTGACCGTGTGGGCGTCGTCCAGCCACTTGGCGGCTTCGAAGTTCGAGTTGATGCCGCAATAGGGGTGGGTGAGGCTGCCCGCAAAGCTGCGCACATCGTCGCTCACGTCCTGGGTGCAGGGTAGGTCTGCCAGGTGCGCGTGCAGCGGGTGGCCCTCGGTGGACCACAGGCGCACGGCGGCCATCGGGATCAGAAAGCGGTCACGCAGGGCGTGCAGCAGCACGTCGGCCAAGGTGGTGTCTTCGTGCGCCAGCAGCACGGTGTGCACCCATTGGTGCAGCCGGTCGGCAATGGCTTCGTTTTCCTGCCCGTGGCGAATCATCTCGATGATGCGTCGCTCCAGCCCCTTGATCTTGTCGCGCAGCATTTCCATCTGGCGCTCTTGCAGCGACACGGCGCGCTGGCCGTGCGGGCTGGTGAGCTGAATGGAGGCCAGCAACTGCGCCTGACGTTCGAAGAAGCCTGGCGTGTGAATCAGGTAGTTCGCGATGTCGTCTTCGGTGATGCCTTGCGTGGTCATGGTGTCTACGGTGCTGCTCACAGTTGGGGTACCTCAATCTCGCCGTCGAAGACTTTGACGGCCGGGCCCGTCATCATCACCGATTGTCCGGGGCCAGCCCAGCTGATCGTCAGCCGGCCGCCACGCATGTCCACGTCCACCGTGGAGTCCAGCCAACCCAGGCGAATGCCGGCCACCACGGCCGCACAGGCGCCCGAACCGCAGGCCAGGGTTTCGCCGCTGCCGCGTTCGAACACGCGCAGCTTGATGTGGTTGCGGCTGACCACTTCCATGAAGCCGGCGTTCACACGGCGGGGGAAGCGCGCATGGCTTTCAATTTGTGGGCCCAACTCGTCCACCGGGGCCTGGTCCACGTTGTCGACTCGCAGCACGGCGTGGGGGTTGCCCATGGACACCACGGCCACGTTCACCGGGTGGTTAGCCAGCTCGATGGGCCATAACTCGCAACCATTGAGCCATTCGGGCGTCAGGCCTTGGCCATCGAAAGGCACGTCAGCCGGTACCAGGAAGGGCGGGCCCATGTCGACCGTGACTCGGCCGTCGCTTTGCAGCGTGGGCTCAATGATGGCCTTCATGGTCTGCACGCGAATGCGATCCTTGCCTGTCAGGCCGGCGTCATGCACGTAGCGGGCAAAGCAGCGCGCACCATTGCCGCATTGTTCTACTTCGCCGCCATCGGCGTTGATGATGCGGTAGGTGAAGTCGGTGCCGTTGGCTGGGTTGCCGGGCGCCACAATCAGGATCTGATCGGCGCCGATGCCAAAGCGGCGGTCAGCCAGGAAACGGTATTGCGCCTCGCTCAGGGGCAGAGGCGCACGGGTGGCGTCGAGCACGATGAAATCGTTGCCGGCACCATGCATTTTGGTAAAGCGCAGCTTCATGCCGCCATTATGGGGCGACCGCGCCAGAGGCCCCGCTCAGCGGGAGGCCTTTGGGGTCAATACAGGCTGGGCTCGCCTTCGGGGCGGGTCTTGAAGCGCTTGTGCACCCACAGATATTGGGCGGGTTGCTTGAGAATTTCGCGCTCGATCAATTGGTTGAGCCGAGCCGTGTCAGCCGGCGCATCGGCGGTGGGGAAGTGCGCCATGGCGGGCAGGAAGCGAATGCGCCAGCCCTGGCCTTTGGGCAGGGTTTCGGCAATCACGGGTTGCACCACCATGTTGAGGGCGCGTGCCATGCGTGAGGGGGCCAACAGCGTGGCGGCCGGTACGCCGAAGAAGGGCACGAAGGCGGCATCTTGCATGCCGAAGTCCATGTCGGGCAGGTTGAAGAAGCCGCGGCCCTCCTGCTTGATGGCGCGAAACAGCGGCTTGATCGAATCGCTGCGCGGAAAGATCTCGGCATTGCCAAAGCGCAGGCGGCCCTTTTTCATCAAGACGTCGATGACGGGGTTGCTTTGCGCCTGGTAAATCGAAGCCCCTGGGCGCTTCTGGCACAACAGGATCGAGGCCCCGGCCACATCCAGGCTCACGAAGTGGGGGCACAGCCACATGGTGGCGCGGCCGCTGGTCTGGTATTCGCGCTCGGCCAGTTCGATGTCGCCTTCGACCTGGATCAGGCGCTTGATGCGCTCGGGCGGAGACCACCACAGCATGGCCCGCTCCAGCAGGCTGCGGGTCAGCCAGATGAAATGCTCACGGGCAATGGCCTCGCGTTCGGCGGCGGTTTTCTGCGGGAAACACAACTCGAGGTTGCGCAAGGCAATGCGACGGCGTGAGCCGGCCACACGGTACAGCACTTTGCCCAGCGCGGCGCCCAGGCGCGCCAGCACGGGCAGCGGCAGCCATTGCAACAGCCACAAAATGGCCAAAGCGAGTCGCACGCCCAAATTGCTCAAAGCGGACTTCATGTACCAGCTCCGGGTTTGGCATCCGCGCTGGTCAGAATCTCGGCGCGGGGGCCCTTGTAGCGGTTGTAGCCCCACAAATACTGCTCGGGTGCTTGCATGATCAGGTCTTCCATCAGCCGGTTCACGGCGGCCGCGGATTGTGCCGCATCACCGCCAGCCAGCACTTGCTCGACATCAGGAGACACGCGACTGGCGTGCACGATGTAGTCGCAGCCTAAACGCCAGCGCGCCAAGGGGCCGAGGCGTTCGCCACGCAGCAGGACCACGGCGCAGCGGGTTTGTGCCACGAGCTTGGCGGCCATGGTCATGGTGTAGGCCTGGCGCCCGAAAAACGGTGCCCACACCCCCATGCCCTCGGGCGGCACCTGGTCGGGCAGCAGGCCCACCGTCTCGCCGCCCTTCAGGGCCCGCAGCATTTGCCGCACGCCACTCAAGGTGGCGGGGCTGGTGAGCATGCCGGGTCGGTTGCGTGAGTCGCGCATCATGTCGGCCAGCCAGGCCTGTTTGGCAGGCCGGTACAGCGCGGTGATGGGTTTGTGTTGGCCAAAACGTTCGGCGTAGGCCTGCGCCGTGACTTCGAAGCAACCCAGGTGGGGGGTGAGCAGCAAGAGGCCGCGCCCTTCGCTCAGGGCTTGTTCCACCGCTTCGGGGTGGCGCCATTGCACGCTGGCGCCCAGTGCCTGCTCGCGCGGGCGGCCCCACAGTCGCGGCAATTCGCCCACCATCTTGCCGGCATGGGCCACGGCCTGCCAGCGCTGCCAGGTGCTCAGGCCCGCCGCTGTCGTGTGGGCGATCATGCGCCGCCGGTACGAGGGCGACAGCCAGTAAGTCAGCCACCCCAGCAGGCTGCCTACCGGGTGCAGCACAGCCAGAGGCCATGAAGAGAGCAAGTAAAACAGGCGTGCCATGTCTGCAGCAGGATGAAAAACAGGCCACCTACTTCGCTCAGGCGGCCTTCCTGCAGGTCATTGTGCCCGAGCCGAATGGGTAGGGGCTTACAAATGTTTCTCGATTAACTGGGTGCGTGGGGCTGACTTGGGATTGCCCCACCCTATACTGATTTTCTAACAAAACGAAGACGGCGCATTCCCCGTGTCAGTCTGACGGCCGACTCACGAGACCTGCCTCGCTGTGGTTGGCATGCCGCCTGGTGGGAGGTCTGCTCGTCGCAAAACGAGGGAGTGCACATGGCCCATTTGGCTGAGTCGGGATCAGTTCGTCTTTTATTTGCTTGGCCAGCGCGTCGGCCATGGCTGCACATTGCGGCGGCATTCCTGGTCATGGGCGGGTTATTTGCCGCCGCCATGACCGGTGGCCAAAGTCTGGTTTACCCCCTGGATGACACCTACATCCATTTGATTCTTGCCAAGACGCTGGCCAGTGCTGGCGTTTGGGGGATCGATCCTCAGACGCCGGTGGCAGCTTCGTCTTCCCCCTTGTGGACACTCCTGCTGGCAGCGCCCTATGCCCTGTTGGGCACACAGGGGGAGGCCTGGATGCTGTATGCGCCCTTGGCGCTGAACATGCTGTTTCTCGCTGGGTTGATCTGGCTGAATGCGCGCATCCTGAACCAAGCTGGCGCCCCAGGTGGGCTTGCCTTGCTGATCACCTGGTTGTTTACCGCGTTGCCCAGTGTGGCGGTTGTCGGTATGGAGCATGTCGCCCACAGTGTCCTGATCACCTGGTTCTTGTTTCAGGCGGCCAAGCAAGGGGAGGGTTCTGCATCAGGTCCAGCAGGAGCCCGATTGAGCCTTGACGACTGGCTGCTTGCGGCTGCGGCGGCCTGTGCGGCAACCATTCGCTATGAGTCGCTGTTCATCATTGGGCCGGTCGCGGCCTACGCCTTCTGGCGCGGGCGTGTCCGGCAATCTTTTTTGATCGGCTTGGCCGCAGGGGTGCCATTGCTGGCCTTTGGCTTGTGGTGGGTACAAGGTGGCGGATGGATGGTTCCGAACGCGCTGTTGCTCAAAGGGGCCACCGCCAATGCGGCTCAACCAGGCATCCTGTCCTGGCTGGGTGGGGTGGCGCATAACACCATGGGCAACTTGACCGCTCGACCTGCCATGGTGTCTCACACCATCAGTCTCATTCACCTCTTTCTGGCATGCTGGTTGCGCCCCGTTGCCCCCTCGGTGGCCTTTTTCAGTCGCGTGACGCTGCTCGGCGTCTTGGCGCATGTCCTGCTGGCATCGTTCGGATGGCTTTTCCGTTACGACGCGTGGCTGATTCAGTTGAACCTGCTCAGTATTCTGATGCTGCTGGCGCAGCCCAAAGGCGTCGGCCCACGCTTGGTGTGGTTCGTGATGGGCTTGTGCCTGGTCGTGCTGTCGATTCGCTTGTTGGGGGCGAGTGTGAAAACACCTCAAGCCATGACGGATCGCCGTTGGGAGCATGTCATGCCCAGCGATTTCACGCGGCAGTACCTGAATGGAAAGACCGTTTTGGTGAACGATCTGGGCGTCCTGGCCTACCAAGGTGGGGTGAAGGTCGTGGACTTGTTCGGTCTGGGCAACAACAAGCCCCTCAGAATGCGCCGCTCAGCCGCTGGGTATGGGCCACAACAGGTCAGTGATTTGGCACATGACGTCGAGGGTGATGCGGCGATTGTTCAGTTGTGTTGGGGTGAAGTGAGTGATCGCTTGCCCGCAGACTGGACCTTGATCGGGTTCTGGGAGGGCGCTCGCAACGTGGTGTTTGGTGACAAGGTCGTCGCCTTGTTCTCTCTCAAACCACAGGAGAACGCCCGGTTGGCCAATGCGTTCGCCTCATTTCGGCCCACTGAACCTGTGCAAGTGCATGGGCGTGAATTTGCGGACCAATTCAACCTTGGCGATGCCGCGTTGCGGCAATCGATGCTGGCGCAACTCTGTAAGCGCTGACGCGCACAAACGGCGCAGCCCATGTTGGCCTGGATAAACAAGGCTTTTTGCCTGATTCCATTCCCTGCGTGTTCCGTTACACTGCAGTCAGTCGCCGAGTTAACAGGACAACTTGCGGGGCGACTCAAAACAATGCCGCTAAAGCGTTCGCCGCTGATCGAGAGACTCCCCTCAGCCCTGGCGACGCAGCCGGTAACTGACTTGAACCAAGGAGCACTCTGTGGCGAACGATTACCTCTTTACTTCTGAATCCGTCTCTGAAGGCCATCCCGACAAGGTCGCCGACCAGATCTCGGATGCCATTCTCGACGCGATCTTTCAGCAAGACCCCAAGTCGCGCGTGGCGGCTGAAACCCTGTGCAACACCGGGCTGGTCGTGTTGGCGGGTGAAATCACCACCAATGCCCACGTCGACTACATCCAGGTCGCGCGTGACACCATCAAGCGCATTGGCTACGACAACACTGAATACGGCATCGACTACAAAGGTTGTGCCGTGCTGGTGGCCTACGACAAGCAGTCCAACGACATCGCCCAAGGCGTGGACCACGCTTCGGACGACTACCTGAACATCGGCGCCGGTGACCAAGGCCTGATGTTTGGCTACGCCTGCGACGAAACGCCCGAGCTGATGCCCGCGCCCATCTATTACGCCCACCGTCTGGTCGAGCGTCAGGCCCAGCTGCGCAAGGACGGTCGTCTGCCCTTCCTGCGTCCCGATGCCAAGAGCCAGGTGACCATGCGCTA
>ERZ724505.360-NODE-360-length-29871-cov-36.992756_pt1 | contig 29871 bp, 38 predicted proteins | sample MGYA00376038_ERZ724505 | MGnify/ENA primary metagenome ERZ724505 (study PRJEB28724, sample SAMN07190884) | wastewater metagenome | isolation source: effluent of sewage treatment plant in Hong Hong | place: Hong Kong | collected 2016-03-17 ...
CTTCGCTCCAGGCGTGGATCATGCCTGCGTCGGTGAGCATCCCGACGTGCTGCGGCGTCTCGCTGCGCTTCTCGGGCGGGAGCGTGTCCGGGTCGATGATCCAGAACACGAGCACGTCGCCAGCGCGCGCTTCGTCGACCTCGATGCGGTCGAGGTTCTCCGAAAGCCCCGCGATCAGCTCGGCCGGAACAGGCTGCCGCGGGTAGTCGGCGCGATCGACGACCTCGAGGCCAGCGTCGCGCGCGGTGCCGACGAGCAGCCCGATGCAGTCCACACCCGCCCCTCGCGCTCGTCCCTGATGACGAAACGGCGTGCCTTGGTAGGCGCGAGCGGCTTTCACGATGTCGGCTCGGGAGACCATGCTCAGCTCGTCGGCGTCTCGATGGTCTTGTCCGTGCCGGGGATCGACTCCTCGCCGCGGAAGTTCACGACGTTGGAGAACTTCGCGATGCACGTCGCGCGCGTCTTGTCGCAACCCGGGGAGAGCACAAACGCATCGGCGAGCGAGATCGGGAATGGCGTGCGCAGGTAAAGCCGGATCGTCTTCGTCGAGTTCGTGTAGTCGCGCACCTTTGACTCGACGTTGATGTTCGGACCCGACAGCCACGTCAACGTCCCGTCGTTCCAGTAGTCGTCGGACGTGCTCGAGAGACCCGATGCGCGCACCTCGATCCTGTCGTCGTTCACGGTCGTGACGGTCGTCGTCTCCTGGAGCGGCCCGAGCGCGACACCGCATCGAGCATCCCCGAGGTCCGCGTCGCAGTTGCGCGAGTAGACGTGCCCCACGGCGAAGCGAAGCCAGTACGGGATCCCCGACACCTGCGCGGTCCACTTCTCGCCGTCGAACTTCGTCTCCGTGATCCAGTACCGCGCGTGCTGGAGCGCCCCGGCCCACGGGTAGAGCCAGTCGACGAGGTACTCGTTCACCTCGGCTTCGCGGAACCGGCCAGCGCGCAGGTCGTCGAACGTGATCGCGCTCGACGAGAGCACGCCGCGCGTCTCGAAGTTCTGCTCCTCGAGCGCGGCCTGCTTTCGGATCGCCGTCGCATCGAGTCCACCGATCGGCGTGTAGTCGAACAGGTCGAACGTGAGCGTGTGGTCGTGGTCGGTCAGGTGCAGGTCGAAGCCGTCCGTGCGTCGGATCCACCACAGTCGAGCGTGGCGGTGCGACTGGCGCGGCGCGACGAGCGAATCAGCCGCCGCCGAGGGCGAGTAGGGCATCTCGCAACCCTCCTTCCATCTCGGGGAGCGGCGCGTTCCGGTCGATGTCGACCTCGGGCGTGTAGGCGCGAAGCCACGTCACGAGTTCGGTGTGTCCCTGCGGGCTTCCGAGCAAGTCCATGATCGGCGAGCGCGTCTCGGGGTCGAGCGCCATGAGCAGCTCGAGCGTGTCGCGTTTCACCCGGCCTTCGCTGAGCAGGTCGAGCGCCGCCTGCTGCTTCAGCTTGTGCATCCAGTGCTCGGTCTCGAGCGCGTCGATCCGCTCCTCGGTCAGCTCGCCGAGGTGCGCCTTCAGTTTGACCGCGTGCGCGTAGAAGCGGCGGAACTCGCGCTCCGTGTCGCGGATCTGCACCTCGACACCTTCGAGCTGCATCTGATGGCGCGCGCGCTCCAGGTCGTTCGTAGGCATGTCCTTCCGCCGCATCTCCTCGCGCTCGATGTAGAGCGTGCAGAGCCCTTGCCAGCGACCGCGCAGCTCGCGGACCGCTTGCTTGAACATCCCGTACGGCGTCCCTCCGGCCCGCGCCACGATGTAGTGGTCGATCTGATGCGCCGAGTGGAACGGGCGGTACGTCGCGAGAAGCGAGCGGAGTGTGTCGGCTTCGATCATGGGGTGATGGCCGCGCCTTGGTTGATGATCTTGTAGGTAGACGTCACGAGCGACGACTTCGTGAGGTACGTGTCTGCCGCGATCGTGTGCTCCTCGACGAGATCCGTGTGTCCTCCAGCCGTGGCGACGATCCCGCCCGCGATGTAGTTGAACGCACCGATCGAGCACGTCGCCGACTCGGCTCGCGTCGACGTCATGGCGCTCATCGCGCTCCAGGTGTCGGTCGACTCGACGTAGGTGTAGACGTTCGAGACGTTCGTCGAGACGTTCACCGCGCCGCCGTAGCTGTAGATGTCGGTGCCGTTCTCAACCGAGGCGTTCCGGCTCGTCGACGCTCCGGGCCGCGACGTCTTGGCCGTCCAGGTGTCGATCACGTACGTGTCGGTTTCGTTCGCGAGTCCGTCGGTCAGCACGGCCTTGGAGTTCACGCCCGCGCACGGGTTCCACGACTGCCGACGCCCAGACGGACGCTCGGTCTGCGCCGTCCACGAATCGCCCGAGACGAGGTAGGACTGCACGTCCCACTGCGTCGTGCCGTTCTGCCCGTTGAAGAAGACGATCGACGTGCCGAGCGTGACGCCGCCGCACTCCTGCCAGCCGACGATCCCGCTCGTCTTGAGCGTGAACGTGTCGGGATCATACTCGACGATCTTCTTGTAGTTCGTCGACGAGCCCGAGCCGTCGTCGATCCCCACGAAGTAGCTCTTGCTGCCGAACGCGACGAGCGCGCCCTCCTTCGTTCCGATCGCCGTCGGGATGCTGCTGCGCACCGTCCACGAGTCGAGCTGCGAGTCGTACTCGCGCGACACCGAATCGTAGAGCGTGCTCGGCTCGCCTCCGAACACGAAGAAGTGCAGGTTCACCGGCGGATCCGCGACGAAGTTCGCCGTGCCCGCGATCACGATCCAGCTTCCCGCCGACGTCGCGTTGTCGATCAGCGCAAGCGTAACCGAGTCGCCCGCCGCCATCGTCGCGAGCAGGTTGCTCGAGTTGTCGACGAGGTTGAACGAGTTCGACCCCGAGTTGATGACGTACCCGATCGGACCGCCCTTCTGGAGTTGCCGCGCGCTCTGGAGCTTGATGTTGATCGAGCCGCTCGTCGTCGCGACGGTGTGAACGCGGTACAGGTTGAAGTTCAGCGTCACGGTCGAGCCCGTGGTCTGATCCTTCGCGCGTCCGTAGAAGGCGGCTTCGGCGATCACTTCGTCCACCACACCTTCGCGCCGGTGCCGTCGATGCCGAGGATGATCTCGCACGACGTCGTGCTCGGCAGGGACAGGATCTCCGTGTCCGCGCTGTTCCGAATCGAGAGTGCCTGCGTGCCGCCGTTCTTGACGAAGAAGAACGGGCCTCCGGGCTGGAGCGTCTTGGCGTCGGGCAGGAACATCTTGACGCCCGTGACGGTCGGGTTGATCTGGATCGCGCGGCCCGTGTTGACCGAGATCGACACGTTGTCCGTGACGTCCCCGAAGTTGTACGCGCCGCCGTAGAAGTAGACGTCGGGCTGCGCCGTCTCGTTCACGAGCTCGATGATGCCGACCGGCGGCACGCTCATCGTCCCGTAGCTGTCGATCGTGATGTCGAACAGGTCGTCGACGTCCTTCTCGAAGCGGCACGGCACGTCGAACTCGAAGCCGGCCTTGACCTGCGTCCCCAGCGTCGGCGCGGTCGTGAACGTCACGATGCCCGTCGTCGTGTCCACGCTCCACCCGCTCGTCTGGTTCACCGCGCCGAGCGCCACGACCACGGTCCCGCTGACCGGCTTCGTGATCGGACGCACGACCGAGAACGAGCCCGAGGTGTACGTCTTGATGAGCTGGAACGTCGTCGTCGTGCCGTCGCCGGTCCCGATCACTTGGTCCTGATGGTTCACCGCCGCCACGCCCCACCCGCCCGACGTCGTGCGTCCGTCCGCGGTGCTCGCGAAGTCGCCCCAGTCCTTGTAGCGGAAGCCGTAGAGCGCGCCGGAACGCGCGAGGTAGAAGTCCCTGAGCGTCGAGAGCTGCGCGGGCGTCTTCGTGCCGTACGACACGTCGCCGCGCCGGCGAGCCGTGGCCCATCGACCCACGCGCTCCTCCGCGCCGCTCGGCAGCACGACGATCTCCGTCTTGAACCCCGGGCCGAACTTGGACCCGTAGGAGATGTCGGTCGGGAACTGGACTTCGTGGAACCCCATCGGTCACAGCCTCTTCTTGAGGTCGCGCGTGATCTGCGCCGCGGACCTGCGGAACGAGTCGGCGTCCTTCGTCACGACGGTCATCGAGACGTGCGTCGTGTTGTTCTGGACGGGTGCGGCCTGCGCGATGCCGTCCGACCGCACGCCGAGCTTCCCGTCCGGACCGCGCGTGAGCGGCATGATCGCCTCGGGCCCGGCCTCGCCGAGCAACCCCGTGCGACCGCCGCTCATCGGGAAGTAGGTCGGCTGATCGAAGATCCCGCCCGACGCGAACGGAACGACCGAGCCGCGGTAGAACGCACCGCCGAGAGCGAACCGCATCGGGTTGCCGTCCTCGAACACGTCGCCGCGCGCGAAGATGCCGCCGCCCGTGCCGCCCGCACCCGCGCCGCCCGTGAAGAGCCCCGAGAAGAGCCCGCCGAGCGAGTCCGTGAGCGGCTTCGTGACGAACTGGCGGAATGCGAGCTGCGAGAGTTCGCGCCCGATGTCCCGCACCGCGTCGTTGAAGCTCTTCGCCTGGTAGATCGCATCCTCGAACCCCGACGCGAGCGTGCGGCCGAAGTCCTTCCCGAGCTGATCGAGGTCGCGCAGGCGTTGGAACTCTTGGAACTCGCGGCCCATCTGCTCGACGAGCGCGGCGCGGTCCTGGACGCCGGCACGGATCGCCTCGTTCTCGACGTCGCGGAGGAACAGCGCGCGCTCCCGCTCGTCGTTCGACAGGCCGATGAGTCCCCGTTCCTGCGAGATCGAACGCTGGAGTTCCTCGAGCCGGCGCTGGCCTTCTGCTGCGTTCGCGTCGAACTCGGGGCCGAACACGTCCTGCGCGGCCGGGGTCTGCGACGTGTCGGGGATGAACGGGCCGTACTTGTCGACGGGGCTCTCCTCCTTCAGCGCCTTCAGTTCCGCGATGCGCCGAACCAGGTCGGTGACTTGCTGGATCGCCTGCGATTGATCGGGGATGAGTTGGTCGACCGTGCCCGGATCCTCGCCGAGCGCGATCATCGCCTCACGGTAGGCGCTCGTGAGCGACTCCACGCGCTGCGTCGCCTTGCGGATCTCTTGGTCGACCGGATCGAGGCTGATCGAGTTCGCCTCTTCCTGGAGGCTGCGGATGTACTCGGAGAGATCCTTCGCGGCCTTGTCGCGTTCGTTCTCGGCCTGAGCCCGCGCGCGCTTCTCGAGCGCCTCCGTCGAGCGCCTTGTCGCCTGCGTCGCGGCGTCCTGCGCGTCGCGCTCTGCGTCGAGCGAAGCGACACGGGCTCGTTCTGCGGCTTCCGCGGCGCGCGTGGCCTGCTCGAGGACACGCATCGCCTGTTCGTCCTCGGCTCCGACGACGAGAGGTTGCTGGCTCTGGGATGCGGCGTCGACCAGCCGTTTGTATGCGGCCTGGACCTCCTGCGGCTGCGTCTCGATGGCGATCTCGATCGGGATCGGAGGAAGCTCTCCGACCTCGATCGAGTTCCGGAATGTGTCGATCGCCGAGCGGATCTTGAGCGTCGCGTTCGAGAAGCCCTCGACGGTCTGCTCTTCGACCGTTTTCGCGATCTGCGTCGCGGATTCGGTCTCGAACGCGCCCTTGATCTGTCCGCGTAGGACGCGGAGGCTCGTCGACAGGTTCGGCGACTTCAGCGCGTTCGCCGTCACCTCGTCGATGACCGCTGCCACACCCTCCGGAGTGCGCTGACTGGCCCGGCTCTGTTCGGCGGCCTTGTCCAGCGCGTCGAAGAAGCCGAGCCCGTCCCTCTGCGCTTGGACGTACCGCTGCCCGAACGCCTCCATCGAAGCCGACATCTGCTCGTTCTTGGCCGTGACGGTCTGAGCCTGGATGCCGTAGATCCGCGAGAACTCGTTCGTCGAGTTCGCGAGCGCGTCGATGACCTGTCGCGTTCCGTCGGCACCGCCGCGGATGAGCGCGAACACGGCGGCCGAGTCGCGGCTCCCGAAGACGCTGTTGATGACTCCAGCGTTACCGCGCGTCTTCGTTCCGATCTCATCGACGACTCGGATCAAGTCGAGAGCGCCGTTCGCGTCCTTATCGAGGTTCACTCCGAGATCGCGGAGCTTCGCGTTGACGGGATCCGTCGAGTCCGACACCGCGAGGAGGATCCTCTTGAGCGCGTCGGCTCCCTGGCCCGGGGCGACCTCGCGCGAGATCTTCGTGAGCGCGACTTGCACCTGATCGAGGTCGACTCCGACCTGTTTCGCGACGGGACCAACTTCGGCGACGGCGCGCGAGAACTCGTCGAACTTCTTCCCGCTCTCGTTCGCGCCGACGAACGTGCGCTCAAGTACGCCGGCGATCTGCGATCCGCTGAGGTTGTAGTTCGACACGAGGTCGCCAACCGAGCCGGCGAGCTGCGCGATGTTCTGCCCGGACGCGCGCGCGACGTCTGAGAGCGCGGTGAGCACGAGCTTCGCTTCCTGCCCATCGCGGATCTGGGAGCGGAGCGCCTCGTTTGCTGCAACCACGTCCTCGAGCTTCAGCCCGCTCCGCGCCGAGACGCTGAGAACGGTCTCGGAACTCTGCCGCGGAGTCTCCCCGCGAGGGAGAAGCGCGACCGTCTGCCGCTGGAGGATCTCGAACTGCTTCGCCTTGTCGATCGCCTCGTCGATCTTCGAGCTGACGTAGACGTAGCCCGCGCCGATGGCCGTGATCCCCGCTGCGGCGCCGGCAGAGAGGCCGAAGAGTCCGCTGAGCGCGGTCGTCGCGGCCTGTCCGCGCGAGGCGATCTGCGCCAGCTGCTCTCCGACGGGCCCGAGCTCGGCGACGAGCGTCCCGGCCCCGGACAGGTCTCCGAGCCCCTTCGGAACGATCCCGCTTTCGGTCTGCTTGCGGAGCCTCTCGGTCTCCCGGTTCGCGCGCTCCTCGGTTGTGATGAATCGCCCCAGTTCATCGCGAGCCCGAATCACCTCCTGCGTCGCACGGGATTGCGCCGTAACGAACCGGCCGCGCTCATCCCGAGCCCGAGCGACTTCCACGGAAGACCGGCGCTCGGCACCGGATGCGCCATCTACGGCTTTCTCAAGCTCCTTCGTCTGCCGAACCGTGTCCTTGGCTGCGTCGCCCGCTTCCTTCGTGGCACGACGAAACTCCGCCGCGCCCTCTTTGGCTTTACGGGCGTCGATCGCGAGGGAGAGGGTGGGCATATATCCGATTTCCTAGAAGGCGGGTAGGGTGGTCGGGTACCCCGGTTGCCCCATCACGGAGGGCCAAGGCATGAGCTCGCAGGCGAAAGACAACCCCGGAACCGCGTGGAGATCCGCGCAGGCCGTCAAGGCGAACAACTGGAAGCAGGTCGGCACCGTGCTCGCGATCGTGGCCGCCTTGATCGGCGTGTACCTCGTGCTGTGGTACGTCCGCGCATCCAGCCGACTCGACGATGACGTGCGTGCCGTGCTGTCCGCGAGCGGGATCGACAACCCGACGTCGCGCGAGATCGAGGAGATGCGCGCGCTCATCCGCGACGCGAGCCTCAAGAGCGGTCGCAGCACGGGTGACGTCGCGGCATCCATGGCGGCATCGGCGCGGGCCCGCTGACCGCCCATCACTGCGCGCGCTGCTTCGCCGCCCAGCCGAGGAACGTCACGTCGAGCTCGTGGAGCATGTCCGCGAGTTCCTCCCGCTCCGCCGGGTCCGTGTAGCCGCGCAGGTCCATCCAGTTCGACAGCTCCGTGAAGAGCAACGGCTGCGGAGCCGCGCCAGCCATCCCGAGCGAGACGAACTGCCTCGTCGGATGCAGCTCGAGCCACGCGCGCCAGACGTGCGCGAGGTCGTCGAAGAGGATGGGGCGTTCGGTCCATGTCGGCGTGTCTTCTCCGCGCTCGGCGCGCTTCCTCAGGAACTCGGCCCGGTCCCCGACGGCGAGGCCCCATTCGAGGACCGCTCGGAGTTTCCCAGCGACTCCTCCCGCTCGTCGGCGCGGAAGAGGTCGAGTTCCCCCGACGTCTCGAGCACCCACTCGTAGAAGTGCGAGAAGCGCGGGTCGCTCAGGTACTCGACGGCCTTCTCGACCGAGTACGGCACCGGCTCGCCCGTGGCTTCGTCGTCGATGCCGCTCCAGTCGCGCAGGATGTGCTCGGCGTGGAGCCGAACGAGGATCGAGGCGACCTCCTGCACCGGCATCTCGCCGCGGCGCAGCTTCGAGCGGTGCGGGTGGAACGCCTTGCGGTGCGCAGTGAGGTAGGCCGGGTTGTTCGCTCGAGCGATGCGCGCCCGAACGCCCGATGCGTAGTGCGCCCAAACGCCGTCCTTTTCGCGAGACGGGTCGGGCATGAGGGAAGAGAGCTTGGTCATGTGGGTCTTTCAGTCCATGGGCAGCGTCTTGGCCTTCTCGACGATGAACTCGTAGAGGCCGTGACGCATCACCAGTTGTTCGACGACGTTCGCGGGCTTGAACTCGAGCGCCGCGCCCGTGTGCTCGTGGGTCATGTTCTCCCAGTCGAGGAGAACGACGCGCGACACCGCTTCCATCTCCGCCGTGTCGATGACGGCGCGCTCGGAGTCGAGGATCGGCCGGCGCAGGCTCTCCGATTCGCGTCGGAGCAGCGCGGACACGGTGCCGGCGAACGATCGCGAGCCCCACGCCGCGATCTTCAGGCGCACGCCGCGGCGCCAGTAGAACCACACGCCTTCCGGGCGCACGTCGCGCTCGGGTAGGCGGAAGGACATGGACGTGTCGGGGGTCATGGTGGGTCTATCTCGCGTGTTCGTGGGTCGCACCGCCGAGCCCCACGCGAGGCCCGGCGGCGTTCGTCTCAGATCAGGGTCACGGCGCGGTCGAGCGCGCGATCCTCATCGCGATCAGCTCCGTCGAGTGCATGATCGCCGTGAAGTTCAGCGTCAGGAACACGTCGGTGTTGATCCCCGTCGACACCGCCTTGCCGTCCGAGAACTTCACGTTCGGCAGGTCGATGACGTAGGCGTTGCTGCTCGCGTCGACGATCTTCAGCGCGAGGCTCGTCGCCGTCATGTTGCGGTACTTGTCGAGCAGCGTGTTGCTCGTGAAGTACGCCTCGATCGAGCCCGTGACCTCGATCGCGCCGGTGCCGATCGAGATCGCACCGAGCGTCGCGATCTGCCCACGCGCGCGCAGGTTGTTCTTGAGTGCGAGGGACAGCTTCGTGATCGAGAGCGCCGTACCGCCCTCCATGAGCGCCGAGATGTGGTCGACGGTGTTCATCACGGAGAACGTCGGAGCCGCCGTGTTCGTGCCCGTGCCGACCGTCGCCGAGCCGCTCACCTCGTTCTTGCCGATCAGGCTGAACGAGCCCTTCGCGACCGCGCCGACCGCGAAGTCGAGCGAGAATCCGTCGATGCACATGCCCGTGTAGACGGCGAACGTGCTCGACAGGTCGGTGTAGCTCTTCTCGATCGACATCGACTTGAGCGTGACGCCCGTCTTGATCTCGGGCATCTGGCGAACCGTGACGGTGCCGGAGTTCTGCGTGCCGGCGCTCATCGCGAGCTGCGTGACGGTCAGCACCTTGTTCGACCCCGTGATCGACACGATCTTCGCGTATCCGTTGTTCGCCGCGGCGGTGAAGCTCGCGAGGCGCACCCACTTGCCGACGCTCGTGGTCGCGTTCAGGCCCAGCGCGACCCAGTTCGTCGTGGTCAGCGTGAGCGTGAAGTTCGAGCCCGAGGTCGCGATGGTGATCGCGTCCGAGCCCGAGTTGTGCGAGATGTCGACCGCGCTCGGCCACGTCGCATCGGACAGGAGCGCGTACTCCATCCAGTCGTCGAACGCCGAGTACGAGAACTCGATCTGCATGTCCCCGCCCGCGTTCTGGTCGACGCGGATCAGGTCGGTCGTGTTGCGGTCCGAGCGAAGCTCCTGGCTCGTGACCGTGCTCGTCTTCTTCTGGAGCGACTCGCTCGTGAATCGCAGGTTCTTCAGGGTCGGCGGGCCCGACGGCGTGGTGCCGTAGGTGCTCTCGACGACGTAGGCAAGGCCTACCCGGTTTGCGTCGGACATGGATCAGTACCCCTCGCTCATCAGGCGATTTGGTCCCACTGGAAGGGGCAGGTCACGCTGACCTGCCACCACGCTCCCGCTCGCTGCGTCCCGCTGACGAGGGGTGTCTTGAAGGTGACTCCGCGATCCGAGACGGACCGGAAGTGCTGCGCGATCTGATCCGCGAGCCGGAGGGCGGAGAGCTCCCCCGTCTCGAGCGGAACGAAGATCAGCGCGGAGCCCAGTCCGACGGTGCGGTAGGTGCGCGAGTCGCCGCGCCGCTCGGCCACCGTCGTTGCTCCGTGGAGCACGCTGAAGCGCGCCCACAGTTCCGTGGGGTCGCGGCCGACGTCGTCTTCTCCGTCGTACTGGACCTCGATCCCGTGCGCGACCGTGGCGACGTCGTGGAAGCGCGATCGCAGCACGGCGGCCGCATTCGCGGAGCTCAGGCTCAGGGGCGCGGAGCCGGCGACGCGATCGAGCTGGAAGTCCGCGCGGAACGACATCCGGACGTCCGTGCGCCAGAACGCTCCGTCTCGCCGGCCGAGCTCGATCTGCGGGAGTTCGAACGTGACCTGCGCGTACTTGACCGCGCGCAGCGCGTCGATGATCGAGTCCGCGATCGAGAGCGAAGGGCCGTCGCCTTCGCCGAGCGGAGCCATGATCGAGCAGACGAGCTCGCCCGACTTCCGGAAGACCGGCCGGGACTCCATCGTGAGCTGGTCGGATTCGCCCGGCCGCACCGCGACGCGAACCCATCGGGTCTCCGAGATCGGTCCGAGCACCGCGTTGTCGTAGGCGGCGCCGAGCTTCAGGGGCTCGATCACCTGGCTTTGCACGCGCTCGCGGAGCAGGTTGGAGAGCGTCTCCCACGGCCCGAGGTCGGAGCCGTCATAGAACGACGCGCTGAGCGTTGCCGTCGCGTCGATTCGGCCGGCGACGGATCCCGTTCCCGTGGCAGCCGCGGACAGCGACGACGTCGCGGCGATGGTGCCCGACGCGGAGACGATCAGCATCGCGGACGCGGCGAGCGACGAGGTTGCAGCGATCACGCCAGCCATGGCGCCCGAGCCGCTCATCGAGGCGGCGGCCACGGAGGATGCGGCGCAAGACCCGCTGAGCGCCCCGACCCCCCCCATGGCCGCCGTGAGACTCGAAGAGCTCGAGATCGCCCCGGAGATCTCGAAGACGCTTGGGATCTTCAGCTCGACCGAGTTCACCCGGATCCGGTCCGAGGTCGACGTGCCGATGTCGGTGACCTGGATCGCGAGCGCCGAGTAGTCAGACAGCGGAGCTGAGAAGTCGAGGTCGAACTCATACGTCGTCATCACCGAGGAGAGAGTCGTCGTCACCGAAGTGATGACGTTGCTTCCACCAAGCCCGAGATCAAGCAGACTGACTTCGACCTCTGCGCTGGACGAACCAGACGAATCCGACTGACCTCGAAACCGAAGGACGTGGCCGTCTCCAACTTCAGGCGAGAACCCCGGCGCTTCGAGCGTGACCTGGAAGTCCTTCGAGTCTGCGATCGACTCGACGTAGCTCGTATCGTCGCCCGAATCGACGCTCTTCGCGATGATCGCAGCCACGTCGCTGCCACCAACCAGGGTGTACCCCGAGTTGCTGACCGTCGAAGTGGGATGCGACGTGAAGGTCACCGAATCAGTCCTTCGAGTACACCGCCGCACCGGCGGAGATCTGAGGCGTGATGCCGTTCGACACGGAGAGCGACGAGCTGAGCGCGCCGCTTCCGATCAGGATTCCCCCGCTCGCCGCCGAGCAGATGCCCCAGTGCGTGAGCGTGTTCGTTCCCCCCGTGCACTGGGGGAAGTTGACGGTCGCGGTGTTCGAGGCCTGGTTGCCCGAGACGGTCCAGCCGCCCGAGTTCCTGGCGACTGCGACGCGTGCGTAGCTCGTGTAGGTCGCCTCGTTCGTGCTCGGTCCGCCGGCTTCGCCCGGGTCCGCGGTGTACGCCGCGAGGTAGAGCGATCCCGCGGACGCGCTTCCCCTGAGCCCTCCCGCGTCACCGATGCCGGTGATGTCGGTGTTGTTGAAGATCAGGAGGAGCTGCGCGTTCTCGAACGTGTTGGAGTCACTCATTGCCGTCATCCACCTGAACTTGGTTCAGCTCTTCGAACGTGATTCCGACCATGCCGTTCGCGGCCTGGATCGAGTAGCCGCCGCGCACGAGCGGGCCGCCTTCATCCCCGGTGACGAGGCGCGCGTGCTCGCGACGCTTCGGAGAGCGGCTTGAGCGGCGCCGCCTGTTCGCCTCCGCCGAGTTCTCGGGGTCCTTCGGGACGAATCCCCCGTTCTCGAGCGTGAGGATGTAGTCGAGGTTGTTCGTCAGGAACGACACCGTGAACGGAAGCAGGCGCGCGACTGCGTTCTGGCCTTCCTGCAGCGCCTGCGCTCCGCTCGGGTCGGGGCGATTCAGCACTCCGCCGGCGGGCGCGTCGCTCGTCACCTGCCAGTTGCCGCGCGCTTGGCCGCGGTCAACGGGCGTGCGCATCACGACGCGCTTGAGCGCCTCGAGCGTCAGCGCGCGGTGCGCGCGGAGCACGACATCTTCCGGCATCTTCTGGGCGATGTGCTCGAGGTCGATGGTGAAGGCCTGCAGGTTGTCGCTCATCGGCGGAGAGCCACCTCCCAGAGGCAGACGAGCTCGCCGGAGCGGATCGCGTTCACCGAGACGCTCACGAACGTGTCGCCGTCGATCGTGACGCGCTGCCCGACTGCAGGAACGAACGCGAGCCCCTGGTCGGCGATGTAGATCCGAGCGTCGCCGGCGCGGATCAGGTCGCCGTCCTGGTACTTCGTCTCGTACGGTTCGGGAGGCGTGACCTTGACGGAGTAGGTCGCGGTGCTCTCTCCCGACACAGAGCCCGACGTCGGCGAGTACGTCCCGCCGCTCTTGACCGCGAACGACGCGGTGAGGCCGTACTTCTTGATCGTCGAGAGGGCAATCCGCCGGAGCTTTGTGTCGAGAGAGGTCGCCATGAATCAGCCTCGGATCATCGTTCCGCTCGCGAACACGAGCCCGCGAAGCATGCCGGTGACGAGCGGGTAGTCGGACTGCGCCGACTTGCCCGCGGTGTAGGCGGTCGAGACCTCGAGCGGCCCGACCTTAACGGACTCCGACGAGATCGAGCCCGGTTCGGACTCATCCTCGATCAGGTCGGAGGAGAGCGCGCGGACGGCGAGCTCGCACGTCGCGTCCTTCAGCGCCTTCGGCAGCGTGTCATAGGCGAGGCACCAGCCGTCGATCTCCACGTCGTACCTCGGCCACGAGAGCGCCTGCGTTCCCGTCGCTTTCGTGCCGCGCCAGCGACCGCGGTAGGTCGCCTCGAGGTACTGCGTCGCCTTGCGGAGCGCGATCTCCTTCACGGAGTCGGAGCCCGTCCACGCCGTGTTCCCGAGCGCGCTGAAGTACGCGTCGGCTTCGACCACGGAGGCGTAGGCCTCAGCGGTCGAGAGTCCGGTGCCATCTTCGACGACGAGCGTCACGGATCAGCCCTTGGCCGCCTCGGCCTGCTTCGCCTGGATGGCGGAGATCAGCTCGGCACGCGAGAGCTTCGCCGCGCCGCGCACGCCGAGCTCGTTCGCGAGCTTCGCCAGGGCCTCGGGGTCCATCAGGCGGAACGCGTCTTCCGGGTTCGACTCCGCGGGCGCCGCGGGTGCATCTTCGGGCCCGGTGAGCGAGCCGCTTCCGACCGCGAGCATCTCGCGCGCGTCGGGGCCGTAGACGAGCTTCCACTTCGCCGCGGGGATGTCGTAGATCGCGACACGTCCGTCTTTGCGGGCCTGTTCTCGGAGGGCTTCGACGTTGATCGTCATGTTCGGTCTCGTGTGGTTGGGGTCTTTGTGTGCGGTGCGTGGCGCGCGCGAATTGCTCCGCGCGCGCCGTCGTTTGGAATCCGCTTGCGCGGATGGAGTCAGCCCGCCTTGCAGAGTCGGCAGGTGTAGTTGACGCCCGTCGCGATCGTGCCAGCGACGATCGTGTACGCGCGGATGTAGCGGTACACGGTGCCGTTCCGCTCGTTGCGGACCGGGAGGCGGATGCGGCCCGTCGTCGAGGTCGTCTCGCCGGCGGCGAGGCCGGTCGCGTGACCGACGCGCGTCGCTGCGAGCGTCTCGACGCCGGACGCGAAGCTCGAGGAGTTCGATCCCTGGATGAGGATCGTGAACACCTCGTTCGAGCTGTCGGTCTCGATCGCGGTGACGTCGATGAGCGCTTCCCCGAAGAACTCGGCGGCACCGCCGAGGTCGAGGATCTTGTTCGACCCGCCGACCTGAGCGGCCGCGGACGCGGCGACGAGGCCGGCGTCCTTGAGCTCGAGGAGCGTGTCGTGGGTGTACTGAGCGTGACCAGTGGCCATGTTGTGTGTGTCCTTCCCTTGCTAGGAGTTCGAAGGTTGTTGGGTGGAGGGATGGATCACGCCGTGACGGCCGCGTTCTTGATCCCGTACAGACGACCCGCCGCGCGCGGGTGCATCAGGCACATGCCCGTGTACCACTCGACGCGAGTGCGGAAGACCGGCTTGGTCTGGATCTCGCCGAGGTCCTCGACCTCGGGCATCGCCGACTGGATGCCCTGGAGCATCCCTTCCATCAGCGACATGCAGTAGATCGACGTGCCGACGTTGGAGCCGCCGCCCGGGTTCGCTTCGTTGAACGCGAGCGTCTGGTAGACGTCCGAGTTCGCGTCGGCGATCAGGATCGGCAGGCCCGCGTAGACCGCGACCTTGCGGCCGAAGGCGTCGAGGTCCCACTGGATGAAGCCGCCGATCGACGAGTTGCGCGACGCCGTCGTGAGCAGACGGCGCATCGCCTTCGTCATCAGCAGGTGCGTCGGGTTGTCGACCGCGTCGATGAGCTCGTCCAGCTTCGCGAGCGAGAGCGCGTCGCCGCCGGACGTGCTGCCGGCTGCGATGAGCTGGTTGCCCGTGAGCCGCACTTGCAGGCCGTCGAACTCCTTCGCCGTGGTCTGGCTGTCGCCCTTGATGAAGGTGTTCGAGAACTTGTGCGCGAGCGCCTTCAGCTTCAGCGCTTCCTGAGCGCTGCGCTGGTCCGCGCCCATCGTGCGGACGATGAACTTGTCGACGTCGAGGTCGCCACCGGCGATCACGAGCTGTTCGACCTGGGGGTTGATGACGCCGGTCGACTCCGTGTAGCCCTCGTTGAGGCCACGGAAGCCGATGCCGGGCAGCGCGTTCTCGACGTTGTACTTGAGCGCGTTGCCGGCGATGTCGTCGAAGGGGAGGACGCGGAGGATGTCGCTCTCCTGCGCGTAGATGCTGACGATCGCCGCACGGAGCACGTCGCCCGAGTGCCGCTTCGCCGCTTCCAGAAGGGTCAGAGCCATGAGTCAGAGTTCCTCGAGCCTCTACGGGCTCGTTACTGTCCGGCCAGCTCGCGACGCACGGAGCGCAGGCGCTCCGCAGGCGAGACCGTCAGGTCGGACGGGTTGGCAGTTGAACCACCGTTTTTGCCCTCGCTTCCCTTCCCGGGGGCGCCACTTCCCGTGGCGCCAGAGCCTTGGAAACACATCGCGAAGGGCTTCTTGAACGTCTCGACGAGTTCGCCGATGCCCATCGCTTCGTGTGACCCAGACCGGTTCGTGATCTGGGGATTGCCTTTGTCGTCGACGACGACCGCGACGAACTTGCCCGCGGAGTTCTTCTCGACGCGGATGCGTTCGCGCACCTTCGGGAACAGGAGCTCGGACCCCGTGTCCGTGGCGCCTGCCGCCCTGATCGCGACGCGCGCGGTCTGATCGCGCAGGACGTCGGTGATCTGATCCATGAGGGACTTGTTCTCGCCCTGCAGCGCCGAGAGCTCTCCGGCGTGCTTCTGCGCGAGCTGCGCAGTGACGGCTTCGAGCTGCGCCTTGAGCTTCTCGTCGCCCTTGCCGCTGGCGAGGTCCGCCATCTTCGCGAGCGCCTCGCGCGCCTTGTCGGGGTCGAGGTCCTTGAACTTCGCGGAGAGGTTCTCGAGCTCCTTCGCGCGCTGACGCTCGGAGCCGAGCGCGCTCTTGAGGCCCGTGATGTCCTCGAGCGCGATGCCGTCCACGGCCTCCACCTGCAGGAGGTAGACGCCGTCCTTGTCGACGTACTCCGCCTGCACGAGCGCCGGGAGCTTCGCGTGTTCTTCCTTCGTGATCTTCGCTTTGAGTGCCATGCTTCAGTCTCGATCGCGGCGTCCCGCCGCTTGGGGTCTTCCGTCCCGGCCGCGTCCTGCGGCCGTGTTCGTGATGTGCGCGTTCATGCGGCCTCGAGCTTCGCGAGCTCGGCGAGGGTAAGAGGCCGTCCGGAGGGTCCGATGCGACGCAGCTCCTCCGCGGTGAACTTGCCGGAGCGCAGGAGCGCGGCGCGCGCGGGCCCGAGCGCGGCGTCCTGTCGCTCCGCGCTCTGCTTCGTGATCCAGTCGAGGTAGGTCGTCGACTCGGGCACCTGGCCGTCCATCGAGGCGCGCGTGCCCTCGTGGAGCCCCTTGAGCCCGAGCTCCTTCCAGCTCTTCAGCACGGGCACCGACTGCGTTCTGCAGTTGGGGTGGAACGGCGGCCGCGGTCCTTCGCCGACCTTGAACACCTTGCCGTCGATCTGCTGGCAGAACGGCGACGTGCGCGTGTCGAGCGTCGCGACCATCTGGACGCCCTTCACGAGGTCCTCGTTCTCGCGCATCGTCTCTTCGCGGGCGTGCGCGGTGACGTGCTGGACCGCGGTGCGCACGACGGTCTCCGCCTCCCGCCGCGTCGTCTGCAGGATGCCGTCCCGGTATCCGAGCGCCTGCGTCCCGCGGATGCGACGAACGATGGCGTCGACGTCCTGTCCTTCCGCCAGCCCGATCGTGATCTGGCCGCGCACGCGCTTCGCGGTGTTCTTGCCGAGCTCGTCCCACCAGTCCTTGAGCAGGTGGCCCTGGAACGGGCGCGCGGTGACGATCGAACGCAGCGTCGCCACGCTGGGGAGTTGGAACTCCGCCTCGATCGTGATCGAGCGGCTGAGCGCCTGCGCTTGCCAGCGCGATTCGTGCTGGGCGACCTCGACGAGCTGCGTGGTGTGCTCGTCGCGCAACGTTCGCAGACCCTCTCGCAGGATCGCCTGGATGCCGTCGATGAGGTCCTGGAAGCGCTGCGTGCGGAGCTGGTCTCCGTCGAGGCCGCGGAGGTTGATGCGCTCGAGCCGCGCGCGCAGCCGGTCGATGAGGTCCGGGAGCACGTCCCGGTTCAGCATCCCGACGATGCGCCGAACCTCGCTCTCCTTCAGGCGCTCGAGGAGCGACGCGTGCGCGAGCGCGCGATCGAGGAGCTCCTCGTTCGCGGTCAGCGTCCCGGATCCGGCCTTGAGGATCATGGCTCACGCCGCGGTCGCGGCGCCTCCGTTCTGGCCTTGGCCGGCGGTGGGATCGGCGTGGTTGTGCGGGTCGGTCGGAGATGCTCCCGGCATGCCCGTGTTCCCGTCCGTCGTGTTCGTGCCTTCGAGCTCGAGGAGCTCCTTCTCGATGTCGACGGAGTCCGAGAGCAGCGCGCGCCGGCGGATCTCGGTCAGGAACGTGCGGTGCGTGATCTCGTTCGCCATCCGCATCGCGAGCAGGTTCTTGATGTCGTCGCCGGCACGCTGAGACAGACCGAACTCGCTGAAGATGTCGACGGCCTGGTCCTTGGGCTGCTCGGATCCGACCCACTTGTGAGCGAAGCCGAGCGCGGAGAGCAGCGCGCTCTCGAGCTGGCGGATCCACGCCTGGACGTCGTTCTGCGCGCTGGATTCGTCGATCGCGCGCGCGGTAGCCGTCGCGTCTCCGACGCGCTCCATGAGCGGCTGGAGGCGCATCACTTCCATTCGCGCCTCCACGTCGAGGATGTCCTGCCGGCCGGCCGAGATGGCGGCGCCGCTGCCCTCAACGACCTTCATGTCCGCGCTCGCGGACTCGGAGTGGACCCAGCGCGCCGGCCCGATCACCGCGTCGTCCCCGTTCTCCTTCTTCGTGAAGCCCTTCGAGAAGAGGATCCCGAAGCGCTGGAATCGGAGGATGTGGTTCTGATCGCTCGACGTGCACCAGTGCGCGACGTTGAGCCATGCGAGCTCGACGTGCGGCGGCTCCGCCGTCATGAATCCGGTGCGCGCGAAGTACGCCGTCGAGATCGGGACGACTCCGAGCGAGTTCGTGCCCTGCTTGTGGACCTTCCACGCCTTGTCGGCGTCGACGTAGCGGTACGTCTCCCACTCGGTCTTGCGGAGGACGCGGATCTGCTCGATCAGCTTTTTCCCCCACAAGCCATCGGGCTCCGTGATCCACTCGCGGAAGCGGATCATCGACGGGCGGAGGCCCTGCCCGGGCATCTGCTCGTGCTCCCAATCGAGCATGTCGTCCGCGGTGATGCGCACGAAGTACGGCTTGATCGCCTGCTCTTCGGCGAGCGTCACGCGCGCGGCGCGCTGCTCCGGAGTCTCTCCAGGGATCGAGACGTCGGGGTAGTCGACGAGGATGTGGACGAGCCCGCGCTTCTGCGCTGAGTCGAAGCACGCATCCGCGAACTGCGTGAGATCGGACCCGAGCCCGTCCACGTCCTTGTCAAGTCCGTCGAGCCGTCCCTCGAGCTGCTTCGCCAGCTTCACGGGCTGGCTGAAGGGCTTCGCGCGGATCCGGCGCATCGTGTCCTTGAGCGCGCCGTAGAGGAACGAGCGGTTCAGCCGCACGCGGTAGGCGCTCTCCGACTCCGCCTCTTCCTTCGGGAGCCAACGCGTTCCAGCCGACCGCATCGCGGCCGTGCCGCCGAGCAGGTCGTCAATCATCTGCCAGTCGGCCGACATGTCTTGTCGGGCCTTGCTGGGAGTGGCGACTGTGTTCTGCTCGGTCATGGAGTCGGATCCGTGGTGGTGTCGATGGTGCTGGAGATCAGCCCCGGCGGCGGCCAGGAAGGACGCGGTAGAGCTCGACGCTTCCGCGGTTGTTCGGTGCCGTGGCGTGCACGTCCTTCGTTCCGACGACGCAGAGCGCACCGTTCTCCGAGAGCTCGAGGTCGAGGACGGAGCTCGGGAGCGAGTAGGACGCGAGCGGAGCGGGCTCGCCGCGGCGTAGGAAGACGAGCTCGGACTCGGGGCCCGGCCCATCTCCCCAGAGCCCCACCGCCACGATCGAGCCATCGGCGGAGAGCGAGACGCCTCCGGCGAAGTTCGTCGTCGAGACCGTGAACGAGTCGAGCTCGTTCAGGAGCGCACCGGTGTCGAGGTTGACCACGTCGACGAGCACCCGGCGGTTGGTGTCGAAGAAGTCGAACGCGGCGACGAGCGTCGATCCGTCGTCCGAAACGTCCAGACGGTCGCAGTAGTTCGTCCCCTGTACGGCGTGCGAGAACGCAGGCGCGTAGCTCGAGCCGTTCCGCTGGAACACGTCGGCGCGGCCGGCGCGGCCCACGGCGAAGCGCGCACCGTCTCCAGAGATCGCCGCCGCGTGGAAGTTGAACGCGCCGCCGGTCGCTTCGTAGAGCACAGAGAGATCGGGGAGCGAGTAGACCCGCACAGCGGAGTCCCCGGTCACGAGCAACGCGGAGCCGTCGGCGGAGACGTCGAGCGCGAGCACGAGGAAGCCGAGCGGGATCGTCGTCGGGATGCCGGAATCGAAAGCGACGAGCGTCGAGTTGGACGCCGCCGAGATTCGCTGCCCGTCACGGGATACGGCCACCGCGATCCGATCGGAGTTCGACACGAGCTCGGGGAACTGCCACGTCCACGCGGGCGTGCGCACGTACACGCGCTGCTGCATCGACGACGTTCCAGGCACGTCCGCGTCGAACACCCACGCACCCGCCGCAGTTCGGTAGTGCCAGGTCATCCCCGGCGCGCTCGTCTGCGCCAGGCCCGCTCCGTTCGCGCTGGAAAGCACGTCCTGACGCGAGTAGCCGAGCGAGTGCGCGGCGAACACCTGGCCGGATCCGATCGCCACGGACTCCGCCGTCCACTGTTCGAGGCCCGGCTCGACGCGCCAGATCCTCCCGACCGTCTGCGCGACGGCGCCGCGCGCGAAGATCGAGACGAGGACGATGAAGACGATGACGGCTTGCATGGATCGCCTCACTGGTTCCACACCAGGTTCAGGCCCTGCGCCTGGAACGTGCGCTCGTACTCGACCCACGCGCCCGTGCCGTTCTCCGTGACGGTCCACGCCGAGCTCGTCGAGCTCAGGTAGACGGCGAAGGGCTGGCGGAAGAACGCGTCGCCGCCTGGATTCACGGTGAGGTGCCCGACGCCGAGCACGGCCTGGTGCTCGACGTTCGTCGCTCCCGAGAGGCCCGCGAAGTCCGTGAGGCCGTCGAACGGGAGCAGCGAGATCGCGAGCGGAGGCAGGAGCACGTCCGCGGACGCGATCTCGAAGCCCGGCGCGTGGGTCGGAGAGAACGAGGCGTCGAAGTGGACCAGGCGCGGCGTCACGAGGAACGTCGCGATCGACGCGAACGCCCAGTTCTCTGCCTGGAATGTCCGATCGAGCACGCAGCAGAGGTCCGCGCGGATCGTCGTGAGGGGCGCCGGGTCCGTGTAGACCGCGGGCGGGACGCGTGCGACGTCGTAGTCTCCGAGCTCGTCGACGACGCGGGCCGAGCAGCCCGTGCCGCCCGACGGACCCGTGATGTACTGCGCGCGCGCGGGCTCGATCTCGGACTGCGCGAGCCGGCGCTGCCCCATCGAGACGAGCGTCGCGGGCGGCGTGGGCTTCAGCGTCGGCGTGATCTGGAGCGCGGAGAGAGCGACGAGGATCAGGCTAGGCGTCATGGGGAAGGGTCTCCTTCGCGTTCTGCGAGGTCGGGGAGGTCGCGGGCGGCGGAGGAACGCGGCGCAGGCGACGCAGGGCAAGCGCGCGCGGCGTGCTCTGCTCGTGCGCGGAGACGGCCTCCTTCGCCTTGTCCGCGACGGGGCCGCCCCACACGATCCCGGCGAGCGTGAGCAGCGCGGCCTTCACGCCTCCGGTCGTGAGCGACGCGAAGAGCGCGGCGAGCCCGTGGCGGAAGCGGAACGCAAAGAAGCCTGCGACGCTCCACCACACCCACGACGGGATGAACGGGCGGTCGACGGGAACCTCGATGGGAACTCGGATCGGCTCGCGCGCTTGCAGCTCGGCAATCGTCTTGTGCGCGCGCTCGAGCTCCTTCCCAGCATCCTCGAGGATCTTCCGGTACTCGGCGGCGGTGAACTCCTTCTCCGCGCCGAGCATGTCCGCGAGCCTGTCTCCGAAGGCGTCTCCAGCCATGGCAGCCAGGCCCGATGCACCCGGACCCGCCGGAGACGCGACGACCGCGGCGACACCGGCAGAAGCCGCGCGCGTCGCAGTGCGGCAGCTCGAGTACCAGAGCACGAACGCGACGAGCGCCGCGACGATGAGAGTGAGCGTGATCCGCTGCGCGTGCTTCACGACGACACCTCGGTCCAGGTGATCTTCTCCCACCCGCCCCTGGGGAAGTTCGTCTCGAGGTACGCACGCACAGCCTTCTGATGCCGCTCCGTCCACTCCAGGCGCGTCTCTCCAGGGTTACGCTCCGTCGGGATCGTGTAGTCCACGCCGCCGACCCTCACCACGCTCACGTACTTCATCGGCGTTCGATCCTCCACGCATCGGCCTCGTTGCCCTTCGCCTTCGCCATCTCGCGCACCGCCCGCTCGTGCCGGTCGATGAACTCCGCGTCGTCCTCGCGCGGGTCGCGCCACGTCGTCAGGTTCGTGCTCACCCCGGCCGAGTCGCGCCAATCCGTGCGCGCGTTCTGGGTCGCGTCGCCGCGGGAGTGGACGAGGATGTCGATCCCGCCCGACAGGCTCCAAATCTTCAGGCACGCGAGCGCACCGAGGAGCACCACCGCGGAGAGGATCCAGTCCGTCCGGCTCATCGACGGTCCTGCTTGTCGATCGCCTTCTCGAGCCGCTCGATCTGCTTCTCGAGCGCGCTCATGCGGGCATTGAAGAGCTCCTTCGTCACAAACCGCTCATCGAGCGCGTCGAATCGGTTCCAGACGAACACCGTCACCGCGAGCATTCCGATCAGGATCGTCCAGAGAAGGCCGATCGTGACGCGGGATGTGGGCGAGATCGTCTCGTCGTGAAGGTGCTCCATGGTGTCGCGCTCGCATGAAACGACCTCGACGTGCGAAGGCGACGACTCGCCTTTCGTCGGTGCGGCGTCCACCGCGTCGAGGTGCGTGCTCATCGCCGCATCGACTCAGGAGGGGACGACGGTCCAGGTTCCGATATCCGCGGGCGCGGCGGATTCGAGCGCGTCCTTGACCTCCTGCGCGTGACGCACCGCGAGCTCGGCCGGGGTCTCGGTGCCGTCCGACTCGGACATGACAACGATGTCGGACCCGCCTCGGACGGTGATCGTGGTTTGGACTTTCTTCATCTGCGTTCTCCGCATGTGGTTTCTCTCTCTTTCGGGCACGCACGCGCGCGCCTCGGTGCACTTCAGGACGACGGATCGACGACCCGGACCTCGCGCGGGGGATTGGTGAAGAGGCGCAGGGCCGCGCGGTGCGCGTCGCGCCGGCGCGTGAACGCCTCCGAGGTCGCGAGCTTCTGCCCGTTCACCGACACGACGCGGTAGAACCACTCGCCGCGCCGCCGGCCGGGGAAGACCTCGATGCGATTGCCGCGAGCTCTCATGCGGCCCCCGATTGGCTGGTAGCCGGAGCGGGACTTGAACCCGCAACCTCGTGGGTATGAACCACGCGAGCTGCCGATTGCTCCATCCGGCGGTGTTCGGTGTGCGAGATCACAGGCCGACCTCGCTGAATGCGCGGAGCGCGTCCGCGTCGTACGTCGTGTCCGCGAGCCCGATGCCCTCGACGACGGGGACCGCGGCGCCGTCGCGCGAGACGACGAGCCAGTACGGGAGCCCGCTCTTCTCCGCGTGGTAGCGGTCGGGCACGCGCTCGCACGTCTCGAAGATCCGCTGGTGTCCGCGCAGGATCACGCGCATGCGATCGAGCTTCTCGGGCACCACCTGCGCCGCCTCAGCTAGCGCGACGGTGAGGAAGCAGAGCTGCCACGAGGGAGCTTGCCCTTCGCTCGTCGAGAGCAGGCGGAATGAGCCCTTCGAGAAGTCGGGCGTACCGCCGGGCATGTACGCGCGGGGCTGGATCACGCTCCACGGAAGACCCTGCTCGCTCGACGGCTCGTCCGCCGTGTTCGACGTGTACGAGCCGTTCGACATCTGGTTCAGGAACTCGGCGTCGATCGCGTCACGGATCCACGCCTCGAACGTCGCGAGCGTCGCGGCCTGCGCCTCGTTGCGCGACGGAAGATCCTGGAGCGCGCGCGCGGCCTCGACGACGACGCGCAGCGCGTGCGCGCGCCCGCGGACCACGCCCATCTTCCCGTGGTGACCGGAAGCCTCGAGGTTGTGCAGGCGCTGGTAGAGGCTGTCGCCGTTCGTCACGGGGAGGAGCGGGAGCCAGCGGAGAACCTCGTGCGCGCAGGCGAGGAGCTGGAAGAACCCAACCGTGTCGCGCTTCGCGTGCCACGCCGCAACCGCTGCGTTGAACGCGCGGCAGTAGTGGAAGACGTCGATGCGCTGCCACGTCACGACGGCGGGATTCGGCCAGCCGCCGCCGATGAACTGCGCGAGCTGGTACGGCGGGTTCGATGCGACCGTCGCTCCGTCGAGGACGTAGTTCGCCGAGTAGCCGAGGTCGTCGCGCGTGAGCGGCATCCCCGTGTCGAAGTGGAATGCCGCGATCGGGTGGCGCTCGATCGTTCCGTCGAGCTCGGCGAGCGTCGTGCGCGTGTAGCGCGGGTGCAGGACGATGCCCTGTCCGCCCTGCTCTCCGCCGTCGGTGACGTTGCCCCAGCCCTTCAGTGGGCGTGCGCCGGTGGAGCTCGTGTTCTCCCCGAAGCCGCGCATGCGCCGCGGGAATCCGATGGCGGCGCGCGCGAGGTCGATCAGGCCGCGGTCGACCTGCATGAAGCGCGCGGGCAAGAGGTTGCCGTGCTTCACCGGCGCCATGCCCGGCTTCCACGCTCCGTTCGATCGCACGCGCACGCGCGAGATTCCGCGGGACCAGGTGTGCCCGACGCGCGGGTTCCACTCGCACGTCCAGCCGTCGACGGAGAAGAGCGGGCAGATCACCACGGGAGCACCGCCCGATCGAAAAGAAGGGCGCGCGCCGGGGGAGAGATTCCGACGCGCGCCCGTTCTCCATCGAAGGAGGCTTCCCGTTCCTCGATCCAAGTCAGGACGGTCGTGCGCATCAGGAGTTGCGCGCGTGCGTGCAACGCGGCTGCGGCGGCCGTCCCGACCCACCGTCGTCGTGTCGCGCGAGTTCTCGCGCGGCGTCGCGTGGATCCTCACACCGCGAGTCGGTACGGGTCAACGTCTAGGGCGGTGATTTACAACTCGGACGACATAATGTCGTGCGACACAAGAGGATGCCGCTTGACGACGTAGTAGCCTGCGCCGTCAGAGTTCGAGACGACCAGCCCCGACGCAAGCAGGAAGCAGCCCACTTCGGGAACTGCGATGCACACGGGCTCGCTCGCGGGCGCGGCGCTCGTGGTTGTCACGCGAAGCGCACGCGCGCGAGCAGTAGACGCGCTTGAGGTACTTGTTCCGCACGAACGTCGCCCGACAGCGAGCACACCTTGCCTCAACGTCGTCGACCCCGCTGCGGCGCCGCGCCTCGGATTTGCATGCGTTCGAGCAGTACCAAGGTCCCGTTGTGCGATTGGTCGCAACGTGCTTCCCGCAGATCGTGCACGGTTCAGACAGGGGCTTCGCCTGCATCGCTGCTTTGGAGCGAGCGTGGTAGTGCTCCCGATGCCATTCTCGACCGACATCGGACGCATGCCACGCAGCGGCCTTCTTTCGAGCGAAACGCTCGAGGGACCGAGCACTGACGGCCTTTCGTTCCGGAGTGGCCATGTGCTCGCGGAGATGAGCGCGAGCTTCAACGAGCTCCAGATTCTCTGCCTGGTTGTTTCCTCTGTCCCCGTCCCGGTGGTGGATGTGACTCCCCTGCGGAATCGGGCCGTTGTGGTGCGACCACACGACTCGGTGCAGTCGATTCTTGCCGTTGGAGAAGTACCTCTCTCCGCGGTGCATTCGGTACTGGACGCCAAGAAATACCTGCACGCGTGAGGACTTGACCGTGACTCGTTCGATCGTCTCCATGCGATCAGTCTATCGCGGTCGGGTACTAGGTTGCAGGCTTCCAGCCAGCCGCGCGAGGTAAGCAGTCGGTGGCCAAGCGTGCACGAGAACGACGTTCCGTCCTCGGCCGTGATTGTCAGCATTGACTCGGGTGCGCGCCCTCGAGGAGCTTGAACTGCGGGCATGGGTCCGATCGGCGTGTCGACGAGATCTCCGGTTCGGATATTCTCGATGGCGGTAGGTCCATCAGGCGTCGAAACGAGCGTTCCAGGAGCGAAGCAGGTGTGGGTCAGCATCCCGAAGCGCTGCGGGTCCTTGTCGATGTCGCCCGACCCGTCCTTGTTTCCCTGCACCGATTCGAAGTCGTCGATCAGCTTCGGGCAGCGCTCGGGGTCGACGAGCCAACGCACTCGGCCGTCGGCGGACATGAGCCGCGCGTTCACGGCGTTGACGCGCACGCGCTCGGGAGGGTTTGCATCGGGGACGTGGAATCGCAGCCGGCTCCCGAACACCGGCCCGAGCTCTTGGCGGACGATCTCCCAGTCCGAGCCCTGCACCTTGGCCGTGCCTCCCGCGCCGCCGGTCGCGTCGCCGTAGATCAGCACGAGGCCGCGGTGGTTGCGGTACGGCTGGCCTGAGCGCGCGAGCTTGTTCAGGAAGGCCCTGCAGACCAGGCGCGTGTTCGAGTCGTCGCGAATCCACACCTCGTCGATGCTCGCCGTGATCTCGCCAGCGACGCGCGGGTTCGTTCCCCAGTAGCGTTGCTCCTGCAGCACCTCGAGGATGCCCGGTGAGACGTTGAAGTCGAGCCCGAGCGCGAGCGGCTCGTCGGCGAAGTACGGGAGCCGTTCTGCAGCGTGGAGCGGCCGCTCGAAGGGGTAGTAGATCCGGCCTTCGAGGTTGATGAAGTCGGCGTCGTACTCCTGGGAGTAGCTGCGCGGGTCGAGCGTGCGCCGCGCGGACGCGTCCTCGTCCGGGTCGATGACGCTCGAGCTTTTCCAATGGAACCCCGCCCATTCGGGATCCCCCGACTCGGTGGCGTAGCGGAAGAGGTTGAAGAGCGTCCGGCGCCCCTTCGGCTTCCCGACGAACCGCGCGCGCCCGGGCGGACGTCCGGGAGTCGAGAGCGCAGGGCGCACCGTCTTCTCCCAGACGCCGGCCTTCATCGCGTCCAGCTCGTCGAGACAGATCCAATCGAGCGGCTCGCCCTCGACGCGCTCGGCCTTGTCCATGCCGACCACGCAGACGCGCGTCGTCGTGACGAGCTCGATCTCGAGCTCGGTTTCTCGGACGTCGGCGATCGCCGGCTTTGGGATCCTGGCCTTGAGGTCCTCCCAGTAGATTTTCTTCGCTTGCTCGCGCGTCGGAGCCGCGAACACGAACTTCGCTCGAGATGGGCCTTGGTACTCGAGCGCTTCGACGACGCCCGGGCGCTTCGCCCCGATCTCCGTCTTGCCGGACCGGCGCCCGGCGACGATGACGATGAAGCGCTTCCTGCAGCGCCACAGCTTCGCCTGCTCCGGATGAGGCCGAAGCGGCTTCCAGAGCTCCGAAGGGAGCGAGATCATGCCGCCGGTTCCGCGGTCCCCCCAGCCTCACCCGTTGGGGTGGATTCGAGCTCAGGTTGCGTGGACGGCACGCTCTCCCGCATCTGCGCGATCCACTCGCGGATCTCCGTCGCCGTGTCGCGCGGGTCCTGTCCCTGGCCCTTGTCGCCTGCAGCTCGGTTGTAGGGATCCGGCCGGCGCGCGGCGAGCAGCTTGTACGCCATGGCGTCGGAGAACTCGCGCACGTAGTGCACGCCGTTCTCGCCCATGTTGACGGGCCGGCGGACTCCGCGCGTCGCGCGGCGCAGCATCGACGCCTCGAGCAGGTCGGTGAGCGTCTCGCTGATCTGATCCCACGCGGCCGCGAAGCGCTTGTCCTCGCGTCGGTTCCGGTAGACCGTCGCGCGGCTCTTCCGCGCCGCCTTGCACGCGTGCACGATCGAGTGGTGCTTCCGGTAGGCCCGGAGCCACGTCTTCATCCACGGCCTCGAGAACGGCGCGCCGTGGTCCACTCCGGCCGGAGTGCTCGGATTCGGTGCGGGCTGGGACCCGCTTCCTTCTTCAACGCGCGCGCGCGCGATCTCGCTGGGTGTCTTGTTCGGTTCGATGCTCCACGGCTCCAACTCTCCCAGTTGTGAGATTGTAGATCAGGGTCCGGTCGGGTCGACTTCGCCCGTGTTCGATTGCGACTGCGCAAAGCGCGAGTCGAGGTGCTGGTAGACAAGCACGCGCAGGCCGTCTCGGTCGCGCTGGAATCCCGTCCGCTCGTAGGTATGCACGAGCTTCTGGTGGGTCGCCAAGAACCCGGAGGGCTCGAACGGGGATGAGGCGCGGATCCGGGCGTGGTGCGAGAGCGTCAGGAAGCGGTCCGGGGCCATGTCGAGGACGAGGCCGTCGAAGGGGCCGGAGTGGAGCTCCACGGGGAAGAGCTCGGCTTCGGCGGACTGCGGGGCGCCCTTCGGGAACTGAGCGGGGACCGGGATGGCGATCGAGGCGGGATCATGGGGAGCGCTCACGGGGCCGTGCTCCCTTCCTCGTCGTCGTCCTGGTGCGCTCGAGCTCAGGGCCAAGTGAACCCGCCGTTGATCGCGTAGTCCTTCACGTACTCCAGCGCGCCCACGATCTCGAAGTCGGAGACCGCGCCGTAGTGGGAGCGGATCGTGTCGACCAGGGCCTTCGCCAGCGCGTTCGAGTGGCGGCAGTCCGTATCCACGAGCTCGGAGGGAAGCGGAAGGAAGTCGGGGGAGGGATGGGGCTTCTTGGAGGCGGTCACGGCTTCGGACTCCCTTCGAACACGAGCGACTTCCAGTTCGTGCGCGGCGAGCGGTTGGAGCAGTTGACGAGCACGAATCCATCGGCCTTCACGATGCCGAGGCGCGCCGCGCGCTTCATCGCGGGCCCCCACGCCTTCGCGTCGATCCCCTCGGGCGTTCCGTAGACCGCGCGCACGTCCTCCGTGGCGAAGTGCGCGTGGCGCTTCGCGTACTCCATCACCTGAGCGCAGGCCTCGACCTCCCAGCCCGGGGAGCGGCGCTCCGCGGCGTGTGCGGAGCGGGACATGCCGAGGTCGCGCTTCGCCTCCGCGAGCGCGCGCGGCGTGACGTCGACCATGCGGCCTACCACGCGTCCGGTGTGGTCCCGGCATGCGATCGTGTCGGGTGGCAAGGACGGGTCGACGACTACGTCGAAGTCGAGGAAGCGACGGGCCTGCTCGACTGGGCGAAGGGCATCGAAGAGCGGCCCCGCGCTTTCCTCTCGTCCCTCGAAGTCGGCGGGGCGCTTCATCGCTCGGCCTTCCAGACGATCGGCTGCGCAGCGGCCGGGACATACAGGGGATGGCGCGGAGCGCAGTGCTTCGTCACGCCGAGGCAGTGCAGCGGCCGCGGGAGAATGTCGAGCACGCCGCGCAGCCGAGGGAGAACGAAATCGTTCGCGCCCCACGCGCAGACGATCAGATCCGCCTGCTCCCCAGCCTCTCGGATGTGCGCGTCGTTCTCAGGTCCGATCGGATCGCGAACGCGCCGGAGCTCGCTCGGATCCGTCGCGCGCCACGCGAAGAGGTTCACGACGTCGAGCCGCTCGCATCCGAACGAGCGCGCGAAGCCGATGCAGCGGCGGATCGTCGGATCATCCACGCTCGCGTCCGCCGTGCTCGGGTTGAGCATGACGAACAGCACACGCTTCGATCCCGTCGAGAGCCCCGTACGCCGCAGCCGGTAGCGGTACTGGCCGCACGGAGAGATCAGCGCCGAACCTTGCCAGTCGTCGCGCTTCATCCTTCTCGCGCCTCCTGCGCAGTGTCCGATCGCTTCAGGTCCGCTAGGCACTCGGCGCACAACGGCACGTCGTCCGCGTCGTGACCCGTCGCGCGCGCTTCGCATCCGTCGCACCACTCGGCTCCCGTGGCGGCGTTCAACTCGGCGCGCAGCGACTTGATCTCGTCCGTCCAGGTCACGTTCGCGTTGCGGAGCGCGACCGCGCAGAAGCGGGCCGTCTCCTTCGACTCGGCGAGTTCCTTCTTCTGCCGCTCGTTCGCCTCCAGCGCAGAACAGAGCTCCGACGCCAGTCTCTTTTCGAGCGGCGTGAGCACGCGCACGACGACACCGCCGAGGATCTCGCGCAGGTCTTCCGGCGTCAGCGGGGCGGGGGAATGGTCAGGCATGGGACTCCTCCATCGGGAACTGCACCGCCTCGCGCTGGAGCGAGGTCGCGACGCGCATTCCGTCCGCGCAACGCATCGAGCAGAACGGGCCTTCTCGCGCGGTCCAGTAGCGCACGCGGTCCGGGTCGAGCTTGTGCTGGCACTTCGAGCACCACACGTCCGCCGTGCTCGTGATCGACGCGCCCGGAGGCGACGCGAAGAGGTCGCGCTGGGTTGAAGTGCTCGGGATCATGCGGCACTCCAGGGCTTCTCGGGCCAGTCGAGCGCGCGGCCGTGGGAGCGTAGCTTCACGAAGCCGTCGCGGTACTCGGCGCGCACCTCGTCTCGGGAGCGGCCCCGCACCGTCCTGAGCACGGACTCCTCCCGATCGGTCAGCACGCACACGTATCGCTGCACGATCTCGTCCGCAGCGTCCCAGCACGCCTTGACGTGCGGGCCCTCCTCGGGAAGCAATCGGTTGACGACGAGCACGGCGAGTCGCTCCTCCAGCGCGTCCAGCTCCGCGCGCAGCTCATTCCCCATCGTGATCCAGTCCTTCGGGCTCACTCTCGCACCCTCCACTCCGAATACCG
>ERZ724505.361-NODE-361-length-29792-cov-7.875845_pt1 | contig 29792 bp, 44 predicted proteins | sample MGYA00376038_ERZ724505 | MGnify/ENA primary metagenome ERZ724505 (study PRJEB28724, sample SAMN07190884) | wastewater metagenome | isolation source: effluent of sewage treatment plant in Hong Hong | place: Hong Kong | collected 2016-03-17 ...
TGTCTCAGAGCGTGGGGCTAATGGCTCATTCACAATTGACATCCTAGGAGCAAACGCTGATTCAACACGTGGTGGTAACATGAGTGACATAGAGTTTATTTGTTAAGCATATTCCCTACTGATTGCATGACGACTTTGTAGAATCGTAGGAGGACTCTTCCTAAGTCTTTTCGGCTTATTGGCTGTTCAAGATTTGCAGCTGACATAATACCTGTGTCAGCTAGCCATGCTTGTACTTCCTCAAGCTCGGTATCTTTTGGTGTGCTTTGTAGCTCTTTAGCTGCGTCGTAGTTCATAAGTAGTGGTAAAGGGTCAACTGCACCTGCATATCCATTCTTGGTATCTGCGTTTGCTGGTCTGTATTCAAAGTGAAGATGAGGGCCAGTAGAGAAACCAGAATTACCAGTAAGACCAATTACCTGTCCTTCAACGACTGGTTGGTCTTTACTTACCTGTACTACGTATAAGTGACCATAGATCGTAAGAGAACCATCAGTATGACGAATACGAATGTGGAGGCCATACCCTACTTTCTTGTCGTCTCTAACCATTTCTACCTTGCCATCCTTAGCAGCGAATACTTCACGATGCGCTAAGGGTGAGTCAACAAAACGTGTTCTAAAATCCACACCGTTATGAGCTTTTAACCCCATTGGCTTATAGATCTGTGGATTCTCACCAAATTTCTGTGTTATTTCTCTCTTATCGAGTGGCCAACGTAAGTAAGTCATAATGTATATAATAAATAGTAACTAAGAAATAAGCGTTCTACCACTTGTCGCGACACGCTTTCCAACTGTCATGCCGATTGCATACTTGTCGTTTACATAGTTTGCTAAAGCATTTAGTTCTGCCGGCAATAACTCCTTTGCGAATCCTGCTATAAGTGCGACATTCCAGTTGCCTGAATCGCTACCAGCACTGTATTGCCCAATAACCGCTAAGCTTAATGGACTCACTGAGAATGTAACTAGTTGTTTGGTTGTTCCCTGACTAACGTGGTTAATAAAACTAGTGGTGTTTTTTCCATCAGTTAGTTTAGCAAGCATGTAGGTTGTTCCGGTTGTTGGTACGTTAAATGTTGGTGTTCCATCACCGGCTCCTCCAAACCATAGTTTTCTTCCGTTATCTGTTCCTATTGATGATGTTTGGCCACTAGCACCACCTGAACCTAATGCAATTATTCCTGAGAATAGTGTTGGCTGAGTATTTGAAGATTTGGCAACGACTACCAGCGTGTGTGGCTGATTTGCAAAGTAGTTAACTGCTGCTGTCATTATGTTACCAGTACCTGAAACAAGATTAACAGTTGGGTATCCATTGATACTAGATGCCGTGTAAGTAAACCTTAGGGATGAGGTAGCCTGTGTCATGTGCGTACCATTGCCAGACAAATCATCCCACTGTGATACTTTGTTAGAACCATCTAGAGTAACTCCCTGGTCAGCTTCGTAGTAAAAAAGACACTTTGGTAGTTGTGATGGCTTTGCTACTGGCAATACTGGCAAACCGTAGGGGACATCGTTTTGTGACCAATAAGGATTAGATACTGTTCCTGTATCATTATTTACTGAGCTGTCAGCAATTGATGAACCTGTCCCATCATTCAGCTTGTATCTTCTAATAAGTCCTGTTGTTGGAACCTCTCTCGTCGCATACATTGTTGCAATATCATTGACTGATAGTGCCACATTCCAAACCCTAACATCAGATATTCCACCAGTTAATGCATTACTTGATGAGTAGTCCCTGCCCATATAAAGCAGGCTGTTTGTAGTATTCATTGTAATTGAACCACTGCCATTTATAACAACGCCATTCAAACTAATGATTAACGGTGCGCTTCCACCTGCATAAGTCACAACAAACTCGTTTATTTGATTGGGGACTATGGTTGTGACACCTAGTATAACTCCAACACCTTGAATGTTGAGATTCCAGGTATTTGCGCTTGTTCTCAGTGAAATACCTGTCCCTGATCCAGCCGCACTACCAATAGAGAATACTGTCTGTGTACCTGATAAGTTATTAATGTATGCATAGCCAGCAATTGAAAATGCGGAGCTCCCACTAATACCAATATTTGTGCCAGAGGTTGCTACAGTTGGAGATGAACCATTACACATTAATGAGCTGAACCCGATTGGTATTCTCTTAACACGATTTGTAGCGTCTGATCTTGGCATAGTATTAATTACTCTACTACTTTAGGTTTTCTATGTCCTTGATCTTTTTAAGGTTTGCTACAGCTTCTTTAGATGGATTAAGTTCAATAACTTGTTCCTCCATAGCTAATGATAAACTTTTTTCCTCTACCTTTTTTGCTAGGTGAGTATCATTAAAATGATTCAGCGCCTTTTTCAGATCTACCTCCGTGCATTGATATACTTGTTGTTCTTGGTAACCATCATCGGCCTCAAATGTGACATGGTACTTTGACGTGCCATTCTCTAATGTTTCTTCTTTTTGTATATAGCACTTAGGCATACAATCTAAGGTTATTTATAGGTGATAAACGTATTATGTTCACTTGCAGTTGCAGAAGCTGTATAGGTGGCTAATGTTGTTGAGATAGCAAATGCAATACCAGTTGAACAATATAATCCACCAGCTGGTAACATTGCGTGATCAATATCTTTAAAAGAGTTTGGTGGTATCAAGAATGAGACAAGCGGCACAGACCCACCTGCTGGAGTAGTCGAAACATTATGTATCTGACCGTATCTTGCTGATGCATTGTTATTTTGAAAATGCATGCTGACTACATTTCCTGCTGTTGACTTAACGTTAAGTGTTAAGTTAGCACCATAGTTTGTAAAAATTGTGGGAGCGTAAGTAGAAACACCTGCGTGTAACTTTTCAGTAATTGCAGCAACACCATTTGTATTATCTTCATTTACTGCTTGACGCTGTTCAACAGACTTTAAATTGCCGTTAATATCTCCTTGAAGCACAACAACATTCCCATCTGCTAATGTTGGTGGGGTAGCGTTATAGCGGAGACCTGGTAGAGTATTGATCCAGCCAACAAAAGAAGTGGCAACTGCAACTATTCCAGATCTAATTCTGTCCCAAGTAGATCCATTGTAGGCATAACCTAGTGATCCAGTCCTTGTTGTTGATGGATTAGATTCTGCATCACCAGTAGTACTTGCATCTGGTGTATTAGCATTTGTACTGATACCTTGAGCAAAGTTTATATCTAAAGTGCTAGTAGTTCCGCTATTTTTAGTAAACTTCATACTACGCCAAATCACTCCACCTTTTTTTCGCTCTGCATTTGTTAAGCCGGAGTATAGTGTGACAAAGTTAACACCATCTATAGAGTACTGCACATCAACGTTGATAGTGCTTGGAACAGTTAACTCAAATGAGTTAATAAGTACTTGCTGGTCAGCGTTGCTGTTTTGTGGGATTGTTACAGGACCACTACTGAGATCAATCTGCGTTTCGAACAATTGGATGTTCTTCATTTTTGATAGTTTCTGTACTGTACATATTGTATACAAGTATAGTCACTAGCAAAAGTACTTTTCAAGAAAAGTAGTGAGTAAAGTAATATGCAACAACCAAGGTAATTAAGCTGGTAAATGCGGTATGTACTGTTCTAATTAAAAACTTACTAACTTTAGAACCACTACTCATTACCTTCTTTGACTTTTCTACATGCTGCTTGATAGGCTCTAACTCGTTTTGAATGAGCGATCTAGTGGTTGTTGCCAGGTTGTGAACCGCAATAAGCTCTTGCTTTGTAGCATAATCCCTAGCAACACTTGCCACGTACTCCCTGTGATTAACAACTAGGCTATTAACGTTTTGCTCAATGTTTTGAACCATTGTAAAAAGGGTTCCCATATTCCATTGAACATCCCCGTAATGATCCTTAGGGAGTTTAGCTGGCATTTATTGAATGATTAGGCTATCACCATAAGCTTGTTTTACAGCATCAGGAGTGACATTGGAAAACTTTATTGTAGGCTTAGATTCGTCTCTAGCAGCATAGTACATTTTCTTAAGCTCTTTCGGTATGTTTGTTGTTGGAACAAATTCTCTTTGTTTCTTTAATTTCTTTTCAATCTTAGCAACAACCATATCTCTTTCTGCTTTAGTTTTTCTAAAGTCATACTTGTTAAGCTTCATTTCTTTCTCTAAAGCAAAGACCTTTTCTACATTTTCATTGTTTTCTTGAAGCCACTTCTGTCTTAGATTGTCGTGCTGTTTTGAGAGGTTTTTTATTTCCTCTTCTGCCTCTATTGAACTCTTACCATCAAGCAGCGCGTAGAGCTTGTGGATAGTTGTATTTAAATCCCAAAAGCCCCTCTGTTGGTGATAGTTCTCATCACCACTTTTTAGATTTTCTAATATTATTTCTCTTGTTAGGGTATCACTGGTTTCGTAACCATACTCATTTAAAGATTTGTGAATTAACTTTATTGTCTTGCTCTCTTTCCACTCTTTCGATTCAAGAATTTCTTGAAATGTATATTGATACTCTTGGTCACCATTTTGGAATGTAAAATATCCCTGATCTTCGTTGATAGTTATTTTCATATTTTTTAGTTACCTACTGTCGTATAATAACCAGCCCACCAAGTTTCTGCATTGCTTGGATTACTCAGCTCTGCAACATTAAGTCTAAATCCGAATCGCGTAATATTGTTTGCTGTTGGTGTAGCTGCATATTGTGAAGAAACTGTAGTTAAAGTTACCGATGAAGGAACATTTGACATGGTTCTCTTAAAGCAAACACCTACACTAGACTTTGATAAAGCAGTACCAGAAGAGTAATCACCAGCAGCACAGTAACCCTTTTCTTGGATACCAGTTGGTAAAAAGTAGTTCTGTTCACCTACAATATGTATTCTTGTTGATAAAATAGCGTAACAAACCTGTCTAAAGTAATCATCATGACCAGGTATGGCGTTAGCTACATAAGATGCTCCTCCTGTTGTTGAATAGTACATTGCTCCAGCTGTAAAGTAGGCTGGGGCATTAATCACGCTACCTTGTAAATACACCTGTTGAGTAGATCCTGCACCCCCTGTATGAGTAATAACAGCAAAACCCCACACCTCACAAATTCCAGACTCTGCAATAGTCGTATCCATTGGATACCATCTTGTATCTGACTTCTTTAAATACACCATCTGGCCATCTACCCAGTTTGCACCAGCAGTGACAGTCTCAATTATTCTGTGGTCTTTTTTTGTTCCTTTTACAAATAGTATTTCTGTTGCTGATATTGCGTATGCAACTGAACAGCCATACTTACCTATTGTTGTGGTGATTGCACCAGGTGTACCTGAAGGGAAATAGAACGTGTTTGGCGTTAGCCCTGAAAATCCAGTTATATAACCACCTTCAACGTATATGGTCACAGCCTGAGCTGCTCCCGTAGCAGCACTAGCTGCAAAAAAGAATTCAAGATTAGAGTCACCTTTATTGTAAATGTCAGCATCTGCTTTATAGACTCTATTATCTGAAGGATCTACGTATACTAAATCTCTTATAGAAAACGCCTCTCCGCTTGTCCCTGATACTGTTAAAGCTAATGCATCAGAGCGCAAATTGTTGATTTGGCTTGCTAGTGCTGGATTACCAGCGACTACTACACTTGATAATGGCATATGGTGTACTAAGCACTGTTACTGTATTTGTACTGTGCATGTACAGTATACAATCTACTATAAGACAGTGCCAACTAAAGTTATAGTTAAAGTGTCTGCTGATGTTTTTACGATAGATGGCAAGCTAACGTGATCAAACAACTGCCCACTATTCGGACTTCCTGTCCCATCTATGTAAGCTCCTGCCTCAGTGAGCGTTCCATTTCCACTTGCCGAGTTAAAAAAGAAACTGATAGTTGCAATATTATTAACTCTACTGTTGCTTGAGACAGTTGTGCGCGCTAATTCTGTAACCAACTGTGTGTCAGTAGATGCAGGAGACGCAGCACCAGTACCAACTGCAAGGTAGTTGATTATGCCCGTATAGGTTGTCTCACCATTCAAGCGTGCAGCTATTACGTTTTTACCTCGATCACATACAACGTTATGTATTTCGTGGTATTCTTTAATTTCGTTTGTCACTGCATCCCTTAGCACGATATGCATTATCCCATCCAGTGATGTTTTTTCTTGAAGTGAATGATTCATAGTTTTTTATTAATTCCAAACGTCACAAGTTGTGCCGTCGTATAGCAATCTACTGGTTGTCGTGCCAGCATCGTTTGACCAGACACGCTCTGTACACAAAAGAGTTGAGTAAGAACTGCTCACTGATACGCTCTCTGAAATACCTTCAATTTTATTGAGCAACTCGTCATCGTTTATAACAATGGCGTTTTGATCTTTGAGAATTTGCGCCTGCAAGAAGTAAAGGAGGCTCATTGTCTTTGTAGTGACAAGAGACACCTGATATTCGAAATCGTTCGGCCCCCTAGCCCGAGCGGTAACTGTTTTTATCAGATAATCTTCATCTAACCCTCTCAATGTCGACTGAACATTTTGTGTCATGCCAGCGTGTAAGCCGCTCTGACGGGTTATATATGAAGCCTCCAATGCTTCTGCAGACCATTCTAATATCTCTTGCTGCGCTCTTTGTTGAGCTCCTGCTGTACTCTTAATCGTTGGATCAACAATAATGTGCTGTGTCTCACCATAGCTACTAATCGACGCGTTGTCTTTATACTGCGCAATAACGGGAAAATAAGGTTTGCCATTCCAAACAATACTAGTTGCCAGTGCAGGCGCTGTGTTAAATTTGAGTACTTTTTCGTTGAAGTTATAGAGAACATCGAAGTCTAATAACTCAATGAAATAGAGTTTGTTTGTTCCAGCTGACCATGACGCATTGTAAGTATTGCTTAAACCATCGTAATCACTCTGTGCTCCAGCATCTATTTGATAGTAGTTGGCAGCATCATTTGCTCCGCTTCTGGTAATAACAACATGGTACGTTGTACCAGCATTAAGTACTGCACCAGTTACCGTAAATGTAGTCTCTACATAAGACGTGGTAAGCGAACCACCTGCAACTGTAGCAGTAGTTGAAGTGCTAGAGCCGCTCGGTGTATTACTACCGCTATCGCTAAAAAACTGAACTTGTAAGTTATCTACAGGTGCACCAACCTTACGAACTCTTAACTTCACGCCATTTCTCCTACCGTGAGCTGTAGTAATGACTTGCTGTGCCTGACGAGTCCTAGCAGCTGCATCACCTATAGTCACATTAGCTGTCCCGAATGTGGTTTGCTTTGCACCAACATTAGAAGTATACGAATCAAGATTCTCTACCCCAACAGCTCTCGTTGTACCAGCAACAGTTAGCGTATAGTCGGTGTATTTGTATGCAAGCTTGAATAACTTATTTGTACCATCAACTTGGTGACTTAAATCATCGTTGATTGCGCTTCCCTGATACTCTCCACCTCGAACATAAATAGAGTTCCTTAACTGGTCAGCATTCCTTTTTACTACTAACGATTTTGGTACATAGTTGCCACTGGTGTCTGTTAAATCAAATGGTGCAGGTTCAGTGAACTTGGCAAAGAAATGTATGTCTTTGTTCTCATCTACATACCACTGCCATTGAAACAGCTCAGCCATTTTTTGAAACGCTTTTGATGGCTGGATGTAGTTAAACGCCATGTAGCTCACTATCTGCGTTGCAGAAAATGAAGCGTTGCAGGTAAACGCACTGGCTTTGTGTTCATTCCAGTTATCGAATGTGACATTTACAGTCGTAGCAGCAACAGCTGTAACTTCTAATTGAATGCGTGAAATTGAGCTCCATGAAGGGCTACCAGTAGTAGAGAATCCAGACTTTAAAAGGTGGACTCTATTCCATCCAGATACTAGGCCAGTAATTGACTTACTATAGTAGGTTGTCATAGCTGTGTTGCCCAACTTCATGACACAGCTTGAAAGGTTTGAAATAGTATCTACATACACATCAATATCAATATAGTCGCTCGTTGAGTAGCCAGTAGGCTGTAGGTTTAAAGCTATATCCCTATACGCTGTTGTGGTTGATCCTGAGCTAGTTAGAACCCTACCTTGAGAACCAACCCTAAAATTTGTCGTATCCGCTGACCCAGCGCTCCATATTTCGTTTGTTTCAAAAGTAGCAATACCTATACGATTGTTCTTGTTAATAAACGTATTAAGGATATCGATAATAATGTTAATGACTGGCTTATTTTGGTAGCTTTCCACAACCAAAAAGCTGTCCATTGCGTGCGTGTAGTCCTTAACTACTACCTGAAATCTGATTTCGTCCACTAATGATGTCTCCTGAATATCTACAATATTGCCACCAAACATTTTTACGGCGTCTTGATACAGGGTAACCTCATCTAATACAGCAGGTATAAATGAAGAAGATCCGAACTTATCATAAGAAAACCTAAGCGTATCTACTTGGTCAGTAAGGTTCTCTTGTAACTCTACACTTTTCCATGCAATAAGACTCGTCCTGTCTACTCCGTTAACGTAAATCTGTAATGCCATATTCTTTTAAAAACGTTGTTGAAGTCTAAGCTTGTCAAAGATCATGTCACCTATCTTTTCAGCAGCACTGTGATCTAACAGTGTATTGCCAGTAATGGTGATGTTCACAGTTGACCCACCCATCCTAGAGTTAGGCAGCACTGTTCCAGATTGATCAGGTACAAATAATTCAGGCCCATTTTCTCCAACAATTGAAGGCTTACCAACACCAGGTCTACCACCGTTAGCGAATAAACCAAGGAAGCCAGTTCCACCAAACATTCCTGTTGCTTGTGAAATTTTATCCTGACTCTTATCCCGTGTTGTAAGGTTCATGTACTTGTCGTAATCAGGATCCATGATTGTTTTTGCTGATCCATAATATTTAGGATTCACTGTAGTAAGCTTTCCAATTTCATTACCGACCTTTACTGTTGTAGTCTGTAGTCTGCTAAGTTCAAGTTGCGCCTCTTTGCTAGTTTCTGATATCAATCCAAGCTTTTTTGCTATGGATTCAATCCCAGTACTAACCTCTTCCCAGTTCATTAATATCCAAGTAAGCGAAGCAATGATTGCCGCTAATGCTAGGCCCCATCCACCCAATCCGACACCGGTTAGAATCTTTAGCGCTGTACTTACTTCACCAATTGATTTCGCAACAGACATGGTCGCAGACAACCCCTCCATAAGCTTAACGAAAGGGCCAAGAGCAGCACCAGCAGCAAGTAATTTTACCGTCCATTCAGCAATTTGTTTTACCAACTCTGGGTTTTGCTTTACCCAATTACCTACTTGTTGAATAAGTGGCGTTAGCCCCTCAACCATTTCAGTTACTACTGGTAAGAAGTTTTGAGCTGCTGTGTTTACTAAACCCTTCATTGTTCCTTCAAAATCATCAAATGCCTGATCTGCTTTAAGAGCTGAATCAATAGTTTTAGAATCTAACATAACGCCCATTTCCTCAGCCTTCTTTGTCCATTCCTTTAAACTCATTGAACCCTCACCAAATATAGGCAACAGGTCAGTACCTGCTTTACCAAAAAGCTCTATAGACTTTCTAACTCTCTCTGTTGGATCGTCCAACTTGGCAATCGCATTACCAATAGTAAAGAACTGCTTTTCAATTGGCTGGTCTTGAATGTCCTTAAACTTCAGTCCAAGATCTTTAATTGATTTTTGGGCCTTTACTCCTGCATCTTGCATGTCCAATATATTCACACCAAGCTTCTTCATACCCAACTCCATTGCACTTATTGGCACACTTGTTTGATCAGCTGCTAGTTTTAAAGCAGATATTGAACTAGTAGCAAGGCCTGTGCGCTTCTGCATATTATCTACTTCCTCTGCCAAACTTCCCATATCCTTAACAGATTTCACAGCAAACGCTGTGATGCCTGCTAGTGCTGCTGCTGAATACGTGGAGATTTTCTTAGCTGCATCACCAATACCCTTAACAGCATCAGATATTTTCTTACCAGCATCTTGAATCTGTTTACTAGCATTATCTTTAGCTTGAAGTTGTATAGTGAGTGTCTGATTATCAGCCATAGGTTAATTATTTGATTTCTTTTTCTCCCTCTGATCCTCAAATTCTATATAGCTTATTAATGCTGATAGATCTCGGTAACTTTCTTGTTTAAGGACACTTGGGGCAATCCCTGTTCTAAGAGATAAGAATGGTATTACGGCTTCTTTATGCCTGCCCTTAAATAAAACGACCTCTTCTATTGCTGCCCTGTCATATCCAATTTTTTTTTATAGTCTTCGAATGTTTCTTCAACAAATTTAATTAACGCCTTACCATCTTCTGGATGCATCCCCTTCATAAGATCTATAACTCTACCAGGCAATGGAACACCTTCTGCGTTACGAACTGCTTTGACTAGTATCTCCACTTTATTATATTTAGCATTCACCAATACACTTCCAGGAACCTTTCCTTCCCACCTGTCTGTCTCAGGGTTTATAGATCCTTGTGTATTTGCTATCATGTACGACTCAATAGCGTCGTAGTCTCCAAAACCGGGCTCTGCCTCAACATCAATTTCCCACTGAGATTTCGGAAGTTTAAATTTAACTATCATGCTTAGTAAGAAGTTACTAAATTGGTAAGAACAACATCTAACATTTTGCTATCTGAAAGATTGAAATACGCTTCAAAATCAAATGATTCTTCTACCAACTCGTTGAGAGATAAACGCCTAGTATAGTTAGTAATTGAAGCGCTATAAAAGTCGATCTTAAGCTCGGGGTTTGAACTCGTTCCGATGGTTGCTGTATGTAATAGGTCAAAGCGCAATGCTTGTTTAGTTCCAGCATTTTGAAGTGCAGAATATGTTGTTGCATTGTGCACTAAGGTAACACTACCTCTTGCAGTAAAACCTTGGCTTAAGAAATCGTTGGGAGCAGTAGTTCCCAACACATCCTCAGAAACCAGGTTTTGAGAAAACTCAATAGTAGCACTTCGGATGGCTACTGCACTGGCTCCACTCAAGCCAGATTGGGCATTCGCATTCTTGAATGTGAGGTGTTGTGGCAAAAAGTCGTACTCTGCAGTATTGGCAACAGTGTTAGTTGCAGAAGCTGAAGCCTTGGACATGGTAGTAACCTCATATGTACAGTACTTGCCACGTTCATAGTTTATTCTCAGTGTATTCACTACAGCATTAGCGAAACGAACATCTGCATTAGCATCTTTGTGAGCAACAGTAATTGAAGGATGCTGTACTGATTGAAGAACTGAGAATGTATGATCGTATACAGAAGTATTTGGAGAGCTTTTGGCAACAGAATTAACAGTCCCCATAAGAGAAAGGAAAAGTAGCCCAATGTGATCGCTCTTAATTTTTGTGCTCCACGCAGGTTCTGCAAAATTCTTAACTACTGCATAATCGTCAACTGATTCAAGACGAGCTAGAGCAGCTTCGTTAGTCACTGTACCTACTTTGTCATCAATACTTCCAATATCCATCCAAGCTACTCCATAGGTAGGAGCAACTGCAGTTCCTCTAGTTGATTCTTTACCGACACCAATCCAGGCTAATCGGCCGACTTCTTTTGCCATAGTGATTAAGAGTTATTTTTAATACTTTTTTCGAGCACCTCAAGAGCATGCTCCATATCTTTTGCCCAAACAGTTATGTCGTGCTCAGGAAAATTGTATGGTTTTAGCTCTACTTTTACTGACTTATCTTCCTTGGAATTTTTCATATAAATATGATACACACAAAGTATACATGTACTGCACAAATTTAAAATAGTAGAGCTACGTAATAACCTGTTCTTCAATTGTTCCACTAAGCCGCATTATAGCTACTTTAATGCTCGCGTTACCTTCACTGTACTCAGCAAAATCAACAGTTATAGGGTCTGTGTAGTCAACATTGCCACCTAAAGTATAGTCAGTATCGAATGCAGATTTTATAGCATCAACACATGCATCTAATATTCTGACGGCATTATCTCTGCCAATAATATCCATCTCCTGGTGGACTAGAATACTAAAGCTGTACACTCTTTTGTTATCAGTGTTAGTAAACATCTCGTTCTCGAGTCGTATTGGTTCAAATGTTGCTGCTGGATACCCAGTAAAATCTGTGTGGTGCTTATCGTCTACAAATGTTAGGGGCTGTCCTGAACCTGATAGTGTTGCTAATTTACTGCTAATGTAAGTTCTAAGTGTGTTGAAATCCATTTTATTGAGATAATTCTTTAATAATGTTATTGAGGGCTTTATCGAAATACTGGTTGATACTTTCCTGTGATGCCTCTATTGAATCTTTGAAGAATGGTTTTCCCTTAGTTCCTTTTCTCATAATTGACCTTTGAACTAGAAACGGTGGTATGCCATGCCTATCTGCCCACCCCTTAATAGCTGAAAGCGGTACGTAGTGAGGTCTAGTCCCTTCATGAACATACAAGGCATATGGTGCTTTATTTTCGAGTAGACCTTTTAGTATTTCAAAGCTTGTAACCATTCCTGAATTTCTTAGAAAACCCTGGTCAACTGGTGCTGCCATCCTCGCATTTGCTAGCAATGTGAATATTGACTGCTTAATAGCCGTATTCAGATGCTTAGTTGCTACCTTTGGCGATTGCTTGAATGCCTTCTGTAGTGCGTCTAGACCGCTTATTTTTACAGTAAGGTCTGCTGCCATAAACTACTTGTTAACACTCTTATTCAGAGTGCATACCAATACATCTTGTGATAGTTGCGTAAACCTTTGAATACCTTTCACTCCATACTCAGTACTTCCAATAACCAACCTATCGTTAGCTTGAATGTCTTGCGTTCCATCAGTCACAAATTGGAATGACTGTGAAATAATTCCTTGAGCACCTATCGTTTCATTAGTTGCAGTTGGAGAAAAATAGCCCATAACAGTAGGTGATTGTTCCACATAAGAAGACTTATCCCCTGTATACGTATTTCTCTTTACAGTTACTGGAGTTGAGTAGTTATATCTAAAAAGCATAGTTTCTATATCTATTAAGTGTCTTCCTAAGGTCAACATCTAGCTCTTTTTCCCAAACAACATTTGCCCCACCTACAGATTCAGTAGCAACGCCAAATGATTTCCTCTTATTAAAGATTCTGGCAACGAGTTCTAGACACGCCATTTGTAAGTCCTCTGGTATAGATGTGTAGCCACCCTGATAAATAACCCTGATATTTTGCTTTCCAACTGGAAGCGCGTAAAAAGTTAATTCACCTGTTTTATCGTTTCTTACATAGCCTGTCGAGGCATCATATGCTGTCCACGTTGGAGAGCTTAACGATCCACTAGCATAAGAAACACTTGTAATACTTACTATTGGGATGTTCTTCAAAAATATTGACTTGTTCCCCTCTTCAAAAGGGTCACCATCATAATATTCGGTTACATCACTAAGGCTATTTTTAAAGCGTAACCCACCACAGTAATTTTCTATCCATACACTACAGCTTGTTACAAGCGTACCAATAACTGTGTCCCAAGTAGTGGTTTGGATATCGAGAAAAGATTTTACGTTAGCGGTTGTGACAAGATCGTAGGCAGCCATAGAGTGGTAGAGGTAATAGCTGGGCAGGCCTCATTAAGAAACCTGCCCAAACAGCCTAAGCAGCTGTTAAAGAATTTAAACTTGCAGATCCTTGCTCCGCACGAAGTACCAAACAAACACTGAAAGCAAATGAAGGAGATGTTCCAGCAATTGTACAAAGAGCACGAACATAACGACGATTAGCAGCATCAAGATTTATACGACCACATGCAATCTTGTTGTCTGAAGTATCGGTTAAAGTTCCGAATGTAGTTACTGTAGTCCAAGTACTATTGTCTGGAGATGTTTGAATAGTAATAATGTTGGTCGCAGAAGTACCAGAGGCAGCCCCTAGATCAACAATTACCATAGCATCATCAGCGTAACCAAGAGTGTCAACACCTGTACCTGTTACAGTAGATGTTGCAACCTGTGGTCTGACAAGTGAAATTGCTTTATAGTTTTTACTTATATCCATATAGATTGAGTTAGAACAGCCACAAAGATTATTTCTTTGTCGCCTTTTGGCTTTTAAGCATCTTGTTTGGATGTGCTGGAGCAACCTTCTGTTCAGAAGCATCCACTTCAGCTGTATCGTTTACCGGTGCTTTCGCCTCCTGGACAAGCATGACGGTTTCACCAAAGTTTCGTGCTTGCTCTTCAGAAAGCTGGTGCACTGAATCTTTTTGGTAACCTAAACCCTCACACATGACGTTGGTTAAAAATTTGTAGCTGTTCATAAAATTAGAAAATTAGAAAATATTAACTTGCAGCAGTCTTCAAAACAGAGAAGCCAGTTGGGAGACCAACAGCTAAACCTGTGCGTTGAATAACACGTACAACAGATTGATTACTTGCGTATGCATTTACTGATCCAACAGTAGCAACATCAGAAACAGAAAGAGACATGCTCTTACGATCTCCATAGTAGAAACAGTTGAAGTTACCGAAGATTACGAACTTGGTAGATACAGCAGTTGCTGAAGTAGCAGGCATAACCTCACTTACATAAACTGGATATCCCCAAATGTAACCAGCAGGAACTAATACACCTCCATTAATTGTGTTAGGTACAATAGGATTTTGGAAAGTAACGATTGATTGGTTATTTTCTTGAATCTTTTGTACAGCACCAAATACTGAAGGACTCATTACCCAAACGCTACCTGGCAAGCGGGACATCTTGATCTGACTGATCATGTCGCGGAGATTGCCAAGAGATACATCTGTGAAAGCAGTCTTAGTAGAACCCATAGTAGTTACTTGAACTTGGCTATGAGAAAGAATTCCTGTGAAAGGAGATCCTGTACCAGTAAGTGCTTGAGTATCAATAGATGTAGCAATAGCCTCACCGAAGAGTTCTTCAACGAGTGTAGCAACATCTTGGTTTGCATCTTCCAAAAGTTCATTGGTAAGAGGAGCCAAACCAGTAAGCTTTTTAGCTTCGAGTTTAACATTACCGAATGTTGGTGAGCCATCACTACCAGCGTTTCCTTCACCATCCCAAGTAACTGTAGCAGCATTGCCCAATACAGGGAGGTTCATAACCTCACGGTTCATTGGGATTCTGCGTGCTAGTTTAGGGATAAGACCGACGTTTTCAACGATACGATCTACAGCAGTTGCTGTTTCTTCTGGTACTAACCAGCCACCTTCACTATCAACACCTTCGCTCATACCCTTAAGTACAGCAGCAGCATTGAAGTCACGTTTCATAGCAGCTTTGATAAACTCAGCTGTTACGCTTTTCTTTTTAGCTGCCTTTTGTTCTGGGTTTAAACCAGGTAGGGCATTTGCTTGTTCTTGATTGAATACACCATGTTTAAGATCGATTTTGTCGAGGCCTAAACGTTTAACTTCTGCTTGTAAAGCGCCGTTGACTGCAGTTGCAATATCATCGGTCATGCCTTTACTAACGGCAGCGGCTACAATTGAGCCTAATTTTTCGTCTGTTAAGACTTGTGGTTCTGACATAATTAATTAATAGATTAAAGCTTGCGCTCAAATTCCTTCCAATTAGCAAGGCCATAGCTTGCAGCTTTGACAATTGTCTGCATGGTCTTTTTCAACTGGTTGGCTTGTTCCTGTACATCTTTTTCTGGTGTTTCAGAGGCGTCGAGCAACGCCTGTAATGCATTAATTGCATCCTGCACCACGATTCTGTTCTTTTGAGAAAGAACACGACCTGCCTTTTCTTCGACTGCATAGGATTTCTCTGTGCCATCGCTCGTTGGGTATTCAGCGATAAGCGAAACAGGTACTTTCTGAGTGTCATCAGTAGGTGGCGTTTCTTCTTGTTTAGGTTCTTCAGCAATAGGCTTTTCTTCTTCTTGAATCTTAACTTCTAGATTGAGATACTTACTTTCAAAGCTCTTTAATCGATCTAATGCGTCAGGGTTTGCTGGAACTGACACAAAGCTCAGCTCGAGCAGTTCAGCTTTTGTAATAACAGCACCGTTGCGTTCGTGTGGTATGAAACCAACTGAGACTGTCTTAACAAAACCATCGTCATAAAGAGCTCTGACCTCTTGAGCAAATTCTGATCTAGCAAATACTCCTTTAGCGATTACTGATGTTCCCTCAACTCTAATGTCTGTAACTGCTCCAATAGGGAGAGAGCCGTAATCATGACCCCAGAGAAGAACAGGGCTCTTTTGAAAGTTAGTAAAATCCCAGGCTGACACTTTTATTACCTCTCCATCTCTATCAACTCCTTCTGTAGTAGCTACAACTTCGAACTCGCCTTCTCCAACAAATGTTTTCTTTTTTGGAGCTGACTTTTCAATTGCATCTCGAAGAGCTTTCGCTGCCTTTTCTGTATAAACTTTTACTAATTCTGGGGTTTGCATAAATAAGTTAATTAAGCCTTATGGCTGTCCCTTAATGACTGGGATAATCGTGCACCGACAACGTGGATGTAACTGAGCAATTTCAACTGGGCCGTCGTAGTTCTGGTAACCCATATCACGAAGTCCCTGCACATCTAAGAAATGATCGTTTAGATCTACTTCTTTACCATGCATCAATGAACACTCAGGGCACGTTCTTTCATCCAATGCCGTGTACCAGATCTTGCTTTCAACAACATTTGATTGGTTCCATGCCTCTACTTCTGCGTGTCCTTGTGCTCTATGAACTTCAGTTACTGCAATAAGCTCTGATCTACTCTTTCCTAAACCGTCTAACTGCTCAATTCTTGAAGCAATAGCCACAACACCCTCATTACTTTCAAGGCCGTCAGCAATTGTTTGACGAATAATACTGCTAGTATGTTGAGTAATTTCCCCAGCAAACTTTTTTATACTTGATTCAATATATTTACGAACGTTAGGAGCATCTACTGAAAAATCCTCTGGCTTCAATCCAAGACTAGCAAAAGCAACTTCTCCCTCTAGTTTTATAAAGTCCTCGATTAATGGTCTTACCAAATCTATAGTCACTTTTACGTTCTTAGCGACGTCAATAAAGTCTGGCAACTTAGCCTTTTTAGACACGCTCTTACCTGACTTCATGTAGTCTTTAAGGTTCTCAATTGCTTCTTGTGACTGATCACTCAGAAGCTTATTCATTGTCTTCTCCATCTTTTTTACATACGGCTCTTCCCTAACTCTCATTTGACCATTTACCTTCTGTCCTAAGCTTTCGAATTGGTAAGGATCCATACGAAGTTGGAATCTCTTCTCTAGCTTTCCATCCACTTCGCTATGGCCATGAGCATCTTCCGTGACTTTATTGCCATTTTTAACGTTGTATACCTGTAAACCAGCCAAAACAGCCTGCTTAACTTTTTCATTTAACTTAGTTAATGTTGGAGCTACTTCTAACGACTTTTGCTCGATTACCCGTGCGTAAGGAGTCAAACTAAAAGGCAAGAATACCTGATCACCATTTTCTACTGGAGGTAATCCATCATGGCGTCTCCACTCGTTGATAGTTAGCTGACCATTAGCAAACTTAATTTGGTTAACTTGAGCATCTTCAAATCTATCTTCTTGAACTGGACTTTTAGCCTCAAACCAATAACCATCTGGTTCCCATTGTGTTACAAAGAACTCATTCAACTGGTCAACAATACGCAGATCTTTTGGATAGATGCTTCGTGAAGAGAAAATATAATTAGAAGCCTTAGCAGAGGCGTAGTTAACATCCTCAACAATTCCTAACACAGTCTTTGGCACGCCGAATAAAGCAAGGATGTCATCTCGTGTGAGCTTAGATTGCTCAACAAACTGCATATCACTTTGCTTTGGTGAAATTGTTGTATAGGTAAGACCACCTGAAAGAACAGCTGTTTTGAAAGCTCTCTTTACCCCTGAGAACGATTCAGCCCACTTAGATTTAATGAGATCAGCTTTGTCCTGGTTTACTTCGTCTGGCGTACTGAGTATCCCACCAGGTGTTGCGTCGTTGTAGTAAAACTTGCGGATGTATTCCTTGCTGAAAACTTCTGTCTCTACTGAGCTTCTAGCAATCTCCAGAGTTGACATGCCTACTATGTCACTAAAGGGACTATAGTTTTTGAAGTGAACAATATCATCAATGCTAAAAGAATAAGTAGCACCTTGAAAGTTGTAGTCATATCTTTCTACATAGTATTTACCGACAATTGGTCTAACTGCTGTTGGATTTAATGGGTAAATTTTTAACGGCAACTTTGTCCTTTTATCTCTTTCAAGGAACCAAAACTCATTACCATGAATTTCCAAATTAGCTTGTAGACGTTCAAAAAGCGTGTACTGAGTAAAGAACTCATTCACAAACTTTAAGGTATCAAGCATTGGGTGCTCTTTTACCACCTCAACTTTGGTTCCAGTTCTTCGGTAAAGAACAAGCTCAATTCTACCAACCTCTTCTGCTATCGCCTTAACACACTTAGCTACCCAAGACGTATACAGTTCACGTGTAGGTAGTCTGCGACTATCATTTAAAGTTAATGGAGCTGTCAGAGATGTTTGCAATGCTGGTAGAGAGGCTTGTTTCTTTCCAATACCTCCAATCTGGCGGCCAAAAATCTTCATCTAGAATTTTATACACACATATTCTACGTACTGTATATGTACATTACAAGTACAGTACGCTAAATATATATGTTAACATTAGCTGCACCTCGAACTATGCCTTGTATACACAGTGCATCTGACATAACAGTATCGTCATGGTATGGACTAATTGCCTCCATGCTACCCTGTTCGTTGTAGTAGAAATAGCATAGCTCCTCGTACTCATCTTCGGGCACTTCAAAAGCCTTATTCGTACGAATGAACTTCCTAAAGTCCATAATAAGAATTGGCTTAGTGCTGGCATTTGTATTGAATCCATACTTGTCCTGATCCTTCATAACCACCTTATCCATCACCTTCTGCTTGTACATGTATGAACGCCAACTATACTGCTTAGTTGCAATGATAAACGCCGATGCGTTGTTGTTTTCTGGTATCAGGTAAATGCTCTTGAACTGCACAATTATGCTATCTAGTAGAGCTGCCATTCTATCCTGTGTGATATGCCCTTTGTAGTGGAACACCAACTTACCATCGAGTGTACGACCAGTGAACGACGTGTTGTCACCATCTGTACCTCCTAGGGCTAAATCGCCACCGATAACAACATGGAGATCTTTTCTTTGCTCTTTGCCTACAAACCACTTCACATCTGACTCGACTGATAGAGGTTTGCACTTCACAAGGTATGGTATCTCCTCCTCAAATACAGGTGAACCATTCAATATCAATGGTACGTTCATGTACTCCTGCATAAACGCCTTCTCTCCTAGCTTGTTGTATCTCTTCTTAAGCCTCTCCATTGACCACTTACCAGGCCAAAGTGGAGTGCCAGTGAAAGACTCCTTGTCGAAATCGATAATTGCAGGGAATTCAAATACCTTGAACTCTTGCTGCTCAGCATTCTGCTTGAGCTTATTAACAAAACAGTTGTTACCGATAACTGTACCTAACACGATCATTGACCCCTCGTCTGGGTTAATTGCGCCATAGACACTTGTGAATATCCAATTGTAGAATTCGTCGGCTATGAGCGGGTTTTTTACGTCCTTATTTTCCTGTGGATCATCGACAATAACTTTTGTTGGACGGCTACCACGGATTGACTCCCCCTTTGTTAGGGTCTTAACGCTGCAACCATTCAAGAGATCAAGCTGACGCTGACGCCACTTTTCATTAGTCTTTTCGCTCTTATTGCTGATAGGCACTAGGTCTCCCCATATCCAACGAATGAGTGGATTGGTTTCTAGCTCAAATCTAATATCGCCTATCACATCTTCGCCTAGGCCCTTCGACATGATGAGGGTAATTGACTGCTCCTCTTCGAATAGCAAATCCCACAGCACCCCTATCTTTGAAATAATTGTTGTCTTAGCAAAGCCACGTGGGATAATGCACAGAATATCTTGCCCCGCACTTGATATATCAAGGAGTGTTTTATGCAGCTCAGGCATCTCATAGCGCACTCCACTCTTCTTATCGCTCGTCCAACGAGTCGTTATGTTCTTTGCAAAATACTCTTTGTCGTAGTAGCACAAACTTCTCACAACAATTCTTCGCTGCTCCTTTGTTAGCTTATCTAAGCTTATTGAGTCTAGGATTTCATAGAGATCCTCTTTCTCAAGGATCTTGAGCTTACTTCTTCTTTCTCTTTGCTCGCGCATCCTTAGCAGCGTTAACTAAGCCATTTAATGCAGAGTCCTCAAGCTCAATGTTGTGGTTTGTATTATCGTTTCTACTAATCGATGTAGCCTGTCCATTGGCTGTCATGATGATCTTCCAAACAGTCTCAAGCCCCTTGGCACTCTCTGCCATGTAAACCTCTTTGTTTTTGAATATGTGATCGTAGATCTCACCTAAGGCATTTGCCATCTTCTCACTTCTCTGCTCCAAAACTTTCTGCACTGTCATCTTTGAAAGCTCTTTTGCAAGCTTAACTTTCTCGTTGTGCCAGCCTTTAGTCTTTCTGGAGAAATGACCAGTGTAAACCACCCTCTCTAAACCGGGAGTAGCCTTGCCCCATTCGGTCACATCAACAAATTTGCTCGTGAGGTAATCAGCTTTTAGGGCTTCCCAATCCTTTCTGATAGGCATGAACTGTACATTAGACAGTCCAAGTATAGTACATGTTTATCGGATTTCCTAGAAGCCAACGTTTTCTAGTTGGTGTTCCGCCTTCGTTAATTCACTTTTGAGCACTGTAGTGCTTATCTTAACTGGGCCCTCGACCTTCAGGCCTAAGTTTTCCCGTTCTTTGATGTGTCGGTAAAAGTACGTCATACCAGCATGAACTACCTGATCATCCGTAACATTCATTAGCTCCAAATCGACACTTGGGGTAACGAACTCAATGTCTATGCCATTTTGCTTTCCAAGGCCTTTGAATCGCCTGTATAGCTCACCAACCCTTGCCTTCGCAGCAGTTTTCTCAGGAGCCTTATTTATGGTCTCACGATAAACACTTGCCAGGGGTTGCATGTTTGGCGTTGTTGTATAGCTTGTAGTTCCTCTTTTTTGCCATTTACGCTCTTGGTCTTGGGTGTATTCGGGAAGCTTTTTTGCCTTCTCAATATCGGATCTCGTAAGCGCATTGTTTAACTTTTTTTCTTTGAACTTATCCCACAATATCCACTTCAGGTTGCTCTTCTTGCAGTATTCGGCATGCTCTCTAAAGTTCTCGAGCAAGTTGTCTAAGCCATAGAGATCTACAGCCTCTGCTAGCTCTTGCTCATAAGCATCCCATTGCAACAACCTGTCGTACTCTTTGGCTATCAGAATAATTGAAGTTAATGCTTCAGAGCGCTTTTTCGGTGAAAAACCTTTTTCCGGAACTTTTGGAAAAGCTGGTTCATTTTTAGAATCCTCGATAAGCATTCTTGTTTTTTCTGCTCCGAATGTATTTTGTTCTATGCTCTTTTTATTTTCTTTTATCGTCCCCGCCAATGACAATGTATTAATCTCCTCTCTACTTCCTTCCTGGTTGGTTCCTGTTTTGTCTTTTTTCGGTTCCTGTTTCTCTATTTTTATAGATTTTGAAAGGTCTATGAATTCGTTGTTCAGAAGCCTATAAATGGTAGCTCCTGTATGGTGCTTTTCGGTTCCTGTTTCAAAAGTGCCCGGTTCCTGGTTGGTTCCTGTTTTTTGAACACATTTAAAGCGTTCAAGTGCATCAAGAAATCGCTCAATTTGACCGGCTTGAGATTTAGAAAGACCAAACTTTTTATGCTCAGTCTTGGACATCATGAAGTGGTGCATCTTGTTTTTTGAAGCACGTCGAAGTACCTGCATAAAAAGGGCGTATCTCAACGGTTTCCTTTCAAGCCATTGCGTAAATTCACTCTCATCAAGCGATAACTTTACGAAGTTAGATACTAGTCCATTTCCAATTTTCATAAACCCATCACCTCCTCTAGCCATTGAATTCTTGCTTGAAGACACTCAAGCTGAAATAGCATTTCAGCCTTAAATAAGTTGTAGTCACCTTCACTGTTGGGAGATTTTCTTTTCATACAGAACCACTATCTCCTTTCTCGATTAGGTCAATTTTGTTCTCAGGAACTAGTTCAAATGGAATATCATCATTAATTTGATATCTCCACTGCTGTAAACCATCAGATTCCTCATATAAGAATATCTTCCCGATAACTTTGCCACGACGAATTCTCGGCTCATTATCTCCGTATTTAATATATGCTGTTATTGTGTCCCCTTCTTTTGCCTTTGCAATTGGATTGTCGCTCATATGGTTATTGTTAATTAAACTTAAAATACCCCCGCTCACTCAGAGTGAATCAATGGGGAGTGGACTACACACACCAGTCTTTTGTTTGCATTTTTAGTATTTTGTGGTGAACTTTTACTTACCATTTCCCTATCATAATAGATTATTTGGGCACAGCTAATCGGAGATCGTCAAGTTCTTCTTTGAAGTCTCATTTGGCTAGGAACACGTCATGTTAATGTACAATGGTCTGTCGAGGTAGCTTTTGTAAGCCTTTTAGTTGTAGATTGTTTAGAACTCCAACTAATCATTAACGAGTTTTACACAGGTTGCATGAAACTGCAAATACGCTAATATGTGAGTGTTAATGTACATGGTAAAGGCATGCAAATGCCGTTTGGGTAATAAAATTGTTTCTAAAGAGGCCACCAATCGGTGGTTTTTTTAGTTGCGTGAAAAGTAAAACAATTTTTAATGATATTATCGAAGATGATAGTTAAATCTTGTAAAACTATTATTTGGTATGATATATATAGGTAGTAATAATATTATCAATGATTACAGTGACAGTGCAAAGACCAGCATTTGAAAATTTAACAGAGGCACAAAAGAAGTTCTTGGCTGAGAGGGGATTGACCATGCACAAAATTTCTAAGCTAAGTGGAAAGGGGTATAACGTAATATGGGAGCTTTTTAATAATAAGAAACGTGCCAGACTTGATACAATTGATGCTATTGCACGTGCTGCTGGGGTAAGCTTGGACTTCTTCAGAAACATTAAATAGCGTCTATGAAGTCATGGTTTAAATACCTAGCAGTGATATTAGCTCTAGGTTTATTTGCATTTTTTATTTTTTTGTACGTGATGATAAATGCATCATTTCAGCAAAAGATTTCAAGAATTCATAACTGGGATGGAAGAAAGTACTGTGTAGATATGTCTATGAGAAGTGACGATAATGATCCAACAAAACTTTTTAACGCGTGTCAGAAGACTTTTAATGATGAGTTCTATCTTCCAGAATACCAAAGGTAGACTATCATCTTGAATAATACTATTATCCATGATAATATAGGTGTGTATTAACAATACACTCTATGTTTACTTCACGTTCGTCACCATATTTACAGGCTGTTGTTCAAGTTGCCTTGAATCAGTCCGCACTAGCAAGCATTCATAAAGATATACAGGCTGAGCCTGGCTTCTTGAATGACCTTGCATATGTACAGTCAATATTATCTAAAGATACTGTCACTGTTAGTTATGTGTTAGGTCAAGGTAGTCGCGTAGGCTCACCTACACTGCAAGGATACAGTGTGCTATACAAGTAATGTACAACACATGCTATACATGTCTACAACTAACCTCAATATTAAAAATAAAAATATGAATACACTTATTAAAATAGCGCTTGTAATAGGCGTTGTTGTTGCTATTTACTTAACTGCACTTGTAGCGACAAGTGACTACTATTGGTGCTTCAAGGATAAAGATACATGTACACTCGAAGAGATAAACTATTGGAGAAGTGTCAAGGAGAAGACAAATAATGAATTAACAGCTAGATATAATGAACAAATGGCAAATTCTAATGACTATTTTGACAACAAGAAAATCAACCCGCTTAAGCTTACACTTTCTGCTAGTGCAGTTATAAAGGAAGCTAAAGAAGGGGATAAGAGAAATGTCCCTTCAGAGTTCTTTACTCTCAAGAACTCACTCGTGCCTATAGCGCACGCAGATGAGAATCGCGGAGATGGCTGGATCAACGACGTCGAAATCAAAGACCAGGACTCCATCTCCAAAGAACAAAGTAATCAAAAGACATTACGCTATCAAGCATTACTGACATCAGTTGGTAGCCCATATGCAGATGTAGATATTGAATCACATTGTAATCAAGCAGGCCTTACTCAATATCAGTGTGACATCCTTGTAGGCATTGGGCAAAGCGAGTCTAGGTCAGGTACTGATTTTACCTCTACTAAAGTTAGTAAAGAGGAGGCGATTAAGCTTGGGAAAGAAGTCTATCATAACCCGGTAGGCATTAAGCTTTGTGTTGAGGTTCCGGTTGTTAGAAGTATCCCGTTTGCTGACGGTGACTCTACTATAGTTACCTCTACTGACTGTCCACTAGCAGTAAGAAAGCCAGATGAAAATGGAATGTGGATTCAAAAATATGATGACTGGGAATTGTTTTGGATTCTCTACACTAACCAGATGAAGCACAGCTACTTTGATCGTGGTGCAAAAAATGCGTCGGATATCAGTCGTTGGTACGTTGGTGATAATGCAGAGTTGGCAAAAAAAGTTGGATCACACTACGTGAAAACTAACTGGGTTTACCGTGTCGAATCATTCATTAACAAACTATAACTTTATGATCACAACTTTAATGCTCTTTGCAGCAGTTTCTCCATACAACACCTTCCATGATACCTACTTATACCCTAACTACCCTAATACAGCGTCTTATAGCTTGGTAACCGTACAGAAATTACAACAAGACCAGTACCAACTAAACAGCCTCACAGACCACAATGGAATGGTATGTAGCAAGCAGGTTGTCTATCTAGAACAGCTAGATAAATTAGTTCCTTTTTATTATGGACAGCGTGCCTATATAAATAATGGCTATTCAACCAAGAGCGGTACGGTAGTTGGACAGATTCAGAACGATTCATTAGTGCACTTTGAAGGTAAACCTTGTGAAGACTACGCAAGGCTTGTTCCTACAGTCAGTATTATTCCTATTAACTAACTCTTATTCCCCCTATGAAAGTCAGTGAATTTATACAGCTCTTAGAGCGCCTGCCTCCAAATGCAGAGGTAGTTCATAAAGTAGTTGATAAAGTATACCAACCAATAGCTGCAGTTGGCATAGAAAAGAATGAAAATAGCAAAATGTTGCAGTTCCTTGCTGTACTAATAACCAATAACACTCATGAATAGAGATCGATATATCTACATTGTTATGGCAAAAGGGGAGACCCATGATCCTAGAACTAAATGGATCAAGTGCGCATTTAATACAAGGCTACATGCAGCAAAATGGATTAAGCGAATGCAAGACAAAGAGATAGCACTTACTGGGATTAGCAGATCGGAATACAAGATAAAACAAATCCTTTTACACTCATTTGGAGATCCAAGACTTAAGAAACGATATGACAAAGTTTAAACTCACAAGCAGGCAAAGAATTCCCCATAAAAGAACTGTGCTAGATGGTTTTACATTCGACAGTCTTGATGAGGCAAGAAGGTACAAAGAACTTAAGCTTATACGAATGTCTAATCCTGATAGAGTACAAAACTTAGTAGTTCATCCACGCTTTGTCATTATTCCTAAATTTACCCACAAAGCCACTGGCGTTGCTTACAGGCAGTCATGCTACAGCCCAGACTTTATGTATACGAACGAAGATGGTCGAACTATTGTGGAGGAAGTTAAATCCTCTTACACAGCAAAAGAAAGAGATTACCAATTAAGAAAGCGCATTCTTCTTTTTAAGAACATGGATATTCACTTTCGAGAAATTATCTATTCCTAACTTACTCAAGGTTAATAAACTCTTGAATAGTCATTGACCATACCCGTTTCAGAATATTCTCTAATGTCACAATCCTCATGTCACTAATATTTGTTTTCAATCTTTTAACGGTACTCTGTGTAACTTTTGCCTTTTCCATGATTACTCGGTATGGCAAGGAATCAACAAGTTCCTTTTGTTTAACTGATAGTTTCATTACAGGATTAAGTAATATGTTCTTTTCATACCTAACATTACCACGTATCACTACAACGTTGCAATGTGTGTATTGTTATGATACACTAAAGATACAAAATATATAACCATTAAATATATGCAATCACTTACTACAACAACACAAGATCAGGCATCTGTATGGACAGACGAAAGCAAGCTTGTCGAGATAAAAAGCCTTGTAGCACCAAAGCTAACTGACAATGAATTTGCTTTACTAGTAAATATGGGAAAGGCAACAGGTTTGAATCCTTTTTTACGCGAGATTTGGGCCGTAAAGTATGATGATAAATCTCCAGCTCAAGTATTCATTGGACGTGATGGTTACCGAAAGGTTGCTCAATCAAACCCTGAGTACGATTACCATGTCGTCGACTCAGTCTACGAGAACGATCAATTCTCAAGAGAGAGTGATGATGTTAAGCATAGCTACCAATTAACCAATAGAGGTAAACTTGTTGGAGCTTACTGTAACGTAAGACGTAAAAATTCTACTAAGCCGTGCTTTGTGTTTGTAAAACTCGAAGAGTATTCAACCGGCAAGGCTTTATGGTCTACAAAGCCTGAGACTATGATTAAGAAGGTAGCTGAGGCTCAAGGTCTTCGAATGGCATTCCAGTCACTCTTTGCTGGAACATACGACGAGAGCGAGAACTGGAAAGAAAAAAGTATCACTGTTGAACCAAGCACTGGTGAAATATTAGACAAGCCTGTAATCACACAAAAAGAACTCATGAGCGCTTGGGATAAGTTTGCAAAGAATAGATATGGTGAAACAGTAAGTGATGCAGATTCGTTAAATTTTTTGAGAATAGCAATAAATACTCATTTCAATAAAAATAGTCTTTCAGAACTAACAGCAGAGGAGTCAGCAATATTTATCAAGAAATGTAAATTGAACTAATAATCCTATGAAAAAAGTAAAATACCCCTATCAACAAGTTTACTACCGAAAGCATGATGTACTTCAAAGAGACTGTGTGTGTAAGAAGAAAGAGGAACCAAACTTAATCAGAATTTATCTTGGAAAAGAGGAAGTTGGAAAGGTTCATCTAACTGATGGTTTTTGTGTCTTTGGAAAAGAGTACCGAGTTGAATTCGAGTATAACCACGCTGTAAAGGTAATGGAGAGTTGGGATGAGAACATGAAGAATAAAGAAAAGCAAAGCCAGTCTCCTTGTGAACATTTATTCTTTGGTACGACATTCCTTACTGACGTGCAATATAGCCGCTTTGGTGATGCTTTCAGACTACATCCATCTGGTATTGCTTTATGGGGTTGTTATAGATGTGGACTAGTTACTTGCCTTGATCCTAATGCTAATAAAAATGAATAAACTTCTTATTATTTTCCCACTATGTCTTGTACTTACAGGCTGTGACTTTAGAAACTGTATTAAATCGCACGAAGAAAAGAGAACACAATCAGCTTGGGTTCAATGGCTTCCAACTGGAAAAACTATCATTCCCATCTTTCACCCGCAATATGATTATACAGTTACTGTTTGCGATGAGTATGAAATAAGTAATCCTAACCAAGAATGATATGAGTGATTCATTTTATTACAGTCCAACAATTACAATGGGAAGTGCTAGCACTTCTACTTCAGGTTGGGTCAGAGTTGGCGGAGAACAAGGATTAGTAGAGATGAAGAAAGAGTCAAACCTTCCAGTCAAGATATACTTCAAGTTGATGAAGAAAAAGATGGGGGTTTTGAAGGATATTGCCTACAAAAAAAGGATGGAGAAGATACAGATATTATGCGATAAGGCAGCTAGAGATGGCCAGGTAGCTTTTTCAGAAGAGCTTGCAAGAAAGTTCCTAGTATTGGCAAGAGAAGCTGAGCTATATGCAATGAACAAAAGAATATTCTTGGACTACTCTATCTATACCAAGTTCTGTGGTAAGACAGAGAGAAAAGTTTGTTTAACAAAGCTAGAGAACTATGCCAGGCCGATACCTCAGAAAGTACTTAGTGAGAAAGAGAAGCTCCATAAGCTAAATTTGTTTGATGACTATGTTGTTATGCATTACGACGCTCCTCACGTGGTTAGAGATACAGAGGTTGAGATAGTAGAAAGACAGAAAGACCCAATACTTTTCGGTAGAATCGAATTCTCCAGCAGGCTCTACTTTATTGATGACTGGGAGGACGAGCTCTGCGATCTAACATTGGATGACATAGTCTCAAAGCTGGAGCTAGAAGATGAAGACATGACGCTGCCAAAGAATCCAACACTAAACTCCTAACGATACTTAATGCTTATGAAAAATGATTTATTAATCGTAGGGGATGAGATTAAAATTGCATACTTTGTTGGTGAGCTAAACCAAGGGATAGTGACTAAACGCTTTCATATTTACGGTTCTAATCCTGGTAAGTTCTTTTACGAAGTTTACTTACCAGTAGTCGAAGAATACGTTTACATTGAAAAGAAGTCGTCAAACGCTAACGAAGATAATTAATCGCTATGAATAAAGCCTTAGTAAGATTTGGTGACGGTAGAATGGTAACTGGAGAAGTTCTCAAAGAAAGGGTTCACGAGTGGGAAGAGCCGTGTGGCTTTTTGTGGTTAAAGAGTAGGACTAAAAAAGAGAAACAATTGTTAGTAGGCTATTGGTATACCGAGGTAAACGACAACGGAGTAGAAGTAACTAAGAATTACTTTTCAAAATGGTTTGGTGAAAATTGGGTTGTGAAAGTATTTGAAACTAACGAATAACCTTTATGGATACTTGTAACTGTAATAGTAAAGCAACTATAAGCACCGTAAGTGGAGTAGAGAAGATTCATTCATCAACATGTTCTAAAGATACAAAGTGGAAATGGCCTAAGGAAGAAGAACCAAAGCCAGCGTGTGACCATATTGTTGGTGTCTATAACGATGATGGTTTTGTATTAGAAGTAGAAATGAGCATGGTCTCTAAGGATAGTGACTGGAATGAATATGATAGAGAGGAGTTTGTATTTGAAAGAAAGTACGCTCACTCACACTTCTACTTTTGTCCTAAGAAAGGATGTGGCCAGTCAATTGACTGGGACGCGATAAAAAAGAAACTTAACCTTAAAAAAGATGAGTAAAAGTGACATTGGTATGCTTCTATGGATTTTACTATCTTTCCTTGTTGGAGCGTTCGGAAAAGTAATCATTAAACTATTCACATGACCAAAGATGAATTGATAGCTAAGGTAAACGAACTAGAAAGTAGGATTGACCAGTTAGAAGAGTATGTTGAACGTTTAACAACAATTTTGGAGAAAATTGTAAAGTGTAACTTTTTACTCTCATGAATAATCCAGAACCAAGGGCAAAGATCGGTGATGTCGTGATGAAGAAAGAACTGACAGAAGAGGGTGAATTGATATTGCATCAATATAAGGTTTTATGGGCTGAATATGATGTCGACTGTTGGTTCTACGGTGTTGCTCGGGGTACTGGGCAGAGCAGCGTTATTCGTCAAGAAGGAATCCTCAAAAACCTAACCACCAATAAAGATTATGAATGAAGAAATAGCGTATAGGTGTTGTATGTGCGCAAAAGACTTCCTATATTCCGACCCATATACTCCAATAGTGATGTTAGACAAGATGGATTGGTCAAAATTAAACCAAATTGGTGAACCAGAATGCACACGGGAATATGACTTTCAAATATGTGCTACCTGTTTTAAAGCTATGATTGTACCATTCGTACGAGCAAATCACTACGATAACTACCACGGGAAAAATGTGGTCGGAGAGGACTTAAGGAACCATAAGGGGACAAAGTGTCCCTAGGTACTTGCAATCGTAT
>ERZ724505.363-NODE-363-length-29743-cov-7.742354_pt1 | contig 29743 bp, 52 predicted proteins | sample MGYA00376038_ERZ724505 | MGnify/ENA primary metagenome ERZ724505 (study PRJEB28724, sample SAMN07190884) | wastewater metagenome | isolation source: effluent of sewage treatment plant in Hong Hong | place: Hong Kong | collected 2016-03-17 ...
TGCTCACTCAGCAACCAGTGGCTACGGTGCTCACTCAGCAACCAGTGGCGATTATGCTCACTCAGCAACCAGTGGCAACCGTGCTAACTCAGCAACCAGTGGCAACGATGCTCACTCAGCAACCAGTGGCGATTATGCTCACTCAGCAACCAGTGGCAACCGTGCTAACTCAGCAACCAGTGGCTACGGTGCTCACTCAGCAACCAGTACGAGTGACGCCATAGCCTGTGCCGTAGGACGAAAAGCGAAAGCGAAAGCCGCCAAAGGCTCCTGGATTGTACTGGCCGAGTGGCACGAAGGTGGCAGTTGGGAAGATGCTCACCCACTAGCCATTAAATCTGCACAAGTTGACGGCAAGGTAATTAAGGCTGACCAGTGGTACAAACTCGTAGATGGCGAATTTGTTGAAACGGACGACAGTAATGAGTAATACATCGAATAATATCACTCAACTAATGCCCAAAGAACTATTCGTGTTCGGCAGCAACATATCGGGCATACATGGCGATGGAGCTGCTAAACGGGCTTTTGAAGACTTCGGCGCCGAATGGGGAGTAGGGGCCGGTATAACTGGCAAATGCTATGCAATCCCCACGATGGAAGGTATCGACTCGCTTAGAAAGTACGTTGAACAATTCATCACTGTAGCCGGGCTGCTTCCTGAATACACCTTCCTACTCACAAAAGTAGGTTGTGGAATTGCAGGGCATAGCGAGGATGAAATTAGACCCTTGTTCGCCGATGCTCCACCCAACGTCATTAAACCCAAGGGATGGTAAAGGAACGACATGAAAGAACTGGTCATAGCAATCATGATAGTAATAACGATAACTGGCACAGTGCTGGCGGTGGTTATGGGCATTCGGTATTACGAAGACCAATACTGCCTCAACACCCCTTGGGACAGAATAGACCGCGAACGCTGCGGTTTGTAGCACCTTAAAAGATTGTAGAGCGTAGTAGCCGGTACAGGGGGCTAGTGTAGTGGCTAGTTTCAGAAGGTAGACCCCATTCGTAACACTAACGTGAAGCTGATAACTTGGTACGTAACAAGGTGGCAGAAGCCAGGACGAGACCCTGTACATGGCTCATGCGCTCTACAGATTGATTAGTCAAAGTGGCTGTATAAGTTGAGCGAAAGCTCAAGATTCCTAGTTATTCTAGGGCAACGCTTATACAGCCAGCTAGTAGTACCTCAAAGAGAGGGTCGCTTGTTTCGAGCGAAAGACTGGAGCATTACCAGCTACTAGCACCACTACTGGCGGTAAAAGATTTGAAAACACCACAACCTCGGAATGAGTTGAAATCGTATGTTCACTATTCGGCAGAGGAAGGAAGTAGGGTCTTAATGCATTGTCGCCAGTAGTGGCTAATCAATCATATTGAGCACTCATGTGGCCCTACAAGAAAGCGAGAGTTGAGCCTTGTTGCTCTTTGGACTCCCAGCGTTTGTAGGGGCATGTGGGCTTTGTAAGTTTAGGCAATGTCAGCGCTGACTAGCCGAGGCGAAGAGTGAAACGCTTACAAAGCTCGCTAGCAGCTACCAGACCAATTCGAGCACTTCACCGTTGAAACAATACGGCCATTTACCGAGGAGAGCTTGAACCTGGTAGCACCACATGAGTGCTCAATAAATAACAATATTGAAACACCGGAGGGAGTGATATGGGTAATCAGGAGATAGTTGGCCCCGATCTAATATATGAGAACTACAAGGAGCCACTTAAGCAAATCGAGAAAGATAAAGGTTACGGATACTACGGCACAATAGCTACGACTAAAGACAAGTTGTTCATCCAGTGTCATATATGCGGTGAATTATTTGCATCATTAGGCCATCACTTAAGAAAGCACGACACTACCGCAGATCAATACAAGCAACAGTTCAAACTATCCAAGACAACGGCTTTAGTCAGCGACAACCAACGAAAGTACTTGCAGTTAAGGGTGCTAAACAGTAAATACACCGAGTTACCGGAGCATTTAGTTGAATACAACCAAAAAGTACAAAGTGGACAAATTGTTCATCGCAAAAAAGACGGAGATTCCAGATGGTCCCTGGAGAGGCGCAATCGAGAGGGCTTATGCCCCGATCAACTTTTGGATGTCATCCAAAAGTTAGAGGAGAAGCTGGGACATACGCCCAGTTATGTAGAATTTCGAAAAGAGCATGGACCCAAGTACCGTAAGAGCATCGAATATATTTATGGAAGCTATCTGAACGCAGTAAAAAAAGCGGGGCTAGTATCAGCTAAAGAGTTGAAAGAGCCAAGTAATGAACGGTTACTTCAAGATTTAGTAGATTTTCATCAGGAACACGGGCGCATACCTATGACGTCTGATTTCACTAGAGGCTTGCTTAGACCACGAGCTATGTATTTCAGGAGATTCGGCTCACTTAATAACGCCCGCACAGAGGCAGGCTTAAACGCGGTAGTGGCAATGCCCTTTGGGCAATTGAAAGAGATTACTCCTAGTGAATATGTAGCCTATAAGTCTAGACACAAAGATAACCGTTATAGGTTTTGAAGAAAGGATAGCCATGAACAACGATGAAATTGTCTTTCTTCGCCCCGACAACACGCTGGCCCAGAACGCAGTTGTGAGGAATTACGACCAAGCTACCGGTGAGGTTATGTTCTTCGAGCTTCTTGGGTTCTCGGGCGACATTAAAGGCGGCGTCTATGTAGACGGAAAAGAAATGTATAAACGACTTTTTATTCAACGCGTTCACCCCGCGGTTGAGGTAACAACAGAGGGAAAAAGGATAACCCCATGAACATTAACCAAGATGAGCTGAAGAACAAAATAGCCAATGTTTGCGATATGTTACGCCCCGAAGAGATTAACGAGATTCTATCTATAATCCACCAAGAAATATTACGGGAACTAGACCACGTAGACCCAGATGCTAGATGGTTCCCAAATGGGGACCTTTATGGCGTCATCACGGTTGAGGCCCGCAAAACCCAACTCCGTGTCCGATTAGACCACAAAGGAGATAGATAATGAGTAACGAAGAAGAGGTGTTCGCCGAGATAATGGCAGTGTTCACTAGCCACGGTGTCGATTATGGGGACATTGTGTGGCAGTTATGGAAGGATAAGCCATGAAATACGTCTGTGGCTTCTATGCCGTAAATCAGAAACATTGCATTATTAATGGCCACTGCGTGGTTTGTAAGGAGGAAGAATGAAGGAAACCACCTACCAACTCAAATTGCTATGTACCAACTGTGATTACACGTACGACTATACGATAGTCAAATCCACACCATATACAAGAGTAAGGTGTAAGAACTGTGGGTGTGGTGAGCTAACGAAAGAGAGGGAGGCATATGAAAACCATACGCGACAGAATAGAACTAAGACTAGGTAAATACTTGATGACCACTGTTGATTCTGAAGACAACGACAGACAATTAGAAGAATTGCTTGATGACTTAGAATGGTTATTCAAAAATTCCACCCAACTACTCTTAGACCGTATAGAGAAAGAAGTCATTGAGGTCAGTGGTGGTGAAATTGATATGAAGATTGCCGTACGCCACCGTACTGATGCTGGCGCTGGCTACACAATTGGTGTCAACGCACTACTCAAGGAACAGCGCACTAAGCTTGCAGATATTAAGAAGGAGTTATTATGACAGATAAAGAAGAACTAAAGAGAGCCATCAGACCATTCTGCCGTACCGAAAAGGCCGCTGACAATCTTGTAGATTATATTATACGGTTGCACGTCATTGGACTACGCGAAAGCCAGATTATGATGGCCAATAACTTAATCGACCAAGAAGTAAGGCTTTATAAAAAATTTAGTGACGATGCGATGATCTGTGTGGGTATAAAAGAAATGGCAGACCAAGTCAGGGAGTACTACGATGGCGGTATTCACGCGACGGGTTAGGATACCAAAGCAATATCGCCTAGGCGTGGCCCAGATAATCAACGAGATCACAGCAGTGCCTCAAAAAAGAAACAAAACTGATGTATACGGTCGAGGCGTTGCAGATGGTGTGGAACTTGTACGCAAGCGGGCATTAGACAGAGGCATACCCTTGGACGGGGTACCTGAACCGCTAACAATAGTAACTGAGGTAATGGTAGATTTTGAAAGGTGACAAATGAAAAGCTATATAGAACTATGCATAGATACTACTAACACAAACGATCCCAAGACCACACATCCAGTAGTACGTATTGAATTACCCGTAGCCTGCGTATCACATTCAAGTGTGATTGAGAATCTAATTATACCTGCGCTGACAGCCGCTGGATTCCCAAGATATATGTTGGAAGATTATTACAAGGATTAATTATGAATCTACAGAAGATTAATACAGTATTTATCCTAAAACGGGTAAGACAACGAGCAGTAGACACACAAGACCTTGAGAAAACTATTAATTTCATAAATGACTACATAGAACGGCTGGAAAAATTATGAACACATCTAAACTAGAAACACTCATAGGCCCACGCTGCAAGAGCAAAGACTTCCTAGATATACCCGACGTGAAAAAGGGTGAACGATGCGCCCAGTGTGAGATATGGGAAGAAATAGATAAGTTGATTACAGGGGTTCGCATAGATGAATTGAATAGAATAACTTGGCTTAGTGTCAGTTTTTACCCTGGGCATATAAGAGTAAAACCTATAGCAGACCGTATCGAAGAACTTAAAGCTGAGTTAAAGGAGATGCCATGACCAAAGCACACATACCAAATATGTTCTTAGGCTTGCTGTGTGCGACATTCGGCCTCTGGCACTGGGCTGCTGTTAATTTGGCTGTATCGGCGATATTCGCTATTGCTACGAGTGGGAGGAAATGATTATGAACCCATTAAGTGAAGAATCGCTACGAGAGAAGATAACCCACATAGTTTATGGTGATTGGATAAGTTACGAATCTCTAGCGACTGGTCGCGTAGGTGGCGTAAACGATAACGAAGAACCCGAAACTACCGAAATAGTTGACCACTTATTATGTCTAATCCTCCACGACCGCCAGGCGTGGGGGGAGTACGTGATAGGTAAAAACTTTAGGAAAAACAAAAATACTAATGGCTACCGTCGTGCCACTGGTGACGGAGACTGGGAAGCGGCACCTGAGACTTGGGCTATAGCTGTCAATGCTGAACACAAATTACAGCGTCAACGTAACAAGTCCTTCTCAGAACAGATAGTTGAATCTAACAAAGAGATTCGCAAGGCGTTTCAGGAACAACGTAACACCAGTGGAAGGAGTGAGTAGATGACTGGAGCTAGACCTATGAACCCACAACCCCAAGCTACTCAGGATAATGGGATAAACCTAGTACTTGAAGAATTGGCCGAACTTAGAAGAATGTGTACGGATAACTATTCTCAGACAATGAATCAAGACATGAAGATATTGATAAACTACATTGATAACAGAGTGGTTAACATACTTTCTTGGGGAGATGATGAGCTACGGCCATGAAGATCGTTGAAGCCGTAAAAGTTAAGCAAAATGTCATGGCCTACTGTCGTCATGAGCGTAATCATGTGGCGGTTGTAACTGAAGGACTTCGTAACGCTGATGTACTGGGTATTACTGGTGCTTCGATGGCTGTTGAGTTCGAGATAAAGGTCAGCAAAAGCGACCTAGACAAGGAACTTGCAGCCCTTAGATACGCAACTATCACAATGGTAGAGGACAGAAACCTTGCCCCCGCTGAAGAAGGTAGCGAACAAATGGCTCTCAACATGGAGCTTGGCAGACTGAAGCAGAGGTCTGGTGGCTGGACAAAAATCAATAAACACCAAGAATATGTTGACCCTAAAAAATACTTCGAGAAGAAGCGAAGTTACTATTCCTATCCCTATATACCCAACTATTTCTATATGGTAGTACCTGAGAAGTTGGTGAAATACACGATTGAGCAGATAGCACACACAAAGTACGGTGTTATAGCCTATGACGGTTGCAGGTCTAAAGATAACCATGTCGGCTACAAACTTGGTGATAAGTGGCTCGGTGATAAAAGGTGGTCAGACAGGCCAGAGGGTGCGGAATGGAAATATGGTGGTATGCCATGTGAGTTCGTAGAGAACGGATGCTACAAAGAGATTGCTGTTAGGAAGAAAGCATCTAAGATTCACAGCGACAAAGTTAGCAGTGATGTAATGATGTCCGTATTAAGCCGAAACACCACTGAGAACATTTCACTACTAAGAGAAATAGTAAATCTAAGAGAACGCATAGATGAACTCCAACAGCAATACGACAAACTAACTGGAGGTAAAGGATGAACGCCTTAGAGAAAGTAGATGCTGCCGCGAGACTATTAATCTACCTCTTGTGTATTGATACAAACGCGGACAAAGCTACATACAAAGTTGAGGGATTTCGCCATATAAAACGCGACATTGTTTATGGTGACTATGAGCTGACAATTAGACGCATATCTAGACCAAAGGAGAAATCATGACCACAGATGAACTAAGAGAGCAGATAGAACAGTCGCTTTATCCAGTACTCACCAAGTTTGGCAGGGGCTACACAGGAGCATATGACGCAACTGAAATGCAGAAAGTGTTTGATGAAGCAATAGCCAAGTGCTTCAAACTCACTCAACGCATAGCACTAGAAGCACGTATAGATGAGTTGAATGATATGCATACAGGCTATGAGCGTGGTATAGCAGATGCAGAACCACAAGTTAAATACGCAATGCGCCCAATACTGCAATCAATAGAGTTCCGTATCAAGGCACTCAAATCACAACTACGGGGGCTACAAGATGGGGATGTTTGAAGATGAAGATGGCTACGACCCGCCAGAGAAATGGTATGACCCCGAGGAGCTGGAGGAATGAAAATACGAGTCAAAAGTTTATCCCGTGCATACAAGCTCAAGGTCAGAAAGGTAGTACAATAAAACCATGAAGGTTTGTCCGATCTGTCATGGCCAAGGCCATACGAAATCTAAATGTCCGAGTAAATAGTAAAGGAATTATATGGCAAGGTATCTAGCTAATGATTGGAAACAAAGGTCAGATTCTCTAGAGAGAGTAAAGAGCCGTCCGAAAGACTACCATAGGCTTATGCTTTCATGCTTAGTAAACGGCATGACTATTAGGGATGTCGCGAGAGTGTTTGGAGTGTCTGAACGTAACGTAAATATGATAAAGCTTAAATATAGTGATATTTCTACCCCACCCGACAGAGAATACTTCATGGACAGAGCCTTAAAACTTGGCGCAACTAGGGAAAATGTGCAAAAATGGTTCAGTAAGTAAATATATTCGACCTATAAACCGGCATAGTGCGAGAATGCCGGTTTTTTATTGCCCATCTTCTACCCATTCATCGGGAATAAAATCTGAGTCAAACGAACCTTCCATTTGATCTAGTGCCTTCTTAAACGTCGCTTCGTCACCGGGAGGTACTTCCAGGGCATTAAGTACCATTGGATAATCATGACGCAACATGAAACTGGCGAGCGTTGAATAGATGTTTGCAAAACTGAATATACACACACCTGGTGTGACATTATCTACTGTTTCGCCGGTCTGCAAGAAAACGTGGTTTCTGGTGGCTAGGTTGCCGAAGAACGTATACAAATGGCCATTGTAACGCGTCAACAAGAAGGGTTCATGCGCATCGCCAAGTCTCAGCATCAGTTCATCTTCTGCATGTTCACTCGTTGGTATCTCTTTCTATTACTAAATTGCATAACTTATGTAAAACCTCGAATATTCTTTCGTCGGATTCGCGGTATAAGTCCTCGACTTGGTCAATGAGGTGCTTTTCCTGTTCAGGGTCATTCTCGTTCATCCCAAACGTCCAGGCTATCGTCAATCTTTATAAGTACTTCAGTTACAGCCATGAGGCCAAGGTCTATAGCACATTTCAGCAAGTGAAACGGCCCGCGTATGTATTCTTCCCTACCCGTTTCCATCTATGACCTCCGTGGCTACGGGTTCTTTGGGCAAATCATATTGGCCCGCCCTCCAGTCGATTTCAAAGCCCAGGTGTTCCAGTATCCTGTGTGCAGCCTGCCTAGCCCTGGGCATCAAATCTTCACGCATCAGAAATTGCCAGTATTCGGTAACTTTGGTTTCCAGATACACATCTGGCCATTCGGCCACCTCTTTAACCCTTTGGTTGTCCTGGTAGATAGATGGGAACACCTCAAAGCCTTCGCCGGTAAAATCACCCATAGCTGTTCACTCCCTTTAATACATAACTGGCGACTGCTCTGGCCATTTCTTCCCTGCTAGGTTTTGTAGGTGGCGCTTCTGTTGCATGTCGTTCGTCGTGTAGCATCCGACAGAGCTGTTTTTTATGGTGTGGTAGCTCCCGGTATTCTTTCTCTAAGGGTGTCTGGTAATTTCTTTCAGGCCAGTAGAAATGGTCCGTATCAGCAAAACACCCGCCCGGCAACCCGGCGTATTTGCAGTCGAGTTGTGGGGACGGGCATTCGCTACGCACGGCTATTCCTCGGCTGCCTCGAATAAGGCCAATTGGCCTAAGTCTTTGGCAAAACGTTCCGGCGTCACTAATTGTTCAGCCAGAGTGTTTAGTTGAGCTTCGTACTCAGCGCTAACATACTGCATTACACAGCCTTTTTATTAGGCACTACGTACACGCCAAGAGCGGTTGCTAATGCAACGACTATCTGTACTACTTGGCTGTCGCCGTAAAACTGGGCAACAACCGTCAGAATCGCGCCAAATAGGGCGATTAGGAACTTGTTATATGGTGCTAGTTTTTTCATATTCTTCTTTCTCTAGGATGATGTCCTAGTAGCTGCCGTAAAGTGTTGAGAGACTTATATGTGATGCACCGGTACCAAGCACAAAAATCAAAAGCATGGTACCGGGCAGGTGGAGTTTTGGGAGGTATTCAAATTTAAAGTACGAGGTATTGGCTACCCATAGAGCCAGTTTGTTTCTGTCCGTTCTTTGTTTTGTAACGGCAGCTAGCAGGACACGATCTCTATATCCCATAACCACCGCCAAGTAGTTATTATTTATTGTTGTATTGAGTGGGCTTCGTATTCATCGTTCGAATCTTTAAATTCGATATACTTCTTCGGTGTTAATCCAGGCTTCTGCATATTTGCGCGTTCATATACTGCGCCTTGATTTCGGTCTGCTAATAGGAATATTTCTTTCCTTACAAGCGACTTAACAGCTTCAAGCTGACGCTTATCCATGACTGCTGCTTCCACCACCGTTAGGATGATTCCTAGTGTGTGGTTGGTGTTATCACGCAAGGTTGAAACTAGGCGAACAGCGGTGTTGTCATAGGTATCACTTGTCTGGCCTACTGTAGGCTCTTCTTGGTTTACTGGTTTTGACATAACTAAACTTCTTTCTAAACTAAACTTAGCGGCGGATAGGGATATAGATGTAATTGTTAAAGTGCAGTCTGTTTCATCGGCCTATCAACTCCCGAATCAATGCACGGAAAGTTTCCCATTTGTTACTTTCGCCAGTCTGGGCTTTCAGGGTTGCAATCTCTTTGTCCTTCAATTCAATAGCCCGGCCAAGTTCTTCGATACGCTTCTGCTGCTCGGGGTTGTCTTTGATAACTTCTTTGGTAACGATTTTCTCGACTGGTTTCTCGACAATCTTTTCAACTGTTTTGGTAACGGTATTTACGTTCTTGAACTCCTGGGAGCTGGCGATATCTCCAACGGCAAAGTCAAAGTTGCCTGCTTTTATATGGTTTGTGTAGTTCGTTAGACCACCAGCGTCAGGTTCACGCTTAAGTAGTTTTCTAAATAGTGCTGTTACTACACCTTGTGCTTCTGCTTGCGTCATGGGTGTTCCTCCTTGTGACGTTGTTTTAAGTGTCCATGGACTTGTGTTATCGTATGTGCCGTTTTGTGACTTGCCGTCGTCACCAACCCCTACAGATACATGTATATGAGCTGTGTGAGGGTTTGAGCCGGAATAGTTCTGCCATTTCCATCCCGTCCAGGCTCCGGCAATCCTACGGTTTGAGATAACGTATTTCAGGTTCGGGTGACGGTTAGCAATAAGGACATCTGCCAGGGCATGAGCGTCAAAGTAGCCTGCGTGATGCGTCAGGTCTAAGGCGCATACCACACCCTGTGCATTTGGGTTATGGTCACTAGCTACCTTCTGGTGTGCGCTATCGCCGATGCTGCCGTCACTGGCTTTGTTCCTGTTCGGGTAAGCACTATTAACTTGGGTTCTGAGTGTTTCTAGGCTTTTTGCTAATCTCCAGGCCATGTGATCTCCTTTAATTACCTGAAAACGTTTTATATACCATTACGATGTTAATGATCGCCGAAGCTACTAAACCTACCCACAAAAGGGTTTGTTTTATGGTGTCTTTTTTCTCTAGGGCGGTTACTCTTGCTTCAAGTTTTATGTGGTCTTCTTTACTAGCAGCTGAATGGGTAAAATCGTCTATCTTTTCACCGAGTTTGGTTATTTCTTCAGCCATGTACTGAAGGTGTATACCTACTTCTTCTATGGTTTTAGGGAGTTTAAGTTTTGTCATATTATGAATGCCCTATGTATTACCTTTAATTTGCATACTAAAAAGCCCCCAACCAAAAGGCTGAGGGCTGATTTTTTAGCCGCTTACACTAAGTACATTATAACATAATCTTTCGCACTCTTGCTCCGAGTGCCGTGACGAATGTGAAGATCGGTGCCGGGGCGGTAACACCTAGCAAAATGACCTCTGTATTCTACCAAGGCTCTATGACCGCCGGGGCCATAGGCACAAGTTTTGGCAATGTAGCAAGCCAAGTCCTTCCGGCGGGGACAATGAATTATTTGATACTGGGAGTGTTTGAGTTCAATAACAACGCCGGTGTCGCCGGTGACCTAACAGGAGCAATTAGAAACGGCACAACTACATTGGCCCAAGACTATTGGTTCGCACCAGCCAGCACATACTTCAATACAATTTCACTCTCTTATGTGTTCGCTGCATCAGGTGGGGAAACAATTAACTTCTCTGTTTTGCGGTCTGCTGCCGGGTCGGCTGTTTTGAACGCTAGGAGTTCATGGAGAATAATAGCGCTTGGGGCATAACTAGGCTGCCTCGTAGGTTCCTGCAACCTGTATAATGTCGCCTGAAGCCCACGTCATCGGCCCTGTAGCGGATATGTTCGCTGCAGCCGCGTTTGTCGTGGCCGTGTTGATAATGAAAATACGTACAGTAGTCGAGCTTTCTATGGATAGATAGCCGTAGTAGACGTTTCCTGGTGACGTATCATATATGAAGACCCCGGCGTTAAACGAACCGCTGATGGTCGTGTAGTCGGCATGCAGTGTGGTTGGAAGACTGAAAATCCCGGCACCGCTAACACCTGCACCAGCCAAAGTGTACTTAAGCCGAAAATGGACAGTCTTGCCAATTTGTATGTACTTTGCGTAGTTCAACGTTCCGCCGCTTACGTTCGTCCACGTGGGTGTCCAGGATTGCCAAGCGGCCCCAATCTCACCAGTGGTGGTATCTAGTTTGGCGTTGGTCACAGCTCCGTTGGCTATCTTACCCGTGGTCACCGCACTCGGAGCAAGAGTGCGAAATGTGCTATAATAAGCTTGAACAGCTTAATACAGCTCCCTTGGGGGCTGTTTTTGTTTACTCCAAAGGGGCAGAACATCGGAGAAAATAGATGGCTCGTAGCTATATTACAACTGCCACAACAACCCAAGTTGCAGATTCACCGCAGCGTAAAGCAGTTATACAGGTGAATGCTGCCCTAACTGGTACGATTAGCGTCATAGATGGTGTTTCGGGGACAACAGCTAATGTCGCGGTAATAACCAATCCTACTGTTGGATCAAAGTTCGAATATTGGGGTTTTGTAAACGGAGTACGGATTGTCACAAGCGCTACCTGCGATATCTCGGTGAGCACTTACGGTGGCTTTGGAGCACCATAGTGAAAAATCCAACCGATTGGATAAGCAACCCATTAGCCGAGGTTAATCGGTATCCTTATGATTCGGATAGCAAAATATACGACTCGGCAGTAGATACCTACGATGGAGTTGTCCCCGACCACATGTCGGATGGAAGCAAGTCTCCAAGTGTCTGGAGTAAGCAGGATAAGGTCGTTACCGAATGGTCTTTTCAACGGAAAAATCCAACCGATTGGAGTAATACATGAGTAATTTCCCTGACTCGCTAGACGACAACGTATCTCTACCTAATCCAGGATCAGCAAATAACACAAATAATCCTAGTCATTCAGCCCTACATACGACCGAGAATGAGGCTATTAAATCAGTAGAGACAAAGCTTGGTATAGGCGATACCGTCCCGTCAAATAATACTATTCTACGTGGTTCAGGATCGGGTCAGAGTACATGGGGGCCTTTAACCTCTGCTCAACTTGCCGCCATTATCAGTGACGAAACTGGTAGCGGCGCACTAGTATTTGGCACTTCGCCGACCATTACTAACCCAACAATAATCAATCCAGCGCTTAGCGTAGACACTATTTCAGAGCATACAACCAACAATGGTGTAACTATTGATGGCGTCAACGTGAAAGACGGCGTAATCACTACTGCCAACGCTGTCACAACGAACACTCTTGCTCCGAGTGCAGTGACGCTAGGGAAGATGGACTGGGCCAGTATGCAGAGCCGCTTCGGGACTTTATCAGGCGGCACAATAGCTAGCGCAACGTTCGCAACCATTTCCAGCATCACTACTACCGGTATGCCGACCGGAACTTACGTCTGTGTTGCACAGATTATGGATTCTGCCGGAGGTACTGCCGGACAATCAGACTTCCAGTTTAGACTCCAGGTTGCTGGAGCGACGGTTGCAACTAACACTATTACCACCCTAGATTCATCCTGGTTCCATGCCGTACCACTCACAGCATCCTTCAGTTTCACTGCTGGAGATGCAATAACACTACAGGTAGCGAGGTCGAGTGGTAGCAAGACACACACGTACTCCAATGGTAGGTATGCAATCTTCAGGATAGCGTAACAGGTTCAATTATTATATAGGGCGCATCGTAAGAGCCTGTAATTTCTAGATATCTAACGCAAGTATCCTCCCACTAAATATACTTCCGGTAGCACCAACAACTAGTGGGTCAGTATTGGTGTTGTATGCGAAAACCTCAATATAATCATTCTGTGCCAGCTTGACATCTACAGATGCACTGCCACCCCATACTATACTGCTTGCATAAGACTTTACTTCTTTGACACCAGAAACCAGCAGACTACCATTCTTTCTGAACTCTAACCCGTAACCATTGTTCGATGAGGCAGCAGCAGTGTAGAAGATATTAGCCGAAAACGTGTAGTATCCTGCTACCGGGGCAATAAATCTGTTATTAGTAGTATCAAAAACATTACCAATATCGTAAAATTCGGTGTTAAAGGCAATTTTTCCAGTGGGAGATGTGGCCCCAGTCCTATATGCAGAGAACCGACAGAACGTTGCCCAGCCCACCTTCCCGAGTGTCACGGCACTCGGAGCAAGAGTGTCGGGGCTCTCGGGCAAAACTGGCGCTATTACGCTAAAGACTCCGTGTCCACAAAACAAGAATTATAATTAATCCGCCACCAACTACCCAAGCAAAAACGCCTTCCCGGAATTCCGACTTATTGTCTTCATAGTACTCTGCAAATGTAGCTAGACCCGCTAGACCAGCAGTAACTAGTATCGCAGTGATCCAAATAGCGAACAGTGCTACCAGTATCCCAGCGGCTATCTCTATCATACAGACATGAAACTAAAACTAGTGGCTATTGTCAATAGCCACTAGCGGCTGCTGCTGGGTTAACATACCCCTGCAACTCTCTAACAGCACGCTCCAGCTTGCTAGTCTTGGCAGACTCGGAATCAGTTGGACTTGGCAAGAACGATTGCATGAATCGTCTGACTTCTGCTTCTGGAGCTGCTGCACCAGTCCTTGCTCGTAGTATATTATCTGCAATATTGAACATTGCTGCATCTAGGTCTTCAGTCCCTAAGATTCTCCTGCCGATAGAAGTGCCAGCCCCTGGGACTGCTTTTAGTCCTCCGAGTTTTCCTGATGATATTGCCTCTTTGATTAGCGGTATATCCTTGAGGGCGTTCTGAGCTGCGGCCGCTCTTGTCTCCTGATTTGCGGTTAGTTCCTTATCTTTTCCTGTCCCAGAACGCTTATCGTAGTATTCCGCGACAGATAGCAATGCTGATAGACCCTTGTAATCTCCTGCCGCAAGCGCCTGTTGTATAGCATTGTCAATTCCAGACTGAATATTTGGATCTTCGCTTACAGTAGTATCTTCTGGAGGGATATCACCAGCTAGCCCAGGTGAGTAGGACGATTCTTCGTCAATAATTTCAGGAGGCTCTACCGGTTGGCTAGAATCCACAAACTTACTAAGAAGTGATGCTGACGCACCTCGCTTGGCTCCAGACAAAGCAGCTGAGCCCTTAGCGCTAGCGTCCTGGACGGATTTTCCACCCCTAGTTCCAAATTTTGCCATCATACCTCCAATTTTTGGAGTGGCGGCATCCAATGGAGTTGCAAGTAAGTTCAACGGGTTACGTACTACGCTTCCAGCTTTATTACTTATATTTTCACCAGACAGGCTTCTTGCACCAATCACCTGTGCAGTAGCGTCGTCAATTTTTTGTATCTCAACAAAATCCTTCTTAAGACTACGTAAGTCATCGACACTCTTAACCTTTCGGAGTTCCTGAGCAATCTTTTCGTACGCTTTCGCCTGCGCATTATTGCCAGCCTTTTTCAAATCTTGTGCTCTGAATAGTAAATCATCAGCCCCTGCTTTCATGAGAACCGGTATGCTATCGTTTACACCTGGCGATTTATACAATGCATCTTCTATATTCCTCGCTAAACCATTATATACAGCAGCTAGTTGCTTGTTCTCTGGTTTTACATCAAAGCCACTAGTGAGCTGTTTAGCAGTCGATCTAAACACATTCGCTTGGTTCAGTGCTTCGTTTGGGTTAGCTAGCGTACTGAGACTACCACCTTCACCCCCATACATAGCGACTTTAGCGTTCTTAATGTTTTTCTGTAATTGCTTCCTAGCGGCATCGGGTATGATTGTGCCCTTTTCTGTAATTAACTTCTCACCTATCTTCTGTAAATCATCTGTAAATTGGACGCCAGTAGTGTTCTTTACCGCAGAACGAGTAATAGTATCAAGTAATGAGTCATCTCCTGCGCCAGTAAGACCCCTCGCTACTTCAGTCATATCATCTAAATTAGTTAATCCTGTACGCTTATTGATATTACCGAATGTCTCGACAGGCTTAATACCAAACTTCCTGGCTTGGGCTCCTGTGATCTGTCCCTGTGAGGCGATCATCTTTTCCCCAGTTTTTTCTGCACCGGATTTAAACTTACTTAAAAGCGTAGAAGGCGCATATTTCCCTGGGGTGGTAATTACTTTCTCTGCAGCCGGTAGTGCTTTTTCTCCAGCCCTCACGGCTTTAGTAGCTGCGGTAGCACCTTTGATAGCCTTAATCGGACGCCCAGCAAATAGGGCGGTCCAAGCAGCTTCTTTCCCTGCCTCGCCCAGGTTCCACTTATCGTCACGTATCTTGTTTTCAGCAGCCCGCCCAGAGAATGCACCAATTCCACCACCTATTGCCCCGCCGACAAGCGTACCAACAGGCCCAAGGATAGAACCCGCCGCTGCACCAGCGGCAGCGCCGCCTAGAGCACCCCCCTCTGATATAAACGATGTGAGGCTCCCGCCCCGTCCTTTTACCTGGGGCGCAGGAGCTTGTTTCTTTGGCTGTATGCGTATAGCATTTGACCTGAATTCATCTAGTTCCTGCTGTGAAAAAACTGCCATTACCAACCACCGCCTCCACCGCTGTTCATTCCTAGCAGAGCATTGATACGACCTACATTTAGTGAACCATTACTATTGAATAATCCTGGCTGGGCTGCTCTAATGAGCTCTAATTTTGCCTGGTCATAGGCATTACCATATCCGGCAGATTTCGCGATAGCATTAACTTCTTGATAGAAGTCTTTTGTCCCCTTTCGGGCCATCAGCTGACCAACATCTGCAACCGCCCTGTTTTTAACAGTATTGCCAGAAGACTGGGGGGCGGCAGGTGAATATCCCCCACCGAGGCTATATCCAGTGCTTGCAGCTGTAGCTTGTCGCTTAGCCTCCGCTAGCTGTTGCTGTTGTAGTTGATAAGCTCTGTCGGCTTCTTCTCGGCGACGCTGTTCAAGTTCACGGGCAAGCGCTACGTCATATTGGCTCTGGAGCGCTTGGCGCCCTACCGTGTAGTCATTTATACGACCTTCAGCAATCTGCCTTGCTGCGGTTTCCATGGTCGTCAGGTTAGACGATTCATTACCAAATGCTCGTTCTTGCTCGCCATATTGTTGTGCCAGTGGCTGACGCTCATTTGCTACCATTCTTTGTCTTTGAGCCTCTGTAACGAGACTCCGTGATGTGCGACCGGTCACAGAAGGATCAACTGCATTCAGGGCGTTTTCTGTGTTGGTAAGTGTAGTACGTAAATTAGCGACTCTATCACGTATTTCTGGTACCCCTTTTTCAGCAAGGGCTTCATTCAGTAGGTCGGCAGAGCTTTTACGCTTCGAGTCATAATCTTGTATTTGCTTGGCGAGGGTTGCGCTATCCATAGTTTTCCATATAAAAAAGCCCCCCGTAAAGGGGAGCTGTTAAGCTGCTATACGCTTATTATACCACTACCACGTAATAAAAAATAGGCGAGGAGGGCTTGTTAGAAGTGTCCTATTTATGGTATAATTTGCAACCGATGAAACGCAAAGTTATCGTTACAGCGCTAGCCGCTTCAATTATCACCATAGGTGGTATAACTTTCGCCGTGAGCAGGAGTAATATACCAGAAGATCAGGCGTTGAATGCTACCGCGCAGCAAGAGGCAGTGGACCAGACTAACCCAGTAGTAGAAACCGAAAAATCGGAAGAAACAGTTACCCAGTCGCAGCCAATCCCTCAGTCAAGTGCAACTCCCGAACCAATAGCCGAGCCAGAACAGCCTACACTTCTTGAACAAGCCCAGCAAATTGTTTATGCAGAAGCTGACAGGAAAGGTCTTGATAGAGAAACGCAGTGGACATGTGTACAACGTGAATTTGATAAATACCCCAACTCTGACTACCTTTCCATCGCTGGGAAATTCAAGGTGTACAAATACCATATTATCTCGGGTATCTGTAAAACTCGTGGCTATACTATATAGGTTGGCGCGTACACACTGTAATAAAACGTGTATGTCGTAGGGGTCAGCGTCATATTGCCAGCGTATGGATTGTAGAATACCAATGAGGCCTGGATAGCATTTGTTGTAAGCCGTACGCTACCGATTACACCAATTGAAGTCGCACTTGGGTCGCCCACTACTGAGCAACCGTTGTTCATAATTGGGGTATTTGATGTCAGTGAAGCCATTGGCAACATTGTAGATGATGTATAATTACTGCCCCCTGGGACGGGATTCTGCCTAATATGCATACGAAGCGAGCCTTTTGTAATTGCCGCATTAGCCGAGTTAGAAAACGCGGTTTCACCGGATGGCGCTATTACCGCTCCAGTTACACTCACGCTGAAACTGCCGGATTGCACATTAGTGTAAGCGGGAACACCGCTATAGAATATTACTTTGTCTAGATCAACGGCCATTACGCATCCTCATAGTAGATCCTCCAATAAACTGTTGTATTAGCGGTACTACCACTTGTGACAGTCCTATTAAAACGAATCTCTACTCTATCGATATAGTTATAATAGTAAACGATTAAATCATGCGATCCTGGGACCGAGAATCCGGGCGCCCAAAACGAAACGTCAGCATTGCTCGCCTCACACATATACCCATTTGCGTTAACCCACCACACTCTTACAAATTTATATTTTCCCAAATTATGAACAACCGTAAAAGTAGTCTCTGAATTAGGATTGCTCACCGACATAGCCTGGCTTCCTTCGGCAAATATCTTCTGATAGTTGTACCTAGAATCAAATTGAACCTTACCGTCTGCTACACCGGCCATATCAACTCCAATCTGTAATGAAACGTCCTGCTGCTTCCAGTACCGTTATTGGCATAAATGTACGCTGTATTAGTATCTATCGCAGCGACACAGTTGACTGCACTGCCAGAAAGAATTGTAGATGTGTATAATAATATGCCCGACGGGTAAAATGTCGAGTTATCTATGGACCATGATAGATTAGGGTAGCATTTCTTATTTAAGTTGTGGGCTATACTAGTAGACCCCGTCAGGCCCGCCCCTACAGAGAACGAACCAGTATAAGTCCTGACTATTTTGTCAACTGGTAGCGGTGCCGCAAAAGCTACGTTATCGAGATTATTAAGCAAAGACATTTCTTACATCAATGCCCGATTTAGAATACACGTCACCCTGCGTTCCATCCGGTAATTCACCACTTATAAAGTACGCTGTACCATCACCTCTAAATCTGTACGCTGTCTTTCCTTCGTCAAGACTAACTAATACATTGCTTGAGTTATAAAACCCAATCCCAAAACCGCGGCTATCGGGCTGCACTCCAACAATCACGTAAGAACCATCTGTATGATTAATACGCCATGCCCCACGAGTAACACCCGTAGGCACGTTTCTAGGCTGCACTCGATCATTTTGTGCAAGCTTGCTTATACCAACAGTTGGTATATCCGAGAAACCATTATTAAGGCCACTTGATGATTCCGTAGTCAGACTCATAGCAATCTCTCTCCTGGCAGTGGATTCCATAGCAGAGTAGCCGCTTTAATCACAGGTGACTCATTGCCGGAACACGTGCCGTCAAAACCAAATCTGATCTGCTTAAACCGCCCCTTTCCGGCGCTAGCGGTAATGGTTGATACGATTTCTGTATCACCTTCGTTCATACCCGCATGAACTTTCTCGGTGTTTTCATCTATCTGATGGACGGGTGCAATAATCACATCCTCTGGTAGTGATTTGGTATCTACCGCCATCCTCAAAGCAAGCTTAGTCTTTCGAGTTGTACCAGCATCAAAAGTGCGACTCCTAAATTTAAATATTGGAGCTGGTCCACATTCACTGTCTACTATATCTATGCCGTAATCACTGCCATCACGCCACGCAATATACATTTCATCACCGAAGTTACGTACACATCCGATTTCCCTGTCACCAGATGTGTTCGTGTTGTTTTCCTGCATAGTGCTCGGAACATAACCATACCCAAATGACTCTGGGTAGTTTTTATCCAGCGACCCCCATGTATATACACCGTACTCAGTTGATGTATTTGTGGTTGTTGACGGATAACCAAGATGCAGTAACCCATCTCTGTCAGTTAGCAGGTTTGGATATACTCTAGTATTATCTATAACTCCGGTGAAATCGGTCCTTGTGTTAGCTATACGAAAGAGCTGTACGATATTCTTACCACCAAACCACGCACAAAGTCGTCCATTCACAATAAAGTATGGATAGTTATTATAGGCAAAAATTGACTCGGGTGAACCGCCAGACACATCCACGATCTGGTTCCATGTCTGGGCCGTGCCGTCCCAAGTAAATAACTTTCCTTCTTGAAAATCCTTTGTACCGTCTGTAGATATTTTTTCTGCCGCCACTACAGCAAACTCGTCGGTTGCCGCTATGCCGCATGCTTCAAAGCCTGTCGGCAATACTAACCTATGACGTTGGAACTCGTTATTTGGAGGATCTGTAGGACTTAGCGGTTCCCACACGGCCACATAATCCCCGTTACCAATGAGTGTATATTGCAGGAATTGTGCCATCGGGTGCAGCCCATTTCTCGGTATCACTAACCTGTCAGCCCAGAGTTCAAAGTCAGCCGTATTTAGATTACTGGCGGTAGCCACTTGTACTGTTCCATCACCAACGGTAGAGGTTAGGTGAAAGTGATATGTCCGGGCATTTGGCTTGACATATGCCCTCACCTGACTCGGGAAAACAAACTCATTCAATTGACCATTAGTCAGGTTAGCATTTGTTACTGTTGATGTGGCCAGTACGGTATCTAGCCCGTCATGCAGTGTAAGCGTCCAGTCACCCGTACCTTTTGCGACTACCTTTACCTTAATAGAGTGAAACGGCTCAATATCTGGTTTAAACTCACATTTTGTAGTAGTAGATTCAGTAATTGAAGTTGGGATAGTATACGTGCTCGCGCCACCAGTTCTAGTTGCGTTACTGTCTACTGACTTCGATGCTCCATAAGTCTGATCAAACGACGGCGTGTCAGATATGGGGGCATAGCGTTCCACTGTTTTATCCGTTGCCATATAAATGGCGTCACTATCAGACCGGTAAAGCAAGCCGTCACTGCCACTCGTTAGTGAATTGGCCTTTTCATCAACCGTGTTATCAGTATCGATCTCATAGAAGTTACCGCTATTGCCAAAGCCGTAGCGTTTACCATTATCAACCTGAACTATATTCATTACTAAGTCAGTTACCTCGTTGCCGGATATCTTTCTCGGACCAGGTAAAACAGTCAGCTGTGAGGGGTCAGCTCGGAACTCAATCGCTCGGTCGTAGCCAAAAGACGCTTTTGGACCAATTACACTACCGCTAGACCGCCCGCCATAGAATTCTTGTATAGTCAGTACTTTGTCGTCGCTGTTTGCCATCTAAAATCTCACGGGTACTGCACTGGTGGCGTTAAATCTATCCAGCTTGGTTTGCGTTGCCTCCCATCAAACATACGTTTCCTTACGCCCATTTGGGAAGTGGACTTAGCGTATGTCTCTTTAGCTGAACGAACTTTGTCATTAAAGCGCACGCGAAACCGATCAGCATTATTTTGGTCATTTTGCGTCAAATAATATCGTTCAACCGCGTAATAAACTGGAGCATCTTGGTATGCCTGTGGTATCTTCATAACCTCACCGATACGGAACTCTCGGCCTGAACCGGATATGCCCTCGTAATAATTCTCAAGCTCAATCTCAGAGCTTGAAACATAAGCAGCCACTCTGTACCATCGCCCATCAGTGCTATCTGTTATCTGCAGGTATCTACCAACCATATTTGGGGCAAAGCCAGTACTAGAGTGAGTCACAGTTACTGAACCATTAGAAACAGTTACAGTACCGTCAGTAAAGTCGTCCTCGAATAGTTCAACGTGTTGTGGCTCATATGAAACTGTCAAGCCATCTTCTATGTCAGTAGACGGTATTGGGTATAGTCCGACTTCATTGAAGCCCCTGATGTAATAATACAAAGGGTAGTTGGCTGTCACAGTTGTGGCGTTTATCATATTCCAACTACTTTCATCCACAATCAGTTGTGGCGTGTAGTAATATGAGCCGTTTAATACCTTTATTTCAGAGATACGCAGAGTATCCGCAGACATTTGATAGTACTGCTGGTTGGCTTTTAGGTCGGTAACCTTATACTCTTTATTAAATTTCCGGCCTAAGCGATTCAGGAACATTGCCCCGCCCTCATTAATATCACGTTTGAATAGTGCTAATTGGCTGCTATTCGTATCTTGAGTTATCTCTTGGGCCATTTCTACCTGATCAGTGAAGGTGAGCATTTTTTCTCCAAATAAAAAGCCCCTTGGGGGGGTGGCGAGTACGGTTAACAAAAACAGCCCCCAAGGGAGCTGTATTAAGCTGCTATATTCCTATTATAGCACTCTATGTCTATCTTGGCTGAAGCGCTATTTATTTCTAGCAAATCGTTTACGACGCCTGGTTTCCATGGGCTCAATTGACTCAGGTTCTTCTGTTGGCTCGTTAGCCTCAACTTCTTCCAGTCCGTCATCCTGTTCTGGTTCGGAATTATCAAAATCCTCAATGTTTGGTTCAGGCTGTACTGCTTGCACAACATCCTCCGCGCCAATAACCAGCTGCGCGTAATATGTCTTACGGAAACCTTCTTCATTCCACCGATTAAATAGCCCATCAGCCTGCACAAGTTTTGAGGCAAGATGATACGCATAGACCCACGCAATATATCCTGGCATTTTAACTGTCTGGCCTGAGCCAACTTTGTATTCCTTGGCATGGACTTTGAATACAAAGTCCTCAGCCGTGGGGTTAGTGACTGTTACTTGCTGGTCAGCTTCCCAGCCAAATTCTTTCGGGTCCATGCTTTTTCTCCGTTTAGTTAAAACTAAAAAACAGCCCCCGCGAAACGCGAGAGCTGAATTAGCTGCTACAAACATTATAGCAGAGGCTAGGCTGTCGTACCAACGTGTAGGTAACGTACACCTACGCCTTCTATATTGACTGCAATTTTGTGTGTTGGGGTTAATGTCCCAGGGGTGCCAGATACGGCACCAGCTACAGCAGCAGACAAGAAGTTAGTCTCAGAGCCAGTAAGCCTAATTGCTCCACTAGCGCTATTGAACTGAACATTACCGGCAGTAAGATCTGACAAGCTTGTCGGCTCATCACTACCCCATCCGCCGTATAGTCCTGGTTGTACGGTTTCTAGTTTTGTCATCCTAAACTCCTTATCAGTCAATCGTTAAGAATGCGCTACGGTACTCAGTGTCAACCAGCGCCTCAGACGCAAACCCGATTTGCTGTTCACCAGCGGCGTCAAGTGCCTCTACCGCACCAGCTACGCCGGTACCAATAGTCAGGGCAAGACCCTTCGTAACAGCTTCGTCAGCCAAAACTGCACATTCGCCACGCGTTTGTAGCCAGCCGAAGTATGCTGCAGTAGCCGCTACATTGGAAACACCAGTCACCTGATCAGCTTGGTCAGTGGCAGATATAACAACACTATCAAATGTGTTCTTTTTGAGCGTAACCTCTGATGTGCTTGCCACTAGACCAGCGACAACTGGTTCTTTGAGCTCTACTGTCAACGCAGTACCAGCTGTGTTGCCCTTTACGGCGTATGCAATGCCTTCGCTAGTTGCATCGTTGACGGTTAGGAAACCATCGCGATATGCATCAGCGGTGACAGCTCCACCGGCCGTAAAGTTCACATTATATGAACCAGCATCAGAAGCGGCCGATACGGCCTTATTAACTACGTTAGAGTCAAGATCGGCATTTACATTCAGTTTACCTAAGGCAATATTGGACGCACCCACTTTTGAGTAGCGATATACTCGCCCGTCCACTGTCTCAGCAATAGAGCCGAGCACGTGCAGCTGGGTTGCGCTCACCTTGCGAGCGTCTTGGTTTGTTAGTGAAAGTCGTTGTGTAAACATCATTCTCTCCTTAGATACCCGTTGTGCCGGTTGTTACACCAGAGTGCCGCGGGTCGCGGTTGATTAAGTTACCATAACCGATGATGTGACCGATTTCACCCAGTTGGTTGTAAGGACGTAGCATATCAGTTACCTGGAATGCTGTTGGCATAGGACTGTCGCCCCATACGCCCTTGGTAGCCTCATTCTTCAGGCTGACTGATTTAAGCTGTGGAAGTTCCAGCCGAGCAAAGTCAATACTTGGTTCGTTAAGGAAGTAAGTTTTACCAGTGCCGACCTTTTCGTCCTTTACGATAGGAATACCACGGTGGAAGATAGCAGTAAAGCCACTTGCTCCACCTAACTCAGCACTCTTGACGGCACCACCGTTAGGAGTATACGCAGAAACATATGTTGGTACATTGTCGTACATCTGCCTTGTCTTTGGGTCGAGTAGAGTCTCAACGAAACCAAAGATGGTCTTAGTGGTGATGATCAACGTTGTGCCAAGACTAGAGTTAGCCGGAGTACAAGCGTCAATCTGTGTGCCAAGTCCTGTCAGACTTAAAGTAGCTAAAGTATTTGACTGGCCGTTAATGGCTGAACCATACGTAGTACGACTCAAGCTACCGTAGCTGTCAGTCAGGACACTATCGTCAGTCATGCGGTCTAAACCTTCCCAGGCTACACCGCCGCCAAGACCCGCAAGGGTAGTTGCCGACTTTTCGATAATAGCGTTTTTGGCAACGTCCATCTTACGAGAGACAAGCTTAATAACGCCTGCTTTGGTTTTGTTGTGTGCAACTTCAGCCCATGGCACAACGATTGGTTGCGCCTTACCAGTAGCAAGCCACTTCATATTGACGTCTAAGTTTTCTGCACCAACGTCAAGCTGCTGCATACCTACGAAGTCACCGCCTTGTGAGCTTTCTTCTACTTGGATAGGCTGTTGCTTATATTGTCCCTCGTCCCAGTCATCGACTTTGGTGAGGAAGCGGGCAGGAAGAACACTGCCATTGTGAACACCATCTACAACATACGGAGCAAGACTCTGTGCAGTAGTGGTGACAATTCCTTGGTAATCCATACAATACCTCGATTAAAGTTATTTGCCGGATTACGACCCCCTTACTCCGGGGTTTAAAAAGCATGAAAAAACGCCCTCATGAGGGAGGACGTTAATTCCGTTAGGTATATAATACCACGTTCTGTGTTATTACTACAATAGCCCCATCATCTTAGCTGCTTGTGATGCAGTACGAGCGCCGCCCGTATAAGCAGGAACCCCACCGGTGGGGACTGGCGCACTAGAGCCACCTACAAGAGCGCCCTTCTTGCGGGCTGTTTCTTTTTGTTCTTTCTTTCGTTGCTCTTCTGCTTGTTTCTGTTCGCGTAGTTCTAGCTTGTCTAGCGCGTCTTCAAAACTTCGGATAAGTGGCTTATCTTGCTCGATGCGTTTTTGGTTCTCTTCGTTCATGAATTCAAAAACTTCATCAACACGCTTGTTCTCTTCGCCTTCGTTTACGACCGGGATACGCTTGGAGCCTTGCAGTTCTTTGATTTCCTTATCCCATCCATCACGGATTGCGACCAGCTGTGTCTCACGTTCGGTATTCTCGGCTTTTTCCGCTTCCTCACGTTCATAGGACTCCTTATCAGCCCGTAGTTTCTGTAAGTCGTCAAGAATCTTGAATATTTGGCCGTTGCTCTTTGGTTCAAAGTTTTCAAACACTTTCTCAACATCGTCATCGGGGCCAATCGTCAACTTTTCTCCGTTCACATCTTCAACTTCCAAACTAAAAACTGGAGGCTCGACGTCTTCGGGCGGTGTTGGTTGCGGTTTTTCTTCTTTTAGGGACGTTTCGGGTGTTTCTTCCGGGGGTGTTTCAGGTGGAGTCTCTTCCTCTTCGGGCGGTGTTGGTTCGGGTTCATCTTCCTGTTCGCCGTTAATCGGCTTAAGATGTAGCGTCTCGGCTATCTCTTCGGGGGTTACTGTCTCACCCCCCTCGGCTGCCGATATATTATCAGTAGATGGTTCTACCGGCTCGGTTGGCGTAATGGGGTTTCCATTTTCGTCCATGCTTTTTCCTCCTTATTTAGTACCAAGTTCTGGTGCAGCAGTAGATACCGACGGGCTAGCTTTAGCCTGCTGCTGGGCCATAGCCATATCTTGTTGGTTTAGTTCATCAGTCTGCTTGTTCGCGGCAACGACCTCTTCGGGTGTAGGCAACTGTGTTTCTGCCATACCGAGCATCTTCTGACCGCGCGCTAACTGAGCATCAATAAACTGTTGGGTTGCTTCTTTGGCCGTCGGGTCAAGAGCTGGGTCATCTAAGTTACCACTCAAAACATAGTGATTCATATAGTCGAAGTACTCTTTCGGCAGATCTTTACGGAATGGAGGTTGAGTACCATGCTTGATCAGCTCAATATCCACAAACGCATCACGGTTAAAGATTTGATCATCAATGTCTTTCATGAATTTTCCAGGATCGGACGTGTAGTCTACTAAACGCTTAGCATACTTTTCAGCATTTGATTCATCCATAATTTCCCAGTAAGTTAGTGGGTCTATCATTGAATAAGAAGCAGCCTGGTCAGCAACCTTGCGACGCTGTGCTCTATCTATTGGCATAGAAGTACCAGATTTAACACTGATTAGGATATTCGTGTCGAGGTCATCCGAATGAATAAGTATGTAATCAAACTGTCCGTTCTCTCCAACGAATTTAAATAACTCTTCTTCGTCGCCGTAGACTAGCAAGAATTGTGCTATTAGCATATACAGCCTCTCCGTAGCACTATCAATAGCATCAATAATCTCTTGCTGCCTGCCAAATGCCTGATCACGTACTAGGACGTCTTGACCAAGGGTATTGTTTTTAGACTGTTCGCCCCGGAATACATTTGGTGTACCGAACGTATTGTCAATCGAGTTGCGGGAGTCAATCTTGTCTTCGTACACAAAGTTTGGCATCGTTCCAGCTTTCCATACGGTAAATACATCATTAATGCTCTTGCCGTTCGCATTCTCGACATCAAGAACGAGTACGGTATCTTCATCGAACGAAAGGTACTCACTCTGATCATCGGCTAGGGCAGCAGCATCAACAACCGGCATGCCTGTAGTACCGAGTCCAGCGTTTGAGCTTATCTGGTTACTGCGCTCGTCTACGTTTTGTTGCAGTAAGCTTGCCTGCTCAACAAACGAAGTTCTGTCAATATACTTACGGCCATCATTCAGCACATTCAGAAACACTAGCGGCATCATGTGATGGTCCAGAAAGTTTGTGTCGCCGTAACGCCAGTTAGGGTCTTGTGTCTTCCCGAGTAGAAGTTTTTTATAACTCCACGTAACAATCAGGTCTAGTCCCTCTTGATCATCGGCAATAAAACACCAGTCTTCATTAACGCCAATACACTCTTCCAACTTCTGCTCAGAGTTATTTTTATCAATCCCACACGCCACTCTAAGTTTGTCGGCCATATCTGGGAACATAACCAACAGGTCTTTTATAGGTTTCTCTAGTTTATGCCTAAAGAATCGAGGCTCTTCATGATATATGGCACGATGGTCAACGATTATATTTTCGGCCGGTACGTATTCAATCGCGCAAAAGTTCTTGGTTACAGCATCATAGCGAGGCTTTAAGTACCCACGCATACGAATAATCGCATCCTCAAGTGAGTATTTGAGCTTATGCCTTACCTTCTGTTTTTCGGCATGAACGTATATTGCTTTCTCAAAATCTTCGGCAAACTTGCGCGCTGCAACGGCGTTAGAGCTGGGATATATCTCAGGCTGAGTTATACGGCTCGTGACATATGGAACAATGGTGCGTACTGAACTGAATATCCTATTGTCTAAGTTCTGTGTTCCGCCATCTTCCGCTTTATCCAATGCCTGACGGCCAAGATATAGGTTATCGTTTGATTTAGCCTTTGAGTTTAGTTTATATTCCTTATCCCAGTAAGCTTCTGACTCACTTGCTTGTCTATCAAGCTTTTCCACCCAGGCAATATCATCTGCAACGTTGCCATACTGGAACACACCTGGCTTTTCGGCTTTCTGCTCCGTTTGCTGTACTGTAGGTGCTTGGTTCTTTTTCATAGAAAATAAAAAACTCCCGACTCAGAAAGAGTCGAGAGCTGAATTAGCTGCTACATATATTGTAGCACGAAGCTAGGCTACCTATATCTGCTTCTTAACTACCTTTATTTCATCTTCTGTAAGAGTAAGTGATGCTCTATCGGGGTATAGCCTATAGAACTCTGGGTTAGGATTACCGCTTGCATCATATGGCTGCACTGTGTCCTGGGCATAGTCTTCCCATTGCCGGTTACGGTCATGTCTTTGATACCCAGAACTAAATGAACTATCAGACTGCCGCCCACGCAAACACAACCGACAGATACCTCGGTAATAGACGCCATTCATTATAGCGCTTACTACCTGAGTGTTTCTTAGACAAGAACTACAGGAATTATTCATCAGCCGATTCCTGGCTTTCTTTGTATTTTTTTAGGCTCTTTGGCATAGTACGCACAATCCTACCGCCGGTATTATGACCACCAAAAGCATACTTGGCCTTATTCTTAGCCTTTACGATATGCCCACTACTCTTTCCATGGACATTGTCAGCCAATGGGGATACAGCCCATTCAACGTCATACAGTTTATAAAACAACCAACACCAGAAGCGCCCAAGAATAATTACCTGGCGCCCCTTAGTTGACCCATCAAACTCAATTCTTATTGTTGTCTTTTTCATCCTCGATCTCTTCGGATATAGAACCACCGGCGCTCAATAAACCACCGGCCACGCTAAACGAATTCTTTACGGTTTGTAGTACGACTTTTGCAGCATCAACTACACCACTTTCTATCAGGTCTATTGGCTCGTTCGTCATGTTGCTTAAATTAAATCCGCTGCCATAGCCTGATCGGATTATCTGTTCTAGTCGATAATCAGCGCGCTCTGCAGCATTCTTCATCAACAGCTTAAATGGTTCCCTTAAAGCCTCTTTCACAAATGGTTCAAGTTCATCTAACTGACTAGCAAATAATAATGTCGTGGCTCCGCCTGCTACAACACCGCTCGACAAAGCCGATTTACATGCCTCAACAGCATCTTCAACCCGGAAGAATAACTCCTCACGCTCCAATTCCGTGGCTGCTCCTACCTTGATTACTGAGACTTTGCCTGCTAGTTTTGCTAACCGTTCATCCAACGCCTCTTTCTGACTCGTAGAGACGTCACCATTAAGCTGTTCTTTAATAAGCCTAATACGTTCCACAATAGCGTCACCCGTGGAATTATCACCAAATAGAACTGCTTTGTCTCGTGATATGCGTGCTTTTTTCACTGTACCAAACAACTGCTCCAGCTGGTCTGTAGTCTGTATGCTCGATAGTTCTGCAAAACTATCAGACTCAAGCCATAGCCGTGCTCCGGTATAGGTAGCAATATCTTCAAAGTATTCATGTCCGTCTGCACCAAACGCCGGGGGTGGAACTACTAGGCCGTCTGCTTTTTGGTTCTGCAGCGCCCACACGAGTGTTTCCAGTGCGGCGCCGGTTACATCACCAATAATTAAGAATTGCTTTTGCGTAGTAGCAGCGAGTTCCAGTAGTGGTATAATATCCGACTTGCTGGCCATACGTTTTTGAGTAACAAAGACTAGTGGATTTTCATATTCTACAACACCCATTAAGTGCTTGAAGCCTTGGTTAAATAGATAGCCAGTTACTTTCTCTACTTCAATATTTGGGGCGTTTTGATACTCAATATTCACTGTACCGTCGGCGCCAACTTCCCAAACCAAGTCAGCAATAAGGTTTCCAAGTGCTTCATCCTTGCCCGAGATAGTTGCAACTTGTACTAGCTTTTCTTTGTCGCACTCAACTGCCGTATCCTCAATAAATTTACTGATAATGGTCCGGGCGCTATCAATCTTCCGCTTAATATGCATGGCGTCCACACCAGCAGCAATCTGCTTATAGCCCGATCTGTATAATTCACCGAGTAATACCACCGTTGCTGTCGTACCGTCACCAGCCGTTTTATTAGTCTTTTCGCTTGCCTGATAAATATTCTTAGCCGCATCGGACACCCTTGGATCTTTAAGCCTTGATCCATGACCGGCGATATTCCGAGCAACCGTGACCCCGTCCGTAGACAACATTGGATCAACGTATTGTTTGCGTATTAACATCGGTCTACCACCAGGACCATAAGTACTCCCTACTGCAGTTCCCATAATCTCAATTGCCTCTGCAATATAGCGATGGGCCTCTGCACCAAAAGTTGTTACTTTAGTCTTATCGTTCATGTCTTTTTCTCCCTATTCTTCACCGTAAAAAGTGATTTACCTGTTTCGTTATCTACAATCGATACTTTTGAAGTATTTAGATTGATTACGTCCCCATTTGAAGTGATGGCCAAAAGACCAGTAACATACACTTTCTGTCTGGCTCTAGCCTGCTTATTGCTCATATTCGTGTATCCTTGTTAGCCGATTAAACAGCTCGTCAAGCAATTCGCTGTTAGACATACGATCAACATCTGGCGTATTGGATAAATCTGCGATACTACTA
>ERZ724505.364-NODE-364-length-29650-cov-5.547998_pt1 | contig 29650 bp, 33 predicted proteins | sample MGYA00376038_ERZ724505 | MGnify/ENA primary metagenome ERZ724505 (study PRJEB28724, sample SAMN07190884) | wastewater metagenome | isolation source: effluent of sewage treatment plant in Hong Hong | place: Hong Kong | collected 2016-03-17 ...
CCATAAATTGGCGTTGTGAGAGCGTTTTCCAAGCATTGGTTCGAGATGCCACCGCCAATTTATGGATTTCGCATCTCGGGAGCAAACTGCTCGCGTTCTACCTGCTGCTCCAGCACATAGAGCAGATGTACCGGGTTGGCAGCGACCTCGGTATTGTCGAAATTGAACACCTTGGACAGTATTTTGAATGCCCAGCGGGTGGACAAACCATTCATGCCTTCATCGACGCCGGCATAATCGCGGTATTCCTGGATCGACTTGGCTTTCGGATCGGTATCCTTGAGGTTTTCGCCATCGTAGACCTGCATCTTGGAGAAGATGCTGGAGTTTTCCGGCTCTACCAGACGCGACAGAACGGTGAACTGTGCCAGCATCTTCATCGTGCCGGGGGCACAAGGCGCCTCGGCCAGCGAGGAGTTACGCACCAGCTTGTCGTAAATCTTCACTTCATCGCTTACACGCAGACAATACGGTACCTTGACGATATAGATACGGTCGAGAAATGCCTCGTTATTGCGGTTGTTCTTGAACTGTTTCCATTCCGATTCGTTCGAATGCGCCAATACAATGCCTTCGAACGGGATTGCGCCGAAGCCTTCCGTTCCCTTGTAGTTGCCTTCCTGCGTTGCGGTCAGCAGCGGGTGCAATACCTTGATCGGCGCCTTGAACATTTCGACGAATTCCATCAACCCCTGATTCGACAGGCACAGGCCGCCGGAATAGCTGTAGGCGTCCGGATCGTCCTGCGAATACTCCTCCAAGGCACGGATATCGACTTTGCCGACCAGCGAGGAAATATCCTGATTGTTTTCGTCGCCCGGTTCCGTTTTGGAAATGGCAATCTGTTTCAGAATTGACGGATAGCGCTTGACTACGCGGAACTGATTGATGTCACCGTTGAATTCGTGCAGACGCTTGACTGCCCATGGCGACATGATGGTACGCAGGTAGCGGCGTGGAATTCCGTAGTCTGCTTCCAGGATCGGGCCATCTTCCCCTTCGTTGAACAGGCCAAGCGGGGATTCGTTAACCGGAGAGCCCTTGATGGCATAAAACGGAACGCGCTCCATCAGCGATTTGAGTTTTTCCGCAATCGAGGACTTGCCGCCGCCAACCGGCCCCAGCAGATACAGAACCTGCTTGCGTTCCTCCAGCCCTTGTGCGGCATGGCGGAAGTAGGCAACCACCTGTTCGATTACCTCTTCGGTGCCATAGAATTCGCGGAAAGCCGGGTAGATCTTGATAATCTTGTTGGAGAATATCCGCGACAATCTCGAATCGTTGCGAGTATCCACCATCTCCGGCTCACCGATTGCTGCCAGCATCCGTTCGGCTGCAGAGGCATAGGCGAGCCGATCCCTTTTGCAGATTTCCAGATATTCCTGCAGCGAATATTCCTCTTCCCGGGTGCGTTCGTAACGAGCAGCGTAATTTTGGAAGATGTTCATCGTTTCACCTTTTGACTATCTACCAGGGTTGTCCGGTACCACTGATGTCTGAGCCTCAAATGAAGCCATGCTGCGCTACAGAACGGGCTCTCTGTTTCATCATAGTCAATTGCAGACCACTGCACGTCAAGTAATGGCGCGTGTGTAACCGGGGCTAAGGCAGGGGTGTGGCGCAGAAAGCAACAGACGGGCCGTTGTTGCTTGAGGTGACGGAAAAGTCTGTTATGCTGACCGGATATCCATGGCGCAGCGCATGACATTTGTCATTCCGGATATTTGTGCCGCGTCTGGCGGCACACGATTGCGGCGGGGGTTATGCGCGGATGAACAGCTTCAGCATCCGTTCCGCCAACTGTTCGATCGTCAGATCGCCCGAGGGGCGAAACCACTGGGCGGTCCAATTGAGGCTACCGAACAGCATTTTGCGCAGCAGGCCGGTGTCGTCGGGTATCAGTCCGGCACATGCCGCGCTGTCGAGTGCCTGTTGCCAGATATTTTCATATTCGTCGCGGAGACGGACTATCCGTTCGCGCGCATCGGGTTCCAGGCTGTCCCATTCGTACAACAGCACCTCAAGCGCATGCTGGCGACTGCCAAGCAGCGCTGCCAGATGTACTTGCAATAGCGTTGACAGCCGCTGACGCGGGTCGCTGATGTTCTGCAGCGCTGCACGCGCGCTGGTGGTAATTTCGCCCACGCCCTGGGCCATGACTGCCTCAAGAATCTCTTTCTTGCTGCGGAAATGGTAAAACAGGCTGCCGGACTGCATGCCGACTGCCTGTGCCAGATCCCTGACGGAGGTGCGTTCGTAGCCTTTGCTGCGAAACAGATGTGCCGCTGCATCAATCAGTGCCTCGCGGCGCGATTTTTCTTCTGGAATATTCATGCGGCAATTCTAGCAATCGCTTGCTTGTATTGATACCTGCATTTACACGTCGGTAAACTCGAAGCGGTGGCAAGGTATTGGGGCTGGCTGTAATCCCGGGCAGCATGAGCTACCCGGGCGAAGGTAAAGTCACGCTGCGTGACTGATGTCCTGCAGTACGGAAAAATATTCGGGGAAAGTCTTGCCGACGCACTTTGGATCATTGATGCGCACGGTGACTCCTCCCAGTGCCACCAGCGAGAAGCACATCGCCATCCGGTGATCGTCATAGGTGTCGATCGTCGCGCCAGACACGAGTTGTGCCGGTGGAGTAATGCGCAGGAAATCGGAGCCTTCCTCGACGGTGGCGCCGACCTTGCGTAATTCGGTTGCCATTGCCGTCAGCCGGTCGGTTTCCTTGACACGCCAGCTTGCCACATTGCGAATTGTCGTGGTGCCGTCGGCAAACAATGCGGCAACAGCAATCGTCATCGCCGCATCCGGAATGTGATTCAAATCGACATCTATGGCTTTCAATTGACCATTGCCGGAAACCTCGATCCAGTTGTCGCCCATGACGATGCCGGCGCCCATTTGCTGCAGCGTTTCGACAAACCTGACATCGCCCTGGATACTGTTGTTGCCGACTCCTTCGACCCGCACCGGCCCACCGCCGATTGCACCGGCTGCAAGAAAGTAGGAGGCCGAGCTGGCGTCGCCTTCGACATGAATGACGCCAGGGCTGCGGTAGTGCTGACCCGCTTCGATATGAAATGCCGACCAGCCATCGCGCCGGATTGACACCCCGAAGCGTTGCATCAGGTTCAAGGTGATTTCGATATAGGGTTTGGAAATCAGCTCGCCGATCACCCGGATCGTCGTTGCCGCGCCGGTCAGCGGAATGGCCATCAGCAAGGCAGTAAGAAACTGGCTGGAGACATTGCCGCGTATCGATATCTCGCCTCCGGAGCGAATCGCCGCCGGTCTGATATGCAGGGGCGGGAAGCCCTCGTTTTGCAGATACTCGACGTCTGCGCCGATTTGCCGTAACGCATCGATCAGGTCGCCAATCGGGCGTTCGTGCATGCGTGGTACGCCGGACAGGCGATATTCGCCGCCGCTCAGCGCCAATGCTGCCGTCAGCGGGCGGAATGCGGTGCCGGCGTTACCCAGAAACAGCTCTGCCTGTTTGCACGGCACCCGGCCGCCGCAGCCGGTTACGGTGAAATCTCCGGTACCGGACTGACGCACAACGCTGACGCCGAGAAGCTCAAGCGCTTCCAGCATGCGTTGCACGTCGTCAGAATCAAGCAGTTCTTTGACTTCGGTTACGCCTTCGGCCAACGCGGCAAGGAGCAGGGTGCGATTGGATATGCTTTTCGAGCCCGGCAGCTTGACGGTTCCGCCAACGCGGGAGATGGGGGCGAGATCAAGGTATTCCATAAGTATAGGCGGGCTCAGGCTGAAGCAATTGATCAAACCGGGTATGATAACGGTTTGTGCACTGCAGCGACAGGTGTGTCGTGGCAAAGCGTCGTTCGAACGAATTTGGTGATCTGCTCGATATTCCTGGCGTAGGTAAATCGCTTGCTGGCGATTTGCGTTTGCTCGGCATTACCGATGTTGCCAGTTTGCGAGGCACCGATCCGGAGGCCATGTTTATGCGCCTATGCAGCCTGCGCGGCAGGCAGGATCGTTGTGTGCTGTATGTATTTCGCTGCGCGGTATATTTTGCGGAAACCGCGCAGCCCGAACCGGAAAAGCTCAAATGGTGGAACTGGAAGGACTGAATGCTATCCCCGTGATTGCCGTGGATGGCCCGTCGGCGTCGGGCAAGGGTACCGTAGCGCAGCGGGTTGCCCGACAGCTGGGCTATCACTATCTCGACAGCGGCGCGTTGTACCGACTGGTAGCGGTTGCGGGGCAACGCGCCGGCGTCGCCCTGGATGACGAGCCGGAACTGGCGCGACTGGCGCTGCAGCTGGCGGTGGAATTTGTCGATGATCGCATTCTGCTCGACGGCGCGGATGTCAGTGCTGCCGTGCGCAGCGAAGCAACTGGCAAGGCTGCGTCGACAATCGCAGTATTGCCGGAACTGCGGGCGGCGCTACTGGAGCGGCAGCGGGCATTCCGGCAGGCGCCCGGCCTGGTTGCCGACGGTCGCGACATGGGCTCGGTAGTTTTTCCGGATGCGGACTTGAAAATTTTCCTTACCGCCAGTGCCGAAGAGCGGGCGCGACGCAGACATAACCAATTGAAGGAGAAAGACTTGCTGGGCTCCGCGGCGGATGATATATTCGACAGGATTTTGCAGGATATCGTCGATCGCGACGAGCGCGATGCCTCAAGGGCGGTCGCGCCGCTCAAGTGTTTCCCGGATGCCCATCAGGTGGATACCACATCGCTCACCATCGAGCAGGCTGTAGCCAGGATCATTCAGCTTTATTCTTGCCAAAACGCTAACACTGCGAATGTTTAACGCAATCAGGCATCAGCGCTGATTGCCGGTTGTTTTTACGGGCCGCTGTCCAGTGTGGACGGCGCTTTATTAACGAACCGTGCCTTCACGGCACAATGGGTCCTTTTCAATGTCTACTACCCCTGTTTCCTCCATGGAAAGTTTTGCCGCTCTATTTGAGGAGAGCCTCAAGCGCCAGGAAATGCGCTCCGGCGAAGTTATCACCGCAGAAGTGATCAGTGTTGATCCGAACTTCGTACTGGTGAACGCCGGCCTCAAGTCGGAAAGCCTGATTCCGGTTGACGAGTTCCGCAACGATGCGGGCGAAATCGAAGTCAAACCGGGCGATTTCATTACTGTAGCCATCGACTCGCTGGAAAACGGTTACGGTGAAACCAAGCTGTCGCGCGACAAAGCGAAGCGTCTGGCTGCATGGATCGAGCTGGAAGATGCGCTGGAAAAAGGCGCAATCATGTCTGGCGTGATCAATGGCAAGGTCAAGGGTGGCCTGACTGTTATGGTCAACGGTATCCGCGCCTTCCTGCCGGGTTCGCTGGTTGACGTACGCCCGGTGAAAGACACCAGCCCGTACGAAGGCAAGCAGATCGAGTTCAAGGTTATCAAGCTGGATCGCAAGCGCAACAACGTGGTTGTTTCGCGTCGTGCCGTTCTGGAAGCAACTCTGGGCGAAGAGCGCAAAGCGCTGCTGGAACAACTGCAGGAAGGCGCCGTGGTCAAAGGCGTGGTCAAGAACATCACCGACTACGGTGCATTTGTCGACCTCGGCGGCATCGATGGTCTGCTGCACATCACCGACCTGGCATGGCGTCGTGTCAAGCACCCGTCGGAAGTGCTGTCGGTGGGTGATGAAGTTGAAGCCAAGATTCTCAAATTCGATCAAGAGAAAAACCGCGTATCGCTGGGCCTGAAGCAGCTGGGCGACGATCCGTGGATCGGTCTGAGCCGCCGCTACCCGCAAGGCACTCGTCTGTTCGGTAAAGTGACCAACCTGACCGACTACGGCTCGTTCGTTGAAATCGAACAGGGTATCGAAGGTCTGGTGCACGTTTCGGAAATGGACTGGACCAACAAGAACGTTCATCCGTCCAAAGTTGTTGCTCTGGGTGACGAAGTCGAAGTAATGATTCTCGAGATCGACGAAGACCGTCGTCGTATCAGCCTGGGCATGAAGCAGTGCATGGCCAATCCGTGGGACGAGTTCTCGCAGAACTACAAGAAGGGCGACAAGATCAAGGGCGCCATCAAGTCGATCACCGACTTCGGTATCTTCATCGGTCTGCCGGGCGGTATCGATGGCTTGGTTCACCTGTCGGATCTGTCGTGGAGCCAGACTGGCGAAGAAGCCATTCGCAACTTCAAGAAAGGCGACGAAGTCGAGGCTGTGGTTCTGTCGATCGACGTGGAAAAAGAACGCATCTCGATGGGCATCAAGCAGCTCGAAGGCGATCCGTTCAACAACTTTGTTGCTACCCACGACAAGAACAGCATCGTCAAGGGCAGCGTCAAGGCAATCGATCCGAAAGGCGCGACCATCACTCTGGATGCAGAAGTCGAAGGCTACCTGCGTACCACCGAAGTGTCGCGTGACCGTGTCGAAGACATCCGTTCGGTACTGAAAGAGGGTGACGAAGTCGAAGCGATGATCATCAACATCGATCGCAAGAACCGCACCATCAATCTGTCGATCAAGGCCAAGGATATGGCGGAAGAAAACGAAGCCATGAGCCGTGTGCAGTCTGAAAGTGCGGGCAATGCCGGCACCACCAGCCTGGGCGCGTTGCTGAAAGCCAAGATGGACAACAAGAACTGATAGTCAGAGGCGCTATGACCAAGTCGGAATTGATTGCGAAACTGGCAACCCGTTATCCCCAGCTGGTGGTCAAGGATGCCGAGCTGGCCGTTAAGGCCATCCTCGACGCCATGGCCCAAGGCTTGGCAACTGGCCAGCGCATTGAGATTCGTGGCTTTGGTAGTTTCGATCTGAACTACCGTCCGCCGCGGGTTGGGCGCAATCCCAAGTCCGGCGACAGAGTGCAGGTACCAGAGAAATATGTTCCTCACTTTAAAGCCGGTAAGGAACTGCGTGAACGCGTAGATAGCGAAGAGTAACGCCTGAACGCCTACCAGGCGTAATGGGAAAGCGGCATGAGCAATCATGCCGCTTTTTTTGTCTCGGGTTCCGCTCTGGGGTAGAATCGCACATTCCAAAATTGTGCAATTCGCCGGAGACGCACTTGCTGCGATACCTGTTCTGGTTGTTTCAATTTACCCTGTTTTTCCTGCTGCTGGGATTTACGCTGAAAAACAGTCACCCGGTAGCAGTATCGTTCTTTCTTGGCTACCAATGGCAGACGCCGCTGGTACTCGCGCTGCTGGTGTTTTTTGCCGGTGGGGCAATGCTGGGAGTGATGGCTTGTCTGGCCTACGTGCTCAAATTGCGACGTGAAATTCTGGGCCTGAAAAAAGACCTGCGCAGCAAAACCGCAGCCCTGCCGGCTATCGATCATTCGGATGCAGTGCTGTAGCCGTAAATGACGCTGTGCATGCATTGCATCGCTATCCGACGGATATGCCGATGCAGCCCGCACTGATTCAGGAGTGTTGTTAGTGGAGTTTGAATTCTGGTGGCTGTTGGTGCCGCCATTGTTTTTTGCCTTGGGGTGGCTTGCTGCGCGCATCGATATCAAGCAGTTACTCAGCGAATCGCGCCGTTTGCCTGCGGCCTATTACAAGGGACTGAATTTCCTGGTCAACGATCAGGAAGAGCTGGCAATCAATGCATTTGTCGAGATCATCAAGACCAACCCCGATTCGGTGGAACTGAATTTTGCGCTGGGGAGCATGTTCAGACGCAAAGGCGAAATCGACCGTGCAATTCTGATTCATCAGAAACTGCTGCAACGCAATGATCTGCCAACTGAAGACCGGTTGCAGGCGCAATACGAGCTGGCATTGGATTACCTGAAATCCGGGCTGCTCGATCGTGCCGAAGACTCACTCAAGGCACTGCAGAACACCCGGTTGGCGCGCAAGGCATCCGGTCACTTGCTGGATATTTATCAGCAGGAAAAACAATGGGAAAAGGCTATTGCGGTGGCAAATACACTTGCCGATGCCAATTACTCGTTTCAGCATGAGGTCGCGCAGTTCTATTGCGAACTGGCTCAGCGCGAGCTGGCCAATTCCCAGCCCGATGCCGCACGTACCTATCTGGATACCGCTTTGCAGATGCATCGTAAATGTACCCGTGCCAATCTGCTGCTGGGCGATATCGAATTGGCTGCCGGCAATGCCGACTCCGCGATTGCTTTCTGGCAGCGCATTGAATCGCAGGATCCGCAGTACCTGTCGCTGGCGGGTGCCAGAGTACTGGCAGCGTTCAAAAGCCAAGGACGCCTGACTGAGGGCATTCAGTTGCTCAAGAGCTACCAGTCGAATTATCCCACGCTGGATTTGCTGGAGCCGATCCACCAGTCGATTGTCGAAGCCGAAGGTGCCAAACCCGCTCGCGATTATGTATTCAGCGAGCTGCGCAGCAATCCGAGCATGCTGGGACTGAAAACACTGGTTGACGCCGAAGCTCTGTTGACGCCGGCAGAGCGGCGCAAGGATATTGACGCAATTCGCAACCTGATTCATGAAAATACCCGCAAGCAGGCAATGTACCAATGTACTGCCTGCGGTTTCCGGGCCCGCCAGTATTACTGGCATTGCCCCGGATGCTCCGGCTGGGAGACCTATATCCCCAAACTGGGCGCGGACGTCAAATAATGTTTGTTACAACGGAATACAGATGAAGGCAGGCAACAATTTCGACTCCAGGGTTCTGGTCGCGCTCGACTTTCCCGATTCTGCGCGGGTGATGGATTTTGTCGATCGCATCAGCCCGGAACTGTGTCGTCTCAAGGTTGGCAAGGAACTGTTCACCGCCAGCGGGCCGCAGTTGGTTGAAACGCTGGTTGGGCGCGGGTTCGATGTTTTTCTCGATCTCAAATTCCACGATATTCCCAATACCGTCGCCGCCGCACTCAAATCGGCCGCGGCGCTGGGCGTCTGGATGGTGAATGTGCATGCCCTGGGCGGCCGGAAAATGCTCGAAGCGGCATGCGAAGCGTACGCTAACCTTGCCAGCCCGCCGCAGCTGATAGCCGTGACGGTATTGACCAGCATGGATCGCGAGCAGCTGCGCGAAATCGGCCTCGACCTGGAGCCGCAGCTGCTGGTGGAGCGTCTGGCGCAGCTGGCCCGTAATTGTGGCCTGGATGGCGTGGTGTGTTCCGCTCAAGAGGCGCAGATGCTGAAGCGTTTGTGCGGAGCGGATTTCCAGCTGGTTACACCGGGGATCCGGCCCGCCAATTCCGCCGCTGACGATCAATCGCGCATCATGACGCCGCAGCAGGCAATCCAGGCTGGCTCGGATTATCTGGTCATCGGGCGGCCGATTACCCGTAGCGACGACCCTGTGGCTACATTGCTGGAAATCAATCGGCAGATTGCCGAACTGGTGTAAGTGTTGCAACAATCTGCGTCAGAACGATAAATGAATCCCGAAGAGCTGAAATCCCTGCAACAGGCCATTGCCAAGGCCCGCATTCTGGTGGTTGGCGACGTGATGCTGGACCGTTACTGGTTTGGCGATGTAAACCGCATTTCTCCCGAGGCACCGGTGCCGGTGGCTCTGGTCTCGCGAGTGGAAGAGCGAGCCGGCGGCGCTGCCAACGTGGCACGTAATGCCGCATCACTGGGCTGCGGCGTAACCCTGCTGTCGGTGATCGGTGACGATGAAGCCGGTACGGTGCTGGATAGTTTAATGCACAGCTCTGGCGTCAAATCCGAGATGTTGCGCGACCCGACCATTGCCACCATTGTCAAATTGCGGGTGATAGCCAAGCAGCAGCAATTGCTGCGTATCGATTTCGAAGCACCGCCGAGCCATGAAATCCTTGCCGCCAAGCTGGACGATTATCGGCGCGCATTGCCGGAGCACGATTTGATCATTCTGTCCGATTATGGCAAGGGCGGATTGACGCATGTGCAGCAAATGATCGAACTGGCGACCAAAGCCGGTAAACCGGTATTGATTGATCCCAAAGGCGATGACTACAGCCGTTATCGGGGAGCCTCCCTGCTGACCCCAAATCGCGCTGAATTCCGCCAGGTGGCCGGAAGCTGGCGCAGCGAGCAGGAACTGACAGAGAAAGCCGACAAGCTGCGCACCGAACTTTCGTTGCAGGCGTTGCTGGTCACCCGTAGCGAAGAGGGCATGAGCCTGTACCGCGATGGTCTGCCGTTTCACCAACCGACCCAGGCGCGTGAAGTATTCGACGTATCCGGAGCCGGCGATACCGTGATTGCCACCCTCGGTGTGATGCTTGCTGCCGGGCAGGATATGGCGGCAGCCGTCAGTTGGTCGAACAAGGCCGCGGGAGTGGTTGTGGCCAAGCTGGGCACGGCCGTCGTGCAGCCGGAAGAACTGTTTGCCTGAACGGCGAAATTGCATCTGGAGATTGAGTAAATGACCATCATTGTAACCGGCGCAGCCGGCTTCATCGGCGCCAATATTGTCAAAGCGCTGAATGAGCGCGGGCAGACCGACATCATTGCTGTCGACAATATGAAAAAGGCCGACAAGTTCAGGAATCTGGTCGATTGTGAAATCGCCGATTATCTCGACAAGGAAGATTTCATTGAGCTGTTTCTGGATGGCGCATTCGATGGCGATGTCGAGGCCATTCTGCACCAGGGGGCGTGTTCCGATACGATGGAAACCGATGGTCGTTACATGATGGATAACAACTATCGCTATACGCTTGACCTGTTCGAATACTGCCAGACCGAGGAGATTCCGCTGCTGTACGCATCCAGTGCAGCAGTCTACGGCGGTGGTAGCATCTTCAGGGAATCGCGCGAATTCGAAGGCCCGCTGAACGTTTACGGCTATTCGAAATTCCTGTTCGATCAGGTTGTGCGTCGCCGCTGGAATGAACGTACCAGCCAGATTGTCGGCTTCCGCTATTTCAACGTGTATGGCCCACGCGAGCAGCACAAGGGACGCATGGCGTCGGTGGCATTCCACAACTTCAACCAGTACCAGGCCGAAGGCAAGGTAAGGCTGTTCGAAGGCTACGATGGCTATGGTAACGGTGAGCAGCGGCGCGATTTCGTATCGGTGGAAGATGTCGTCAAGGTCAACCTGCATTTCCTCGACAACCCGGGCAAGAGCGGCATCTTCAATCTGGGCACCGGTCGTGCACAGAATTTCAACGATATCGCAGTATCAATAGTCAATGCCTGCCGTGCAGCAGAAGGGCTGACGCCGCTGTCGCTGGCACAATTGGTGGAACAGGGTATCCTGGAGTACATCGCCTTTCCCGAAGCACTCAAGGGCAAGTACCAGAGCTTTACCCAGGCGGACATCGGTGCGTTGCGTGCAGCCGGTTACACCGAGGAATTCCTCACCGTGGAGCAGGGCGTACAGCGCTACGTGCAGAACTGGCTACTGCAAAAGTAAAATGACGCCGAGTTGTCATTGCATGCGGAGAAAATGATTTCTACCATATAAGCATTACCTGAAATTTGGAGCAGTCGATGATGCACAAGATGAAATCGTTGGTGCTTTGCTTGGGCTTGTTTGGAGCAGTTGCAGTACAAGCGCGGGATTTTCAGGGATTGTTTACTACCGATTCGGTCCCCGGTGGCAAATGCAAGATAACCGAAGCTGCACCCAAGCTGCGCCACGGCAATTATCTTGGCAGCCGCAGCGATGCCTACAACAAGGTCAACGAAAGTCTGGAGCTGTTTGTTGCCGAAATCAAACAGGATGGCTTTGACGCCGTTATTGGCTTCCGGCCCGGTATCAACGGCTCGGCGGCAAATGACAGCAATGCAATGTTTACTTGGGTGTATGCCGGTGTAGCGGTAAAATGCGGCAAGTAAATTTCTTTTAAGCCCGCAGGCACAGGTCCGGCGGGCTGATTTTCTGATGCCGCTATTACCCGCAAATTTCCTCCGCTGTAGCTGTCTCGCGGCAACTCTGATGCTGTTGCCCGCACTGGGCTTGGCGGAGACGCGGGAAATAGAATTCGCTACCGCCAGTTTTCCTCCATTCCGCCAGATTTCCGGCCAGACACTGAGCGGTGCCGATTATGAAATCGTCACCGCCGTGCTCAGCCGCATGGGCTACCAATACACGATCAAGTTGTTTCCATTGCAGCGCGCACTGAAAATGGCCGCTGCGGCGCAGGGGCCGGTGGGGTTTTTTACCTTTACCAAGAATCCGGAACGCGAGCGGCAGTTTGTCTTTTCCGCCCCGATCAGCACGGTGCGCGACGTATTCTTCAAGCGCAGCGCCGATTCGATTGGCTGGAACAGCTATGCCGACTTGCAACGCTATACCATCGGCGTCAGCGAAGGTTACAACTATGCGCCGGATTTCATGCGTGCATTGCAGCAGAATCAGTTCAAGGTAATGCAGGCAGCCGGAGATACGCCGGAAAACGAGCAGTTGCGCCGCCTGCAGCGTGGTTTGATCGATCTGGCGATTTGTGAAGTGAGTGTCTGCTCCGCCCTGATTGCGCGCAACCGTACCGAGTTTGGCAAGCTGGACTATATCGATAAGTCGGTTGGCAGTTCGCGCACTTTTCACCTCGGCGTTTCGCGTAACTATCCGCAGGCGCAGGCGTTTATCAAGGCATTCGACAAGGAGCTGGCGCAGTTTGCCGCCGAAGGCAAGCGGCGCGAGATTTTCCGTCGTTACGGTATGGCGGTCAGCCTCGACTAGCACGGCGTGCGGCTTTGGCCGCAGTTACCTGCTGCTGGTAGCTGATGCGATCGGCGCAGACGATAGCTTGGTATGCGCCGGCATCAATGGCATGGAACCGCTGGCGGAATTCATCGGCACGACGTACCCAGATTCCCGGCTCAAACGGCCACAGATGTTCATATACAATGACTTCGGATGCATCGTCGGCGTGCCTGGCGTTATGCAGTAAACGATAGAGTCCGCCGTCGATATGGCGATAATAGTGGTTGTCGGGCATGCTGGAAATAACCGGTAACTATATTGAGCGGCAATGAAAAAGGAGCCACAGGCTCCTTTTGCGCTTTTTATCTGCAGGGTTTTACTCGACCAGACTACGCGCTTCGGCAACCTGAGTGCGATATGAATCGAAAATGTTGCGCAATGCTTCTTTCATGCTGAACTGCGGCTTCCAGTCCAGATCTTCCATGGTGTTTTCGATTTTGGGTACGCGATTCTGTACGTCCTGATATCCCTTGCCGTAATAATCGGCCGAGGTCACATCCACCAGATTCACTTTCAGCGCATTGTCACGGTATTCAGGGTAGGTCAGCGCCAGTTCCAGCATCATTTCCGCCAGTTCGCGTACCGAGTAATTGTTGTTCGGGTTGCCGATGTTGTAGATGCTGCCGCTGGCGCGGTCGCCTTTGTTTTCGATGATTTTCATCAGCGCGTTGATGCCGTCGTTGATGTAGGTGAAGGCACGTTTCTGCTCACCGCCGTCGACCAGCTTGATGTCTTCGCCGCGTACGATGTGGCCGAGGAATTGGGTGATAACGCGGCTGGAGCCTTCCTTCGGTGTGTGGATGCTGTCCAGGCCGGCGCCGATCCAGTTGAATGGGCGGAACAGCGTGTAATCCAGACCTTCCTGCATCGCATACGCATGGATCACACGATCCATCAGCTGCTTGGCGCAGGCGTAAATCCAGCGTGGCTTGTTGATCGGGCCGTAAATCAGTTCCGATGCTTCCGGGTCGAATTCGCCGTCGCGACACATGCCGTACACTTCGGAAGTCGATGGGAACAGCACGCGCTTCTTGTATTTGACGCACTGACGAATGATCGGCAAGTTGGCTTCGAAGTCCAGCTCGAATACGCGCAGCGGCTGTTGTACGTAGGTTGCCGGAGTGGCAATTGCTACCAGCGGCAGAACCACGTCGCACTTCTTGACGTGGTATTCGATCCATTCCTTGTTGATGGTGATGTCACCCTCGAAGAAATGGAAGCGCGGGTTGTCCAGCAGCCCGCTGACTTTATCGGAGAACATGTCCATACCGTACACCTCCCAGTCGGTGGTGTCGATGATGCGTTTCGACAGGTGGTGGCCGATAAAGCCGTTGACGCCAAGAATCAGGATTTTTTTCATTGCGGGTAGTCCCTGTGTTTCGATTTATCGGGCAAGCGGGCAAACCTCGCCAAAGCGCTGTGCAAACGCTTGTGGCGTGATCTGTTCTCCGTTGTATTCCATGTCCAGTATGGCCAGATAGCCGCCGTCACCGGCTTGCGCCAGCAGACGGTTATTGCGTGCAAACAATGTCGGTGCGGCAAAAGCCGGCAAGCCATCCGCCTTGATGCGCATGCTGCGCAGCAGCTTCACGGTCTGGCCGTCAATTTCGCAGTAGGCACCGGGGTAGGGGGGGGCTACGGCGCGGATCAGATTATGAATCGTTGCCGCAGATTGATACCAGTCGATCCTGCCGTCCTCCGGTTTGCGGCCACCAAAATAGCCGCCGAGGCGCAGGTCCTGCTTGGTCAGACGGGCGTTGCCGTCGAGCAGTGCCGGCAGGCAGCGATTCAGCGCCATTTCCGCTGCCACCGTTACTTTGTCGAAGACTTCGCTGGCAGTGTCGTCGGGCAGAATCGGCACCGCCTGCTGATCGACGATAGCGCCGTTATCCGGTTTTTCGTTCATTACATGCAGCGTGGCACCGGTTTCGCTTTCACCGTGGATGATTGCCCAGTTTACCGGTACCCGGCCGCGGTATTTCGGCAACAACGAGCCATGCATGTTATAGGCGCCGCACGGCGCCAGCACCAGAATCTCACGCTTGAGCATATTGCGGTAGTAGAACGAGAAGATGAAGTCCGGCCGGCAGGCGCGGATCTGCTCGATTACTGCAGCGGTATTCGGATCGGTCGGTGTGATTACCTCGATACCATGGCGCCGTGCCAGTTCTGCCACACTGCCAAACCAGATGGTTTCGTTCGGATTGTCCTGATGGGTAACCACCAGCCGGACATCCACGCCGTGTGCCAGCAATACCGACAGGCAGCGTACACCGACATTGTGGTAGGCAAATACGACGGCACTAGCCATTGCGCGGCTCCTGTTGTTCGAGCACCGCCTGGACGATGTAACGCGGCCGGTTGCGCACCTCTTGATAGATGCGGCCGATGTATTCGCCCAGCAAGCCGATGCCGAACAGCGCGATGCCGATCAGGAAGAATGCGATACCGAACAGGGTGAACAGGCCGCCTTCTTCCGGGCCGAGAATCAGCCGTCGTCCGGCCAGGTATAGTACCAGCGCACCCGAGGCGAGCGAAATCAGCATGCCCAGCATTGAGAACAGCTGCAGCGGCACTACCGAAAAGCCGGTCATCAGATCGAAATTCAGCCGGATCAGGCTATACAGCGAGTACTTCGATTCCCCTGCGGCGCGTTCCTCGTGGCCGACGATGATTTCGGTCGGGCGCTGGGCAAAGGTAAAGGCCAGCGCCGGGATGAAGGTATTCATTTCGCTGCACTGGTTGATCGCGTCGATGATGCGCCGATCGTAAGCTCGCATCATGCAGCCCTGATCGGTCATCTTGATCTTGGTGATGCGCTCGCGCAGACGGTTCATGCCGCGCGATGCGACATGGCGCCACAGCGAGTCGTTGCGCTGCCGGCGGATCGAGCCGACGTAGTCGTAACCTTCGTCCATTTTTGCCAGCAGATTGGCGATATCTTCCGGTGGGTTCTGCAGATCGGCATCCAGCGTGATGATGCGTTGTCCGCGGCAATAGGCAAATCCGGCCAGAATCGCCTTGTGCTGGCCAAAATTGCCGTTGAACAGCACGACCCGGGTGACGTCCGGGCGTGCCTGAAATTGCTGGCGCAGGATTGCCGGCGATTTGTCCTTGCTGCCATCGTTGACGAAAACGATCTCGTAACTGCGGCCGAGCCGGTCGAGCGCCGGATACAGGCGATCGAACAGGGTCTGCAGGCCTGCTTCTTCGTTGTAGACGGGAATGACTACGGATACTTCAGGGTTGTGCATGGGATCGAGCTGTAGTGATTATGTCAGGGCCGGCAGCAATACTTCGCGCATTGCCATACCGACACGTTCGACGTCGCCGCTATGCATCGCCGGGAAGAGCGGCAGCGTGACAGTGCGCTCGCCAATACGCTCGGCGTGCGGATAGTCGCCATCTTTCCAGCCCAGCTGGCGATACAGCGTAAACAGGTGCATGGCCGGATAGTGCACACCAATACCGATGCCGCACTGTTTCATCTGTTCGATGAATTCGCCGCGGCTGATACTGAGGCGATCCAGCGGCAACAAGGGTTGGAACATATGCCAGTTGCTTTGCTCGAAATCCTGCAGCGGCAATTCCAGCCCCAGCTCCGGATCGATGCTGGCAAAATAGTGGCGTGCCAGCTGGCGGCGTTTAGCTGTGAACTCCTCCAGGCGCTGCAATTGCCCAAGGCCGATGCGCGCCGCGATATCGGTCAGATTGGCCTTGCCCCCTGCGACATCGACATCCATAGTGCCATCCGCATGCCGCACCACGCCTTGCAGACGCAACTTCTCGAACAGCGGTAGCTGCGATTCGTCGTTCAGTACCAGGCAGCCGCCTTCACTGGTGGTAATGTTCTTGTTGGCATGGAAACTGATCGAGATCAGATCGCCAAAGCTGCCTATCGGCTTGCCGCGCCAGTTGGCGCCCATTGACTGCGCCGCGTCTTCGATAACTCGCAGGCCATGGTGTTCGGCAATGGCGTACAGGCGATCACGATCAACCGGCAAGCCAGCCAGATCGACCGGCATGATTGCCTTGGTGCGCGGGGTAATGGCCGCTTCGACCTGATCCAGATCGATATTGCGCGTCAGCGGATCGACATCGACGAATACCGGCCGGGCGCCGACATGCAGGATGACGTTACCGGTCGCCACCCACGATAGCGGCGTGGTGATCACCTCGTCGCCGGCACCGATGCCAAGCAGCTGCAGTGCGATTTCCATGCCGGCGGTGGCGGAACTCAATACGCGTACCGGCCGGCCACCGCAATGTGCCGACAATGCGGCTTCGAACTCCTTGACCTTGGGGCCGCTGGTAATCCAGCCGGAGCGTAGCACTTCGACAACGCCCTGAATCGTCTCTTCATCGAGGCTGGGGCGGGTAAACGGCAGGAATTCCATGACTCAGCTCTTTGCTACCAGGTAAACGCCGATAATGATAACGGCAATGCCACCCATGCGCATCGCCGATAGCGATTCGCCAAACAGCCACCAGGCGGCCAGCGCGTTGACTACATAGCCGATCGATAGCATCGGATAGGCGATGCTGACCTGAACCCGTGACAACGCCATGATCCAGACCACCACGCTGACGGCGTAACAGCTCAGGCCGCCAAAAATGAACGGGTTGGTTGCCAGCTTCCAGCCGATCGGCAGCGCGTTGTCGAGGTGAAATTCGAAGTGGCCGATGCGGTTGGTGCCGGCCTTGAGCAATAACTGGGCACAGGCGTTGAGCAGGACGCCGGTCAGGATCAGTGCGAATTCAACCAGCTTCATGGCTTTGCCACCACTACGCGCCGGCTGTCACGTGCGATTACCCGCATCGGTATAAAGCCATCGCGGGCAAATACTTCGAAATCTTCGCGGCGCAGCAACGCCAGTGCCTTGGGTTCGCTTTGCCAGCGCTGGCGGAAAGTCTCGAGATTCATGATTGCCTTGTGCGGTTCGGCTTTGATGCCCATTTCCAGTTCGTCAGTATAGGCAACCAGTGTCATTGGGCGCTGCATATAGAACGGCAGCGTCTGGTCATACATCAACACCGAGTAGAAAGGGATGTCCGCCCTGACTTCGTGCTTGATCGCCTCGGCCAGGTAATAGGCCGAATTGGAGCGCGCCAGCGAGTTGTGGCCGCACAAAAACAGCGTCACCACCAGCGATGAGGCCGCTGCTGCCGTGACAATCGCACCAAATGCCTTGCCGCGACGGCTTTGCAGCCATGCCAGGACGAAGCCGGCACAGCCGGTTACGCAGGCAACCTGAATCCAGCGTGCGTAGGCGAGAATCATTTCCGGCGGCGTATCCTTGCTGGAAAGGTCTTGCAGCTGCGGCAGCAACAAGGCCGCGATCATTACCCCGGCGGACAGCACGGCGAGCCCGGCAAAATGCGGCGCCAGCTGGCGCGCATCGGTTGTGGCAAGGCGCTTGCCGATCAGAATCGCCAAGGCCGGCATGATGGGCAGGATATAGGCCGGCAGCTTGGAATGCGAAATGCTGAAGAAAAAGAAGATGAATACCGACCAGACCAGCAGCAACAAGCCCGGGCGGAAGGTTTCGCCTTGGCTGCGCAGTCCGTCACGCATGCTTTGCAGCAGCCAGTTGAGCCATGGGCTGGTGCCGATGATCAGCACCGGGAAGAAATACCACCAGGCACCGGTGCGGCGATGCCCATCGGCAGCAAAACGCTGGAAATGTTCGTGAATGAAGAAGAACTGGAAGAACTCCGGGTTGCGCTGGCTCACCAGCACAAACCATGGCACTGCCAGCAGACCGAACAGCGCCAGCCCCTTGATCCAGTGCATGCGCGCAAGAATCTGCCACTGGCGCGTCAGCAGCACATAAATGACCAGCGCCGCACCGGGCAATACCAGGCCGATCAAACCCTTTGACAGCATGGCGCCGGCCATTGCCGCCCAGGTCAGCAGCATCCAGTTACGATTCTCACGGGAGCCGGCGTTGTCGCGGTGCGCCAGCAGAAACCCGGCCAGCGCCAGTTCGAGGAACAACGACACGCCCATGTCCAGCGTATTGATATGGCCGAGGGCAAAATAGTAAAAGCTGCTGCCCAGCACTATCGCTGCCAGCAGCCCGGCCGTGCGGCCATACAGGCGCGCGCCGGTGTAGCCGGCCAGCAATACGCCGGCAAAACCGGTCAGCGCAGTCCACAGACGGGCCGTCCATTCGTTTGTGCCGAATGTCTCGAATGCGGCGGCAGTTGCCCAGTACTGCATCGGCGGCTTTTCGAAATATTTCAGGTCGTTCAGGCGCGGCGTAACCCAATCCCCGCTGACCACCATTTCGCGCGAAATCTCCGCGTAGCGGCCTTCGTCAGGCTTTACCAGCTTGCGATAATCGAGCTGGCCAAACCACAGGGTTGCAAACAGAACAGCGAGCAGCAGGAAAAAACGGCTGGAAGGCAGGGTTTGTTGAATGGGCACAAGCGTATATCGGGCTCAGGACGACCGCGGAGTATAGCATCAACATGCTTAAGAATTGCTTACCGCGTTGCCAGCGGTGCCGGCCGGCTACCGCGCAGCAAGGCGAACAGGGCTCCCGAGCCACCATCGACATTCGGAGCCTGACAAAACGCCAGCACTTCGTCGCGCTGCATCAGCCAGCCTGGCACCTTGCCGCGCAAGACCGACTCGCGGTTCTTCGATCCCAGCCCCTTGCCGTGAATGATGCGGATGCAGCGAATGTGGCGCTTGCGGCATTCCAGCAGGAAGTGCGCCACCGCCAGCCGCGCCTGATCCACATTGCAGCCATGCAGATCGAGTTCGGCCTGAATAACCCAGTGGCCCTTGCGCAGTTTCTTCAGCGCGTCCCGCGGCACGCCGTCGCGCAGGAAGACGATTTCGGTACCGGTATCCGGCCCGTCGTCCCACGGGTTCCAGTCGCTCATCGAGTCGATCAGCACTTGTTGCTCATCGTGGATGTGCTGCAACGGCAGCGGTGCCGGCAAGGCGCAAAAGCGTGGCCGACGGTTTTGCTGCGGTAACGGCGTGACATCGCGCGTTTCGCGCCGGAACAATTCCTGATCGGATGGCGGAAGCGGAACGACAACAGCCGGGCGGGGCCGCACCGGCTGTTGCAGTTGCTTGCGCAATGCCCGTAAACGGGTCAGTGCGTCATCCTTCATGTTGCTTACCTGGAGAGTGCGTCCAGATAGCGCTCGGCGTCGAGTGCCGCCATGCAGCCGGTGCCGGCGCTGGTGACTGCCTGGCGATAAATGTGATCCTGTACATCGCCGGCGGCGAACACTCCGGGGATGTTGGTCGCGGTTGCGTTGCCGGTACGGCCGCCCTGCGTCACGATGTAGCCGCCTTCCATTTCCAGCTGGTCGACAAAAATATCGGTATTCGGCTTGTGGCCGATGGCAATGAAGCAGCCGGTCAGTTCCAGGTCCTTGGTGCTGCCGTCAGCGGTCGACTTGATGCGTACGCCGGTTACCCCGGTGTTGTCGCCGAGTACTTCGTCCAGTGTGTAGTTGGTCGTCAGTGTGATTTTGCCGGCGGCAACCTTTTCATGCAGTTTGTCGATCAGAATCTTTTCTGCACGGAATGTATCGCGGCGGTGAATCAGCGTGACATGGCTGGCGATATTGGCCAGGTACAATGCCTCTTCGACCGCCGTATTGCCGCCGCCGACCACGCAGACCTGCTGGTTGCGATAGAAAAAACCGTCGCAAGTGGCACAGCCGGATACGCCACGGCCGTGGAATTCGGTTTCCGACGGCAAGCCCAGATATTGAGCCGAGGCGCCGGTAGCGATGATCAGCGCGTCGCAGGTGTAGGTGGCGTTGTCGCCGATCAGCGTGATCGGCTTATCCTGCAGCTTGGTGGTGTGAATGGTGTCGAAAATGATTTCGGTGTTGAAGCGCTCGGCGTGTTTCTGGAAACGCGCCATCAGCTCCGGTCCCTGTACGCCATCGGCATCGGCTGGCCAGTTATCGACGTCGGTTGTGGTCATCAATTGACCACCCTGCGCCAGGCCCGTGATCAATACCGGGTTGAGATTGGCGCGCGCGGCGTAAACCGCTGCGGAATAACCGGCCGGGCCGGAACCGAGAATCAGCAGGCGTGCGTGTTTGGTCGTGCTCATAGTGGATCGCTCTGGTTATGTCATCCCGCTGCGCAACCGCCGGGCCGATTGGATTGAAGCCGATGGCCGGCAGTAGCGCACCGGGCTGCGCAGGTTATCGGGGAGGGGCGCCGCCAGCGCCCGATTTGCCGCAAGTCTACTGCAAATGGCTACGCGGCTGCAGTGTTTCAACTAGCTGCCGCCGGTGATTTGTTTCTATCGCCACCATAGGCCGCATCAATGGCTGGCTTGGCCGGCTGTGCCGGGCTGCTGGCGTACAATGGCCATCGCCGATGCTACCAGACCGCCGACATCCGCCATGTTTCCCGGCAGAATCAGTGTGTTGCCGGCTTTGGCTACCTGTCCGAATGCCTGCACATATTGTTCCGCCACCTTGAGATTGACCGCCTCCATGCCTCCCGGCTGGCGAATGGTTTGTGCCACCATGTGAATCGCCTCGGCAGTGGCACGCGCCACCAGCTTGACGGCCTCCGCTTCACCCATGGCGCGATTGATTGCCGCCTGTTTTTCACCTTCGGACTGATTGATCGCTGCCTGCATTTCGCCCTCGGAGCGCTGGATGGCCGCTTCGCGCTCGCCGGTGGCGATGTTGATCTGCTCCTGCTTGCGGCCTTCGGATGCGGCGATCAGTGCGCGCTTTTCACGTTCTGCGGTAATCTGCGCCTGCATCGCGTGCAGAATGTCGGCCGGCGGGGTGAGATCCTTGATCTCGTAGCGCAATACCTTCACGCCCCAGTTCATCGCCGCCTCGTCCAGCGCTGCGACTACCGCGCGGTTGATATCGTCGCGTTCCTCGAAGGTGCGATCCAGTTCCATCTTGCCAATCACCGAGCGCAGTGTGGTCTGTGCCATCTGCGTGATAGCCAGAATCGGATCGCTGGAGCCATACGACGCGAGCTTCGGATCGGTAACCTGAAAGTACAGAATACCGTCTACCTGCAGCTGGGTATTGTCGCGGGTAATGCACACCTGGCTTGGTACATCGAGCGGTATTTCCTTCAGGCTGTGGCGATAGGCGATCCGGTCGATGAACGGCAACACGATATTCAGGCCCGGTTGCAGCACGCCATGAAACCGGCCCAGGCGTTCCAGCACCCAGGCGTGCTGTTGCGGCACGACCTTGACCGATTTGGCGATGAAGACGATGACTACGACGAGGATGATCAGTGCGACTGGCATGATGGCTGGCTTTTCTCGGGTGGTTGATCGGATAACAGCAACGTCGAAGCCTGAACCGCGACGATGTACAACGGCGTGGATTCGCGCGAGCCGCGCACCAGCCGGGCGTCCCATTCGGTGCCACGATGGCGTACCCGGACGCGGGTTGCGTCGTGCCAGCTGACAATGGTCACCGTCTGGCCAATGTCGAAATTGTCCTGTCCGGCTGCTGGCGCGGTTTGCCGGCGTTGCCGCCACAGCCAGCCGACGCCTGCCACACCGACACCCGCCGCAACCAGCAGCTGCAGCGCGAACGGGATACCCAGCCAGGCCAGCAGCGCCGCCAGCGCAAACGCTAGAGCAACAATCAGCAGATAAAAAGTACCGCTGAACATTTCGCCGGCAAGCAACATGCCGGCGAGTATGGTCCAGACAAGATAGGGTTGTTCCATGGACATCCTGCTCTCAGATGCTGCAAGTGCCCGAGCTAGAGCACGTTGCGGGTTCGATACTGCCGGCCGGAGGCTGCCGGCCCGGCAGGGGTTTTCGGGGCGGTCAGGCAAACCGACAGCAGTGCGTTGGTATCGCGCAACCGGCTGGACAATATCAGCGCAATGTTGCGATACAGCTTGGGTGCTACCAGCGGGATTTTCACCAGCGAACCGCGCTCGAATCCGAGCAGCAGCGACGGCTCGACTGCCCGTACTGTCGCAGAGCGCGGCAACTGATCGAGAATCGCCAGTTCGCCGAATACCGATCCGGGTTGCAGCGTACTCAAATGCTGTACTCCGTCCGGCCCTTCGTGCTCGACCTCAAGCAAACCGGAAACGACAACAAACATTTCATTGCCATTCTCGCCCTGCACAATTACCGCCGCTCCCGGCTCGACGTCGTGGCGCCGGCAATTGGCAAGAAACTCGCGGATGTCGTCCGACGCCAGTCCGCAGAACAATTTCACCGACTGGGCAAGCTTTTTGACTAGACTATTGTTATACATAAAATCCCGTCTCCGAGTGGCTTTGATTCTAGTTCCTCATGTCGTATTCCTCCACCTGCGCGCCGGCCGGAAATGAACGATCTCCTGTCATTGGCTGATCCGATCAACGCCGAAGCCTGGGTGTTCCTGCTGGTTACTCTGCTGATCGGCGGGCTGACCGCTGTGCTGCAACCGGGCGAGCGTCTTCGCCTGTTGCGTACAGCCGGATTCTTTGCTTTCTGTGTGGCAATGCTGCTCGCGTCCAATTCGCTGCAAACACTGGGCATGCGCCAGATTTATCTGGTGGTGCGCGAAGCATCGACAATCGGTATCGGACTGGCACTGATACGCCTGTGGGGTGTCATCCTGTTCGGCCTGCTGTTGCCGCGCTTGCGTTTCAACGCACCGGAAATCATGGAAGACGTGGTGGTGTTCGTCGGCTACATCGCCTGGGGGCTGGTGCGCTTGCGTTATGCCGGGCTCGACTTGAGCCAGATCGTGACTACGTCGGCAGTGATTACCGCGGTAATTGCGTTTTCGATGCAGGATACGCTAGGCAATGTGCTGAGCGGTCTGGCGCTGCAGATGGGCGATGCGCTGGCGCTTGGTGACTGGGTGCGCATCGGCAATACCAGCGGGCAGGTGGTCGGCGTGCGCTGGCGCGCCACGGCAATCGAAACGCGCAACGGCGAAATTGTCGTAATACCCAATAGCGTGTTGATGAAGAACGAATTCACGCTGATCGGCAAACGCGGCAACCTGACCGTGCCGCAGCGGCGCTGGGTGTGGTTTTACGTGAATCTGGAAAGTATGCCGGGAACGGTGATCGAGACCGTCGAAAAGGCGGTGCGCGGCGCAGTCATATCCGGCGTGGCGAGCGACCGGCCGGCTAGCTGTGTCTTGATGGATTTCGAACAGGGCAATGCCAAATATGCGCTGCGCTACTGGCTATCCGATATCCGCAACGATGACGGCACCGATTCCGCAGTGCGCCAGCATCTGTTCGCCGCGCTGCTGCGTGCCGGCATCCGTATCGCAATGCCGGAATACAACGTCTATCTCACCAAGGAAAACGAGCACTATCTGGAGGCGCAGCGGCAGCGCGATCTGCTGCGGCGGCTGGATGCGCTGCAACAGGTAGACCTGTTTGCCAAGCTGGACGAGAACGAGCGCCGCACCATTGCCGAACGCCTGAAATATGCCCCGTTCACCAAGGGTGACATCATTACCCGCCAAGGTGCAGTAGCGCACTGGCTGTACATTCTTACCCGCGGCGATGTGGATATCTGGAGCGAACAACCATCCGGCAGGGCGTTGCTGAATACATTGTCGGCCGGCAGCTTTTTCGGCGAAATGGGCCTGCTGACCGGCTCGCCGCGCTCGGCCACGGTGCAGGCACGCACCGACGCCGAATGCTACCTGCTGGACAAGGAATCGTTTACCAGCGTGCTGCATGCGCGACCGGAGCTGGCAGAAGTGATCGCACACGTGCTGGCGGAGCGCCAGGCAAACCATCCGGCCATTCCGCAAAACAGCAACGAACGCCGCCGCTCGGCGCGCCAGCCGGAGTTGCTGGAGCGCATCCGGCAGTTTTTCGGCCTGGCGGCTTAACTGCGATTGCCAGTCATATCGCCAATAATGCAGTCAGGATTTATCCAAGGAGGAGTGAAGATGCAAATCGATTCCACCCGTTTCGGCCGGATCGAAGTCGATCCGGATACCGTGATCGAGTTCCCGCAGCCGCTGGCCGGCTTTGAAAATTCGCGGCGCTACAAACTGTTGCACGAGGACGTCAGCAACCCGATCGTGATGTGGCTGCAGTCGCTGGATGAACCGGACGTTTCGTTCGGCCTGATCGACCCGGCATGCATCGGCATCAATTACGAAATCACGCTCGACGATAGCGAAACCGCTCTGTTGAAGATTTCCGACCCCGGGACTGTGTCGGTGTTGCTGATGGTGCGCAAGGAAGACAACCAGCTGATGCCGGCTTCGCATGCGCCGATCCTGATCAATACTGCCGCACGTCTTGGCATGCAGAAACCCGGTATCAGCGCCAGGATCGTCTTCAGCAACCGGTAATCCGCTTGGGGCAGTATGCCGACAAGGTGTATCATTGCCCCAACTCGTTACTGTTTTCTTCTGCCCGCATGAAAACTACATTTCTCGATTTTGAACAACCGATTGCCGAACTTGAAGCCAAGATCGAAGAACTGCGCTTCGTGCAGGACGATTCGGCGCTCGATATTTCGGAAGAGATCAATCGCCTGCAGCAGAAGAATCTTGAGCTGACCAAATCCATTTACGCCAAGCTCAACCCGTGGCAGATTTCCCAGGTTTCACGCCATCCGCAGCGGCCTTACACGCTGGACTACCTGAAAGGCGTGTTTACCGATTTCGATGAGTTGCATGGCGACCGCACTTTTGCCGACGATGCGGCGATCGTTGGCGGCATGGCACGCTTCAACGGTCAGCCATGCATGGTGATCGGCCATCAGAAAGGTCGCGATACCAAGGAAAAGATCGCGCGCAATTTCGGCATGCCGCGCCCGGAAGGCTATCGCAAGGCGCTGCGGCTGATGAAGCTGGCGGAAAAATTCGAATTGCCGATTTTTACCTTCGTTGACACACCTGGGGCCTATCCCGGCATTGGTGCGGAAGAGCGCGGCCAGTCGGAGGCAATCGGCCGCAATCTGTTTGAAATGGCCAAGCTGCGGGTGCCGGTGATCTGCACCGTGATTGGCGAGGGTGGCTCCGGTGGGGCGTTAGCGATTGCCGTCGGCGATGTGGTGCAAATGCTGCAGTACTCGACCTATTCGGTCATTTCACCCGAAGGTTGCGCTTCAATTCTGTGGAAGAGCGCCGACATGGCGCCCGAGGCCGCCGAACTGCTGGGCATTACCGCCAATCGGCTGAAAACGCTGGGGCTGATCGACCGCGTCATTCCCGAACCGCTCGGCGGAGCGCATCGCGATCATCCACAGATGATGCAGGCAATGAAAAAGGCGCTGGCCGACGCTTACAAGAACCTTGGCAACAAGCCGCTGGACGACCTGCTGAGCGCCCGTTTCGATCGAATTCTCGGCCATGGCCGGTTCAAGGAAATTACCGCCTCTGCTGCCTGAGTTGCAGCGGATCGAATCCTGCGTCGCTGCAGCGCTGCAGCCTTTCGCCGGCCGGCGCTGTGTCGTTGGCCTGAGCGGAGGGCTGGATTCGGTGGTTCTGCTCGATCTGCTGGCTCGCATTGCACCGCGCTTCGCGCTGCAACTTTCCGCACTCCACGTCAATCACCAGATCAGCCCCAATGCCGACAACTGGCAGCAGTTCTGCCAGCAGCTGGCGCACGTTTACAGCATTCCATTACAGGTTCGGCGGGTGCAGTTGCGGCGCAGCGGCGGTGAAAGCCTGGAAGCCGTTGCACGCACTGCACGTTACGCCGCCTACCACGCCGCGGACGCCGACCTGATCCTGCTCGCGCATCATCTGGATGACCAGTGCGAAACCATGCTGTTACGTCTGCTGCGCGGTGCAGGTACGCACGGCCTGGCGGCTATGCCTGACAGCAGGCCACTGGATCATGCCGACAAATTGTTGCTGCGGCCACTGCTGCAGATCCCGCGTGAGCAACTCAAGACTTATGCACACGCAGCGGGTCTGCGCTGGATTGACGACGAAAGCAACGACGACACACGCTATCGGCGTAATTGGCTGCGCCATGAATTGTTGCCACGTATCGAACAGGTGTTCCCTGCGTATCGAAGGCAGCTGCGACAGGCGGCGCAACATTCGCGGGAAAGTGCCGATCTGCTCGATGAACTGGCTGCGCAGGACTTTCACGGCGAATTGGCTGAGGGCTGGCTGGAACTGGCGGCGTTACTGCCTTTGTCGCCAGCACGCCAGCGCAACCTGTTGCGCTGGTTCCTGCGCCAGCGCGACGTCACACCTTCGGCTGCGGTGCTTGAACAACTGCAGCAACAAATGCTGCAAGCCCGCGTGGATGCGGAGCCGCAGATCCGCATCGGTGGCTGGCTGGCCGAACGTTATCGCGAGCGGATGTATTTGCGGCGCATGGCGGTCGAACCGCGCTGCCCGCCGCAAACCGGCATCGATCTGCTGGGCCGCACCGAAGCCGTTTTTCCGGAATGGCAAGGTCGCCTGGTCATGACTGCGAGAGTGGGGCAGGGGGTAGGGTTGCGCTGGTTGTCGGCTCACCGCCTGGATATGCGCAAACGCGTTGGCGGCGAACGCTTACGCCCGATTTTGGGCGGTGCCCAACGGCAGCTCAAGCACCTGCTACAGGAGGCGGCGATTCCGCCGTGGCGGCGCAATTCCTTGCCGTTGCTGTGGATTGGCGATCGTCTGGTGGCGGTACCGGGTGTTACGGTGGCAGCCGAATTTCAGGCCTCCGCAGGTGAAGATGGCGTACAAATCTGCTGGCAACATGATCCAGATCAATATGTTGCAGCGCAATGACGAAATATCTTTTTTGCCGAAGCAAGTTGACTATACTGCCATTCGGGTGGCGCGACATTATCGCGGTGATGTCGCAAACCCGAGCAACAAGCAGCGAGCGTTGCGCCCGGATGGCTGGTAGCCAAGTCCGGGCGTTTTTATTTAGTCTTTAGTCGATCTGGTGGCTGAGTTCGAAGCTTGCGCCGGAGTCGATCTGCAAGGCGTCGCGCAGATACGGCATCACCTGTTGCAATACTTGCGGCAGCGTGTATGGCGGATTGACGATAAACATGCCGCTACCGTGCATGCCAAATCCATCGGCGCCGGGCGTGTGGACGGTCAAGCTGGCGTGCAGCCAGTTGTTGCCGGCAACGCCGCGCAGTTGTTCTACCAGTTGTCGCGATTCGTTACGTTGCAGTAACGGATACCAGATTGCATAACAGCCTGTAGCGAAGCGTTTCAGTGCATCGCGCAAACTGGCGACAACCCGAGCATAATCACCCTTGTCCTCGTATGGCGGATCGATCAATACCACGGCGCGGCGTGTGGCCGGCGGCAGCAACGCTTTCAATCCATCAAAGCCATCGGCCTTGTTGATTTTCACCTGGCGACTGACGTCGGCAAAATTAGCTGCCAGGATTTCATGATCGCTCGGGTGCAATTCGAACAGCCGCAATTTGTCCTGTTCGCGTACCGCGTGCCATGCCAGCCATGGCGAGCCGGGGTAAAACTCCAGTTTGCCGTTTGCGTTCAGCGCGCGGATTTCCGCAACATACGCCTGCAGCGGTAGCGGTAAATCGGCGGCATTCCACAAGCGGCCGATGCCCGCGGCAAATTCGGCATTCTTGGTTGCATAGCCTTCGGTAAGGCTGTACACACCGGCTCCGGCGTGGGTATCGATATACCAGAACGGTTTGTCCTTGCGGCAGTAGTATTCAAGCAGTTGCAACAGGACGAAGTGTTTCAGCACATCGGCGTGGTTGCCGGCATGAAAGGCGTGGCGGTAACTCAGCATGCGTTTGTTTATTCCTTTGGTGATTCGGCGACGGATTGTGCCGATTCGCTTTCGGTCAGGTAAAGCCAATCGAGCATCAGCGTATAGGCCATCGCCAGAATGGTCGGGCCGATGAACAGACCGACGAAACCCCAGGCCAGCAGGCCGCCGATTACGCCGATAAAGATCAATGGCAGCGGCAGGCTCGCGCCCTGGCTGATCAGGTACGGTTTGAGCACGTTGTCGATGGTATTCACCACTACCAATCCCCATACTGCCAGCGCCCCAGCCCAGAAGTGATCGCCGCTGCTATAGAGCCAGAACGCTGCAGGCGCCCAGACGAAAAAGGTCGGCAGCTGGATGACCGCCACCAGAAACGTGGCGAACCCCAGCGCGGCAGCCGCCGGCACACCGCACACCAGCAGGCCCAGTGCCGTCAGGGCTGCCTGGGCGAAGGCTGTACCCATTACCCCCATCGAAACGCCACGCACGGTGCGTTGTGCCTGATCCAGCAGGAATTCGCCGCGCGTCGGCGAAATGCGCTGTGCCAGGCGCCGGGCGAAATCGTTGCAGGCCTGGTGTTTGGCCAGTAGCACCATCGCTACGATGATCGCGATCAGGAACTGTACTGCCGCCATTCCGGCGCCGGTGCCTTTTTTCAGCAGCCACAACACCATATCGCGCAGAAACGGGGTGACCTGCTGCAAGGTGTCGCTCAGATGCGTCATCATGTTCTGCCAGCCATGCAGCAGCGGTGCACCGACCAGTGGCAAATTCACCAGCCACGGTGGCAATTCGCGCTGTTTCAGGCTTTCCAGATCGAACGGCTGCTGCAGCACCCAGTTCACGCCATCCACAACCGACAAGCCCAGCGTGATCAGCGGAATCACCAGTACCAGTGCCAGTAACATCCCCAGCAGCGTGGCTGCCCAGCCGTGGCGCCCGGCCAGTCGCCGGTCGATGCGGAAAAACAGCGGCCACAGCGAAATGGCAATGATCGCTCCCCACACCATTGCGCCGATGAACGGCGCAAACAACTTGTAGCAGGCAAAAATCAGAGTGAAAACGATGGCGAGTTGCGCGTAGTTTTCAAACCGTTGCAGCGATCGGGACGGAGACATGGGGGGCCTACTGGGTTGGGCGGAACGATGATGGCAAACGGCCTCAGGCCGTAGCTTTGGCCAGCGGCAAAAAAGCCGGCGCACCGCGTGCACCGGAGCTGCGATAGTCTGCAGCGAGCAATTCGGCCAGTGCATGGTGTGGCGGGGTTTGTTGTGCCAGCCAGGTATAGACCAGATCATAAAGCCGTTCCAGCGCGATCTGGTAGGTCTGGCGGGAATGGCTCCACAGCCAGTCGCTGAACGCCATGAAGCGCTCGAAC
>ERZ724505.365-NODE-365-length-29569-cov-13.796673_pt1 | contig 29569 bp, 28 predicted proteins | sample MGYA00376038_ERZ724505 | MGnify/ENA primary metagenome ERZ724505 (study PRJEB28724, sample SAMN07190884) | wastewater metagenome | isolation source: effluent of sewage treatment plant in Hong Hong | place: Hong Kong | collected 2016-03-17 ...
TGCGTACTGCATTAGCTTATAATGTCTTTCTTGCTGTGTGATAATGTAGTATACTCAAATATATTAAGATTGCAAGTTATAATGATATAATATACAACCAATTTAATGAAAAATATATATAATATATTATACAACAATAGATACAGTACATTATACCTTATTTCTTTGTCTCCACTCATTCCGTTTATTATTCCTACATTTTTTACAAGTAGAGTATTGATTGTTGAATTTGTCTCGTGTTTTATGTTCTTTACACGTTGTACACATTCTACCATCGGATGTCACTCACTCGTTATATACTTTGACTGGAGTCTGTATGTAATATTTGAGCTTAGATTTGAATGTGTCAGAATCTCTGTTTTTATATCTCATCATAGTATTTCTAAATATATTATATGGTCTAGCTGGATTACTATAACTATAATAAAAGTCATATATCTCTTTATGTTTTACTGGATAGACCATGATGTTTGATATGTACGTTATAAAACTTTTTTACTGGATTATGTAGCCTAGATCTTCGTAAGTCGTATCGTTGACATTGATTGAGTCAGAATATTTTTCTTTTTTTATTCCGAAATATTCATAACTTTACTTTCGGTATAATAGATGTTTTTTCATATCATAACCTATCAATATATTTTTCAATCTTTCAGATGATTATGTATCGGTTTCATGGTATATATCAATCGTTGTTAGGTCATGGTATCCAGCAATGATCTCTACCTATACCTATCACTGGCTCAAATAGTCTACTGGTTCTATATGTTTTGACATTGTCTTTTCTGATCCTCGATGATCTTACGTATTTTGCTATGATTATCATATATTATTTTTAAATAAGATAAAATAATATCTTTTTTTCGTTTCTCTACATATATTCACATAAGTATATCATGATATTTTTCTCTTCGCTTTCATTTTTTATTTATTATAAATCATCAAGATTTTCATATAATATATTGTTTTTCGTATTCTCTTCGGTCTTTTTTTATCTCTTTTATAAATAAATCAAATGTATTATATTTATTTATTATATCTTTACTAATCATCTTCTCTAATATCATCATAAATATTTCTTAATGTCATTGTTGAATTATTTTTTAGGTGTTTATCTATTTCTTCTTTGTTTATCAAATAGAAATCTTCAATATCTATTCAATAGTACCTTTTATATTTCATAGTTCACTCATATACTCACTTAATCCATTCTATATTTTCTATATCGTAATCAAGACTATTATTTCTATGTCTCTTCTGCATCTCACATTGTAACATTATTATAGTAGTCTCCATAATTTCACTAAATATCTCTTTTTGCATCTCAGATCAGTAATCTAATTGTATTGTATATATTTGTGATTGCATATCATAATAGGTAAGAGTAAAAGATTATTTTTCTAATTCCGAACATATTCGGCTTATAGCTTCTGCATATACTTCTTTGGCTTGTCTTTGTACTTGAGCGTTGTCTTTATATTCGAGCTTCTCTGCTCTCCATATCTTAGGATCATTTTGTAGTCTTTCGATAAGGGCTTCTTTTAGTTGTAAGCTAGTCATTATCATTTGTAATAGATAAAAATGATTTTCCTGACAATAATGTTTGTAATGTCTCATCATCAAGTTTAACTCGTTTGATTCGTTTTCAGTTTTCATCATATAATCATACCATACTAATCTTTATATCATTTTTTCAATACTGATTTTTAACTAATTCTGCCTTTTTGATTTGTAAGTACATTGCTATAATAATTAAGATTTAAAAGATATTTTTACTTTTTTTTCTTTCTCTTTTTGTTCACTTGTCTTCTTGAAGTCATACTCATAAGTAGACAAATCAAAAATAGAATATATCTCTTTTGTTTTTATTGGTCATCTTAGCTTTGATATCTTAAAGCAAGTCTCTTGCACTTGTTCGTCTCTACTAATCTGAATAATAACATTAGCAATCTGTTTTATACCACTAGATCATTTAAAAGAATTTAAAGTAGCAACACCATTTCATCCATTAGTATTGTAATGTGCTATCATAAATACTGCAACATCTCTTTTTCTTGCTACCTCGTTTATTGCTTTCATAGCGTTTTCTATCTGCAAATCCATTCTTACTTTGTCGTTTTCAAATTGAAAGTAATGTAAGTGATCTATAACAAACACTCTAGTTCACTTATCACACTCTTGATTCATAAGATCAACAATATCATCAATCGTAACTTCCTTATTCTTATCTAGTTCTGTTATATTTCTTTTTGATAACTCAAAAGAACAATTCATTATATCTGTTAGTATATCCTCACTATAGTCTTTATGTCATTTATGAGTGTATTGTCAGTTTACAAAGTTTATCCATTCGAGTCTACTTTTTCAATGCTTAATCCTATATCTGTTGGTACTGTAAAATATCTCTTCCTTAGCGTTATCTTCCAATCTATCCTCCAATGAGTATCTAGTAACCATAACTCATGCACTAGCTAAGTTATTTGCTACCTGATTTACAAAAGTAGTTTTACCAACTCAAGTATCTGCTCAAATAAGATATATCTTACCACCATATATTCCTCCAAGATAATTGTCCCACTCTTCCCATCCTCGTTTCATTACCTTATTTGGATCTGTATTGATAAGTTCATCGAATCCTCTTGTTGTTTTATCTTCATAGGATATATGTTTCAATTTATCCCCTCTCTCTTTTGACATTTCCTCTTTTTGTTCCTCTTCCTGTATCTTTTGTATCTCTTTGATCTGCATAGTACGATTAAACTCTTTTGGTATTAGATCATCACAGAACTCAGTAAACCATTTTGCTATATCTCACTTTTTATTTCAGTAGTATTCACACCGTTGTATTCGAGTAGGTCATCACTTACTTGAACTACCTATATAATCATTACGGTCTATCCAAGCTCATGTGCTTTCACTATTTACATATATTTGATCTGTACCATCAGAATTCGGTTTGTATGTAATATCTTCTCATCTTACTAGCTTTGATCTACTTACTCTATCTAGCATATATCTATTGGATTGCATACCCATAAGTTCCCAAACATTCCTTGCTTTCGTAACTACTGTCTTTTTTACTTCTTTTTTCTCTTTTATTTGTTCTTGATATGGGAAACTTCACATCATATCTTGTTCTGTATACTTTATATCATTACAATACAAGCAAGTAATTTTATATGGTTCTCATTTATTATGGTATGTTCAAGGAACTCTTAATACTCTAGCTGTATCACTACAGATTGCCTGATCTCAATGATAGTATTCTCTTAGTCATCTATTTACTCTCTCCCAGTTTTCAATTTTTGCTTCAGATGCAAAATAATAAATATGATATGACTTATTACTCTCAATTACACAAGAAGGAGTTATTGGTGCTTTTTCAATAAGATCTCTTTGTTCTTCTTTAGATAAAGAATCACACTCTACTATCCAAGTATTAAGATGAGTCACTGATGCTTTATCTCTCTTTCATTTTTTCATGGAATTTACAGAGAAAAATACACCAGCACCATTGTTATTGAGTTGTTTTACTATCTTTCGATCAACATCACTTGCATGATATATCTTTGCAAGTTCTTTTGATTTCCTTGTACTATTATCATCAAATGTTTGTATAGCACAGTCGCTAAAGTTAGGATAAGTCTTTATAAAATCTTTAAATTCCATTGTGTAGTGGTAAAAATAAAATTTATTTATTTATCCATTTTTGTAATCAGTTGTCTTGCTTTATAAATTCATAGAATGTAAATCTATGTTTATCATATCACTTAGGATCATTTGTTTTTGTTCTATTTATTGTATCTTCATAGTAATTATTGACAGCTAATTCAAATTCATCTATAGTATAATCTTTCATAACCTTACTTCGTTGTTTTTTTATCTCCTCAGTTATTTTTCTTGTAGATTTAAATCATTTTATTTTATTCCAAGTTTCGATAATAGATAATAGATTATATTCTTTTCATTCTTTATCATTATTGTTTGTGTCCGCTTGTTGTATCACTTGTTGTATCGTTTGATGTTCACTATCTTGATACAAATGTCGATTAACTATAGTAAACAAGCTATATTTAGTGTATCATTTGATGTCCACTATTTTCTCATTTACTAAAGTATTTAAATATCTAATAACCTTACTTCTTGATAGTTTAAAATGAGTTGAAATTGCAACCTGTGATGAGATAAATTGTCAAGGTTTTACATTTACTTTTTTTAGTCAAAGATAAAATGACTTTTCTTTATGGTTTGCTTTTAATAGCAGGTACGAAAAAAGTCACAACAACTCTATATTATTAGATATAGGGTTATCTATGACTTTTCTGTGCAACTTAATTCGTCCTGACATTTGCTATAAATATAAATAAAGACTCTGGCTCACCCGTCAAGATGAAGTACCAGAGTCCTTATTTTTATGTATAAGGTGACGGGTGACTTGCGACTTCATTTGAACGAATACAAAGAATATAACAAAATAAAAACAAATTGCAAGAGAAAATAAACAAAATCACAAGAAAAAATACAGAATATAGTCAGAAAGCTAACTTTTACTATACCATTCTTTATTTTATAATATATAGTCTAAAAAAGAAACAAAATAAATCCAGTATGGTAGCCACTTTCAAAATCGTAAAAAAAAAGAAATAAAAAAAAACTGAAAAAGAAATAAAAAAATCTATAATCTCTTGCAATCATAAAAGAAATCATTATATATAATATATAAGTGCAGGTATCTTGTCTGTGACTTATCTACAATGTCCTTCGGGATCAACCCCTAGTCGTCAAGTCTTAATAATCTGCAGGTTAGGGACAAGTTGAGGATTAGGGACAAAAAGAATACGTGGCTTAGGGGACTTTTACGAGTTCCCTTTTGCATATAAAAAAGTCTAACTTTCTATTGCAATATCTAAAAATATAATTATACTACTACTAACGACTAACTAAAAAGAGTATCTTGTTTCTTAGTCGTTGCAGGTTACTCTTTTTATTTAATCGGTAAATCCCCATGTCCTACAAAAAACTACTCAAGACAAAGGGGATAACTACAGACAAGGTAGAAAAATATCATCTCCAAAGAAAAGCACAGATAGCAAAAGCTACTCGGGACTACTACCAAATGCTATCCTACAAACAAGCCGACAAAATCAGAGAGAAGATGGAGACCAAAGCAAGAAAGAAAGTAGCACAAAAACTCAAGCTCGAAGACAAAGCATATAAACTAGCAATCAAATGTATTAAGGATGGGACATTGCCAGAACCAGCAAAGAAAGCACCGACATTATGATACTACAAAAAAGAAGCTTTCAGACTTGTACAGCTCCTCGCAAGACTATTACGTTCTGACAACAAATGAATGCTTAGGCTAGTAGATACAGGAAAGCTAGTCCATTATAAAAAAGCACAATGATGACACTTCTTCTCGAAGCACAACCACCCTAACCTTGCATTTGAGATTATGAATATCCGACCAATCTCTGCAATAAGCAACAAGCTCCAATGAGACCAACCATGATACTATTGGAAGGATAATCTTATTGCAATCATAGGGATAGATCAGTATACTATGTTAGAGCTAGCAAGCAAAGAACCTAAAGGAGAGATAAGAAGAAAAGACTACTACATAGCAAAGATAGCCGAACTCCAACCACTTGTAGCTAAGGAACTGGAGAGGATCGGGGAGAAAAGATAGTTTTAGATAGGTGTATCTCCACACAAGAGAGTATCGGCAATAGTCGATCTTCTCTATATCACTACTGTACTACATAGTAATGAAATAGAGGAGTCCTAGTATCAGGAATCATACAGAGTACAGGTCTCTGTCTCCTCGATTTATTTATTTCATCATAACTATTATGCAAACAATAGAACATAATTGTACTGATCCAGTAGTAATACAAAACTGCATAGAGCTACTCAAAAGATCAGAGTTATGAGTGAAGAAGTATTGAACAACATTAAATGATAATAATATGCCAGTCCAAGACCGAATACAAAATACTATAGAAGAACTACTAGATTGAGCAAATTATCTAAGGTCTCTAAAGAATACATATATCAAAGAAAGTAAAGAATAGACTATTTTATATCATATATTTATACAATGGCAGATAAAGAAATAATATCGTCAGCAATATCAATAGCAAATGAAATGAGAGATAAGAATAATAAACTAGCAGAAGATATATGCGATGATATAATAGATAAAATAGGTATTGAAAAGTACAACTCTATAGATACAAGAGTTATGGTTATGGTATGAGTAATGAAGTGAAATGATGTATATAGTTCATGATGACATTATGAGTTTATAACATCGCAATGATATAGTGAAATAGATTTATATAGATTTAGACTACAGTGCGAACAAATCATAAATAATTGTGTTAATGATCTTAGAGAATAGTTTTAACCTTTAATAATATTATACCATGCTAACATTTACACTAGAAGAAGTACAGAAAATAGTAAATCTCCTGACAGAAGCACACCAACACTGAATCAAGACGTCAAAGAAACTTCCAAATAGAATGATATGCTACAGAGATTATCAAAGGAGAGAAAACAGTATTAGTAGGAGAATACAACGATAAAGATGTCGCAGAGTTCTACCACTACAGAGCATTAAGAGAAGCATTAGATATACGTAAGATCAAAGAAGAGATTGCAAAGATTAAATAATTTATTTCCGAACATATTCTAAAATGGTTAAAGAAGTAAAACCAAAAGATAAGCCAGAAAGATGAGATAAGATTAGGAACAGGGCAAAGATAATCAAGGAGGTATTAAAAGATCCAACACAATCCGAAAGAGATATTGCAAAGAAAGTATGAAGATCTCCATCTACGGTTCATGAACATATAAAAGACTTACCCAACTCGAGCAAAAACGAGCATATAGAGAAAATACTAGAGAAAGACTTGAAGATCGTTAATCTTGCAACAGACATTTTGATTGATAGATTAGAGTTAGCACAGTCAGATCCTGAAAGCAAAATAAGTACAAGAGATATTATTGCTAGTGCTGACGTAAGTGCAAAGAGATATAGTTTATTTAAATGAGATATAACAGACAAAGATTGAGGATTAAAAGAACAAACCATATCAGAGAAACAACAGCAAGCGATTGATAGTTTAAGAGCATTTATGATATGATCGTAGTATGGATATATATGAAGCTCTTCAAGATAAGGTAGTAAGAATAGAATCAATGAGAGATAACTTCCCATTGTTTTTTGCTTATCACTTTTGATGGGAGTTTAAGTCGTTTCATATAGATTGGATGGAATCAATGCAATCTCCAAGAAATACATTTATCGAATGATTTCGTGCAAGCCGTAAAACAACAATAGTGAAATGATTCATAATACGGTGTATAGTATATAAGAAAAGGGATTATATATTGTGGCAGTCATACGAAGAGACAGATAGTCGTAGTAATGTAACAGATATTGCAAAAATGTTATTTACACCAAGTATCGTAGAAGATTATGGTAAGTTGTTTCCTCTTGAATCTAAGATGGAAGACTTTAGCAAAAAGACACAAGGTAATTTCGACACAACAAACAAAGTAAGAGTACAGGCAAAAGGTATGATGCAATCAACAAGATGATTGAATACATTTGATAGTGCAAAATGACAGACGGAAAGACCAGACTTGCTTGTACTTGATGACGTTGATGTAATAAAATCAGTAATGAATCCAGAGATTATCAACCAAAACGAAAGAAAACTTCTCTGAGAGTTATTTGGTGCGATAGATCCATTAGATCATAAGATTATATTCTTAGGTAACACAATTCTAGAAGATGGTATTGTTCCGAGATTAAGAAGATTGTATGAGAAGAATGATTGACGAGATGTATTCAGACAACCGTTGTTTGTGAACAATGAGAACATCCGACCTGAAGTATTTACTGATGATGTAATAAACGATATACAAGGTAATACAGGGAAGATAGCACGACAACAAAACTATTTACTTATTCCTGCATCTTCTGGTACTGGTATATTTGTGAGAGAATACTTCGATTACTTTCTTACTTCCCACTTTGAGAATGTAGATAGTCCACTACAAAAGAACGATATAAGATGGGGTATATTCATTGACCCTGCTTTCTCCACGAGTAATAAGAGTGATGATGCTGTTGTTATAATCTTATGAGAGCATAGAATAAGTAAACAATACTATCTCTTAGATTGATATTGAGGAACTTCAGCCCCATCATCGACAAGATCACATATTATATCTATGTATCATAAAGCGACATTATGATGATATAGAATTGAGTTGATACATTGTGAAGATGTAAAGATAAATAAAGACCAAACAAAGTTTATTGAGGATCTTAGAGCAGAATTATTAGAGAACCATATATCTATACCGTTGTATACTTCAACCCCAACAAAACAGAAAAACCAAAGAATAGTTGATACATTAGAGCCAGTTTTTTCGATGAAATGAATCAAGTTTAACAGAGGATTACCTGATGAATTTGTACAGAAATTGGAAAGACAATTACTACAGCATCCAAACTCTGATCACGATGACCACTCTGATTGTCTTGCACAATGAATATGATATTTTAGGAAAGCACCTGAAAAACAAGAAAAACAAAGAAACCTTGCAATCAGTGCCATAACAAATAGACCTATATTACAACCTACCAACAGAAAATCACTACAATGAGTAAGATGATATAGTGGTATAAGTGGTAGACCTTTATAATTATAATACAGCAATGAAATTATCAGAAGCAAAAACTATCGAAGATGTGGCTTCAGCAGTAGAGCAAAAACTCTATAAAGACGGTTACTACCCTATTACCTATAAATTATACCATCACTTCATGATATTTGATGTAGCTTGTCCAACTGATGCGTTTGATTCTATGATGAAGAAAAAACCTAAAAGAAAGGTAACTGCAAAACTATTAGACAATAGGGATCTATTTATTGTAGACAATATAAAAGTAAATCTCTGTAATCTTATTGAGCCCCGAAAATCAGAAAAAGAATTACACGAATGAAAGCGACAAAGAGTAATGGAAGAGATAACAAAATAAAACCTTGCAATTGTAAATTATATGTATTATAACAAATATAATTTATCATTATGTCATTATAGTATGGGTACTAAACAAGATATATCAAAAGCAAGTGATACGTTATCTAAAATAAACAAGAGAATAGAGGATATGAAAAATGAGAGAGATCAGTTTTTGTCTGAACGAGATATTTGTGATCTTCAATATGAAGCAGAAGTATATGAGGATAACTTCGGTAAATTATACGTCAATACTCCAATGGAACAATGACTTCTTGAGATGGAACTCTGAAGAACGTCAGGACTTCCTATTTTTGATGTCAAACCGGATTGATACAGAACGGATATACAGAAATTAGAGACAGCAAGATACACTCTTGATTTCTTTTTAGATAAAGAGAATTTCCATAAAGAATATAGATACTGGAGAGCAGATAAATGAAAATATGGTACTGCTATATTTTATACTGGTATAAGACTAGAGATAGATGAAATACCCGTATTCAAATGAGATAATGATGATCTTGTAAACGCTTTCTTCAATAACAACAAACAGGATCAAGAAATAAGAAAAAATCGGTTCTTTACTCCTAAGAATATCCCTATTAGGACTTTCTTATTTGATGATAGAGCAATGCGACAATCAGACTTTGATCTCGCAGAGGATTGTGTTATGATTGAATTTATAACTAAAGAAGCTCTTGAACAAAGATATACTGGTATTCAATGATTCAACCAAGAAGCTATAAAGAATGCAGTACCTACAGATATAGAAGAGTCTATATATGGGAAGAAAACAAACGTAAACGATATGATAGTATCATATCATTACTTTAATAAGATTACTAAGCAATACGCTATTAATATAAACAAGAATGCAATCTTGTATGATGGTAAGATGCCATATCCTGATGGAAAGCTACCGTTTGTAGTAACACAACACTACCCACGTAACAACTGTATGTATGGTATAGGAATACCACGTAAGGTAAGAATGAGTAAAGCGTATAAGAATAATATGATGCAATATATTATTGATGGTGCTAGATTATGAGCAGGTAAATTATTAGCGACTTCTTCTGATACAGCTGATTGAGATATATATACAGCTCCATGAGAGATTAGTATTGCAAGATTTACAAACAATATTAGTGATCTTAGAGATATTGACACAAGAACAGATATTAACTGACCACTTGCAGTTATTTGACAAATAGATAAGGAGGTAAGGAGTGACACTGGTATAGACGTTTCATCTGTATTTGAGCCACCAGCAGAACAGCTCGGAACTGTAGAGATTATTGAGGAGAATAAGCAAATAAGGAACAAGTCTATAGATGAGTTAAGAGACCATGCAATAGATGAAGCATATACAAAATCATTGCAGAATATAGCGATGTTTGCTCCTCAGTTATTAAAAGAGTCTAAGATGATTAAATGAGACGATGGTAAGAAACTATGAGAGGTCACAACACAACGACCAAAAATACAGATTCCTAATGTAACAATTAAGCAAAAGTGAAAAGACGTAACAATAGAAAAAGAAATGTGATCTTATTGATACTTAGACTTTGAAGAATGAATGCTTGATGCTTGATTGTGTGTGAGAGTTGTTACAGCAAGTACTTATAATAGTACAATGGCAGTTATAGAGAAAAACAAAAACAACGAGATGATGGCGAAATATATAGAGCTTGCACAGATACCATGAATGGCACAACTCTTGCAAGTATCAATACCATTGGATCAAATACTACAAAAACGAAAAGTGGTATATGGATTAGATGATAAACAACTTGTAGCAGATACTAAACTAGACAAAGAGAGAAAAGCAAATGAGGAAAAAATAAAATGAATACAATCTTTACTTAGTACAGCACCAAATGAACAACTACCAAATCAAGAGCCTTGAGCAGAAAATTGAGTTCCTTGAGAAGCAACTCCAGCAATGTGAGGAGCAGAGGGATGAGCTACAAGTCCACTATGACAATTACAGGGTATTGTGTGATAGTATAATAAACAAAGAGGAAGTATTATATGATTTAACAAAAGTATCAAAGTCTACACTAGAACTCATCTTACCACTCTTTGATTACGTCAAATCTGATATTGTTGCCAGATCCATTAAGATGTTAGATAAACCACAATTTGTGTTCTACCTTAATTGAGTGATGGCAACAATAGAGATATTAAAGGATTATCTAAGATGATGAGCACAAGCGATAGAGTGAGAGAAGGTATCACTTATAACAAGACAAGTATTAGATAAACCAAAAGATGACAAAAAACCTTGAAAAGTAAGAAAAATATAATTACGACTGTACTGTATTGTGCAGTACATAGGATATATCGTGCTGTGTATATCCTATATACTACATTATGTAGTCATATCACTATTGGAGGCGAAAGCTAAGCCAGATATGTTTTAACACTTTATCCTAAGCCACTATGGAGGGAATAATCAAAAAGATCGAGGGTGTAGACCTAAACGAGCTAAGTCATGAAGAATTGCAAGAAGTCGTCACAAGTGTAGCATCTGAGTACAAAGAACTAGAGTCTAATACTGAAAGATGAGCACAATCTTTACTATGAGAAAAAAAGAAACTAGAGAAAGCTATCGATACATTCAAGAATGTAAATAGTAATCCTGAAGCTCTTGATAAACTTATGGAGAGTGATCCTGAAATCTGACAATTCATTATTGACAAATTCTTCGATGGTAAGTCAATTGACGAAATCAAGAAGAGTAAACCAAACATTGCTGATATGGTAGCTGAACAACTAAACCAAAAGGAGGTTGAAAAGAAACTATCATCTGTAATAGAACAATTACCTGAAGATCTTGTCGAGAAATTCAATGAAGAGTTTAAAGACTTAACAGAGGGTAAAAAGCTATCTGCTGATAATGTCCAAAAGTACATTAAAAATGCACTCTCAAACATAACAGAAGATGGCGATCTAGTCAATACGATTAGAGCAACAGCAGTAGGTAATGGCTGAAGTCCAAAGACTTGAAGACCTACAAACGAGGACAGAGCTGCTAAAAGTGTTAATTCACATCTAAAGGCTATGTGACTCATTAAGTAACACTTTATTTATTTTTATTATTCAAATGGCTTTAACTGTATTCAAACTTAAAACAACAAACTCCTACGATCAGGGGGCTGACTCACAAATAGCAGCTAACTCTCTTGATGTAGCACAAGGAACACTTCTTTCATTATCTGGAGGATTTGCTGTAGCTGCTGGAGTTGGTACTACCATTATTGGTGTATCAAAAGACCAAAACATCTTTGCTGCTGATAATCAAACAGTAGCTAAAAAGAAAGTAAATTTCCATCCTACAAAAGCTAGTGATGAATATCTAGCTACTATTACTGGTGGTACTATTACACAAGCTAAGGTTGGTAATTACTACGATCTAAATTCATCACAAGTAGTAAATGGAGCAACTGAATCTGCTACTACTGGTCAAGTACAATTAGTAGAATTTATCTCTGCAACTAGAGGTGTATTCAAAATTGTAAATCTTTAATCCTAATTAAGACAATCTTTATTTATTTCTTTTATTAAAATGGCTGAAATCATATTTAACAACAATCTAACGTACGGTGCTGGTGCTTCAATCCTAGCTCCTACAATTACATCTCTTTTCGATCAAGATCTTGTATCAAAAGAATATGTAACTGGTCTTCCTGAAAAGCTCGGATTCGTAAAGACTAGAGCATTGACTCCTGACCAAACATTCTCACTTATCATCGGTGCTTACGAATTAGATCTTATCACTGAAGATCAAGATATTCCTACTGCATCATTTGGTAAAGGTAAAGAGAAAGGATTTGCTATCGAACAATACGGTAAAAAAATCGGTATCTCTAAACTATTTAGAAAATGGTTAGAAACTGCTAAGACTCTCGATGGTGCTGATTCTTCTGTAATGAAAGAATACCAAAGAATGACTAAAGACATCGTTTCTCTTAGAAGAGGTGCTCAAAAGACTAAGAATAGAAGATCAACTGAAGTATATGCTAATGGTTGGTTGGCTACTGCTGCAAATGGTGCTGGTTCTCCTACTATGTATGGACAAGCTCTTTTCTCTACTGCACATCCATACGGACAAGGTGCTGGAGCTGGTACGTTCTCTAACGTATTGGGAGGTTCTAATCCTTGAACTGCTGATGGTGTTCTAAACGCTACTAATCTTCAAGCTGCTATCGACATCCACAAATCTAAACTTAGATTACAAAATGGAGATAGAGTCGAAATCCCTACTAAATATACGCTTGTTGTATCAAATGCTCTTGCTACAACTGCAAGAAAAGTATTGAATACTACTGGTAACCAAGTAGGAACATTCGCTGCTGATGGGTCAAACTCTTCTGCTTTGAATCAATTCTCTTTTGATGGTAACAGAATCGAAATCGTTGAAAATCCTTTCTTCGGATTTACTACTGAATCTGGTACTGTAATCGGAAGCGAAACAATGTGGTTCTTGGTTAATACTGAAGCTCTTGAAATGGCTGAAGCATTAAGAGAAATTACATTGTACGATGTAGAAGCTACATCATACGTAAACGATAGTAACAACCAAATGTTTGTATCTGTTGATATGGGTATGGCATTTGATCACTACGGTGCTGAATCATTTATTGTAGGATCTAAAGGAACTGAATAGTAAATATAGGACGGACGGAGAAATCCGTTCTTCTTGTTATTTATTTTGTAAAATCACAGCATGATTGAATTCTCCAACACTTATTACTCAAGACTATTACTTAATGCTCCAGAAAAAGCAAAAGAATACCTTGCAAATTGCCAGTGAAAATGAATAATAAACGAAGATACAGAGGTACAATCTCCCATAAAATTGGAGGAGATGACAGATTATCTAAAGAGTAGAGGTGTAAAAGTACGACCTAACTTCAAACTCGAGACAATTCAAAGAAAATACGAAGAAGAGAAAGCAAAAGAAAATTTATAATATAATATATACTTATGACAACCTTTTGAGAGATAAAAACAGCAGTATTTAATCTTATGGATGCAAATTCAGACTCTTGAACATATTTACCATTAGTATGAAGTAAGATAAATGATGTAGGAGATATGATTTGTAAATGAGTTGTAACATCAATCTTAGATGAGAAAGTATATACAGCAGGGGATCTCTGATTTTTATATGACGAGATTTTTTATGATATTGTAAATCCACAACCTCTTACTGAAGCTCTTAATGTTTGAGATACAGAGGCTAAATTTAATACTACAGATTATAATACTAGCTGATATGTATATATTAAGTGAGACAAGATATCATATACAAGTAAAATATGAACAGAAATACAAGGTTTGACCGTCATTAAAACATCACATTTAGCAGGAGAGATGGTAGAGCAGTTATATACACTACCTAGCAATATATCACAACCATTTACAGTATTTTTACAGACACAGAATACAGAGAGAGAAATCCCACCGATAGACGAAAGATTTATACAAAGTGCAGGTACTGGGTATTCTATTGTAAATGCTTCATGAGTAAGTCTTTTGAGAATAGTAGGAGCGACACAAGGTAAAATATTAGTAAAATACTATAGAGAGTGGGTAGAACTTGTAGATGATACAGATATTTGTATATTACCTGATCGTTATCCTATGAGTGTCCTTGCTACAATCGTTGCTGGAGAGTTACTATACCAAACAGAAGAAGTAGATAATGGAGCAACTAAACTAAAAATGTGATACAATAATCTAAATAATATGTATAAATACTATGCAAACAGAGTAAAAAAGAGTAAACAGACAGTTAAACCACAATCATATAATTATCAATCTATTTTATGATGAAGTCGTATATATGGCAAGAGGAGAAACTTTACAACCAATTAAATGAGCTTTTCAAAAATGATTTGCAAGAAATAAGGGTTCATATACAACTCCTGATAATTTTGCAAATATAGCAAGAAATATAAGGATAAAAGATGGTGTAATCCCTAGAAAATGATATATAAATGTGCATTATACTGCTTGACAAACACCAGTCAGAGGTATCAAGTGAAATTGAGTACAAAATAAAATATATATTACTCAAGATAGTAAGTTTCAAGAAGTAAATACAACAACAGGAGTAGTGACTAACTTATGAAGTATTGCAACAGACAATAAATGTAGATTTATAGAGTATGGTAAGTATACTATAATCCTTACTTGAGCATGAAAGCCACGATTTTATGATGGTACAACACTTACTCAAGTTACTACAACAATTACTGATAACGTGAATCCACAGTTTTGAGTTAAATTTGCTTGATTTACTGTAATAAATAGTCAATTAGATAAAAACGTAATCTATACATCAAGACCTATTACACTAGCAAACCAAGAAAGATGTTATGAATGGCTATGAACATGATCAGAAGCAATAACATTTGATACTCCAGTTGTTGGGATGGTATCAACGCTCAATAACTTATGGATATTTACAAAAACAACAGTAGAATACATATGAAAAGATAGTTTAACGACTACAGGAGGTATTGCATCGTTTTTCTCTATCCCATTATGAACATGAAACGACCTTGCAAGCCCTGATTGAATATGTGCAGCAGAAGATCTTATCTTTTTTATGACAAAAAGCCGTAAAATAAAGAGTATCTGATATATACAAGGTAACGTAAACCCTCAAATAGCAGATATTTCTGACGTTGAATGAGTAGGTATAAATGATTATATGCAAAATGAACTTGATGAAGACCAATCAGATTGTTTTTCTTTTTATGATAGGCTAAATAACCTTGTAATTTGGTCTGTAAAGAGTAAAGGTAGTAGTGTGAATGATAGATATATAATCCGAGATCTTATCAATAAGACTTTCATAGAAGATACTAACAAAAGATTTTCTTGTGTAACTATGTTGAATGATGTATATTATGCAGGAAGTGCTTATTGATTAAGAGTATTGAAGGAATTTACAGGAACACTAGACAACGGAGATACAGTACCACGAATATACGAAACTACTGATATGTCTCAATGAAACGGAACAACACAGAAGCAATATAGATGAACAAGTATAGCATGAAAAATAAATAACAAAGCAAAGATAAAACGAGAAGTAATAGTAAATAATAGGACTGTATTTAGTAGAGATATTATATGAAGTGATATAGTATCAAGTGAACTATTATTATGAATATGAGATTTCCCAATCAGTAATGCTCCAGTATCAAACCAAAATGAAATATCATCAACATTAGTAACATTTAAGAGGGTTGCAGATTATACCAACATAAGAGCTACAGGGGAGACAATAACAATGAGATTTAGTTGAAACGAGAATGGACAAGACTTTATACTTGATTATATGGATACTACTATATTACCAAGAAGACACAAATACGACAAATCATATAAGATTTAACCTATAACCTATTATTATGGCTTGATTAAAAAATAACTATCAATTTGAGTTTACTGATACACTTACAACCTCTTGAATGAGTGTAAGAATTAGTAACGAAAAAGAGAACGGAGCAGTTGCTACGTTTACGGATCAATATGTCACAGCTCGTAGTGAAGATAACTCTATTGTAGAGAGAATGAAAGGTAGTGCATCAGCTTGAGTGCTTACTTTAAGTATGAGAGGATTAGATCAAACTGATACAGATACTCAAGTACCTTGATTAAAGAGAGAACGAAGAGAATGAACAAAAGTGTTTGTTACGTATGTTGCATCACAACACGTAGATGCTAAAGGTAACAACACATTTTCTTGAACACAAACATTTGAGAATATAACTGTAAGTAATAACTCTGCTCTTACGAATGCTACAGTCTCTGGAAAGTATAAATGACCAGTAGTAGCAGATGTAATAGCAAGAGATGCTCTCTATCCTACACCAGTATGATGAAATGAAGTGTTTGTACAATCATTGAATGCTAAACAAGTATATAACGCAGGTACATCACAACGAGAAACACAGGCAGTAGGGACACCTGCACCTGATGCAACAGAGGCGGTTAAGGGTATAGCAAAGATAGGTACACAATCAGAAGTAGATACATGAACAGACGATACCGTGATAGTAACTCCCAAAAAACTTAAGAAACAACAACCAGAGGCTCTTGTTGATAAAAATACATACGTATTATGAGAGAACTGTATCGAAAACGATAGTTTGTTTACAGAAACTTCTCCAACATTTGCAGAAAGCACAACAATTCAGAATATATGAGATGTCACAGCAAACACAAGAGTAACGCTATATGACTTTGGAAGCGGATCTTCTGGAAGTACACAAAAGCTCGCATTGGTAAAGACCTTATCACCTAGTGTTAATTTATCAGTAAGGTTAGAGACTCTTGATGGGAGCGGCAACCCTACATGAACTCTTGTTGATGCTAATTCAGTAGCTGCTATTGCTGCGGATTTGTTACCACCGTCTCTGACTTGACCTGCAAGCGTTGACGCCACAGATAGCTCAGCGACTACGGATACCGTATTAAGCCAGACACAATCTTGTTGATATAGAATACTGTCAAAATATACTCAAAAGATAAGCACTTTTACAAAGGCGGCTACATGTACAGCGACTAGATGTATAATAAAATCTGATGCTGGAGCAGTTCTTAAAACAGTATCATTTGTTTGAAATGTTGCTACATTAAACTTCTTTGTAGGGCAGTCTGTGTATTATAGGATAGAGGTTGATAACAACGGCTCTTTGTACAATATAAATAGAACGTGAGCGTGAACATACCCAACTTGAACCAATATAGATTATATTGCTTGATCAATTAACTGATCTAATACTACGAACTTTGAGTGAAATGTATCAATATCTACGTTGAAAGATATTGAGGCTACTATAACATTTCCTTGATCTTTTACTATACCCTTGTGACAAAAGTATTGAGTTGTATTAAATGCAGTTGGTAACTTAGTAGATGGTACAAATTACTATGGAGTGGGTTATGTCGCAAGAGACACTACGACAAGACAAACAAAGTTATGGAATGGGGCAGTATGGAGTTCTGGACAAACAAACAGATTTTATTACACATCATCTACTTTATCGCTTCCTACTGTGTTGTCAAAAACAGATGCTGACTATACTTATAAGTTACCAACAGATTTTCCAAGAGTTGCTAATGAGGCGGGGACGGCTGGTGATAGCGTTCTTGCTACTTATTACGGTGTAAGACGCTGATTTACTTGATTATCTAATTCTACTTATTATGTGTGAAATACACCTTGATTGATTAGCACAACGCCATGAACAAACCCTTACGTTATATGACAATGAATTAATCCCACAATGTTGAAAATAAGCTGAAAAAACCTAAACAAATCTATTACTGTAACTGCAAGCCCATTTTCTTATACAAATAGTAAAGGATGACCAATACAAGTAAAGATAACGTGATGAACAGTTAATCCTATAGTTATAAACTGAGTAACAGTAGCAACAGCTACAGGTCATATAAATACACTATCAGCAGGAGCGACTATGACAGTAACATATTCAGTATTACCTACAATAACATATAGTGATTTATAATATAACCAATATAATAATGAAAAAAGGTACTAAAAAATGAGGTAAAAAAGGTTGTTAATCAATACACCACTCCCATCTGTTACGATAGGTGGGAGAAATATATTTATTTATAATCTCAAACTATGGCTACTCTAACAACAAAGACAGGAAGAAAAATAAACATTAAACCGAAGAGCAAAACTACGACATCACCACTAGCAGTTGATGACTCTTATATGAATAGTACTCAATGAGTATGATCGACAGGTTGACAGAACACCAATACTACAGTAGATATGGAATCTCAATGAGATGAGATTTTAAGTCCTGTGAAATGAGATGTAAATTATTGACAATCATTTAATTATAATACTGGTACTTTTGCGAATTGAAATAAACCTAAATGAATAGCACCAACAATATCAAAGATATCATCTCCAAATACAATAGCTTGACCAAGTACAGTATCTTGACCAAGTACAGCAAGTAACCTCACTAAACCACAAAGCACAGTAATGGTATGAGGAGTCAAGAAGTCTAAGTATCTGCCTGAAACATTAGAACTAAGACAAGCAGATCCAATATGAGTTGATAAGAAGGAGGAAACGCCTCCCAGTTTCGATTTCAATACACAGTTATCAAGCTTGTATTGAAAATGATTGACTGATAAATCAGCTATATTTTGAGAGCTTTCAAAGGATAAATCTTTTGCTTCTCTTGATAATATAAAACAACAAGAATATATCACTAAAATGAGTGAAAACATAAGAGAGATGAACGCTGCGAAAGAGAAAGCAGATATGACAAACGAACAATTTGATCCAGCAGAATATGCTAGACAAAAATGATTTGAGATACAGACTTGAGACGTAAAAGAAATACAAAAGTGATGGAAAGAGATTACAGATAATCTCAAATATCAAGGTAGTATCTACGACAACAATGCAGAAGATATGCAGTTTAAGAAAGAACAGACTATAAGACAGTTAGAACAGAATATGGAGCAGACTAAAATACAAGTCAATAGACAGATCGAAGACGTAGCAAAACAAGCACAGCAAACTATAGATATGGGGGAGAAAGTAGGAGCATTAAAGGGATATAATAAGTCAGGATGATATGTACAATGACTTATGAATATCCAACAAGAAAGTATGAAAACAATACAAAGACTACAACAAGATCTTGCTAGAGCAGAGATGCTTACAGGAGAAGATAAAGCACTTGCTATGCAAGAGTATGATAAGAATATGACTAGAGCAAAAGAAGAATTTGATTATAAAATGAGAAGTGTAGTTGCAGAATGACAAACAGAGCTATCTAAGATGGTAATGTGAAAATACGATCCTAAAAAGCTATGAGAGATGCTCGATGAGTTATCGTATGACGTTATTAAAAAGAGGATGGATATTGAATCACAGTATATCAACAACATAAAAGGTGCAAATGATATCATTACACAACAATTCGACCAATACAAAGCAATGGATGACTATACAGACAACCAAAGGAAAGAATTTACATCTATTCTTAATGCTAACGATTGAGAAGCTCTTGCAAGTATGAGTGCTAAAGATATAGAGAGATTTGTATCACAAGGTTATCTATCACAAGAACAATGAGTAGCATATTACCAAAGTATGGTATCAAAAACAATCGGAGCATTGTCAGAGTATGGAATACCAACACAGAATGATATAGATACTGTTATAAGTAGCATTAAAAATGGCTTATCTCCGTTGCAATCAGTAGCATGAGTAGTACAAAATAATCCTAATAGATATTCATCAGTAAAAGATAAATTTATGACAGTATGAGCAAATAGTAGCGTATTTGATACAGCAACAAAACAATTCATAAACCAACCATGATGATCTACATGAGTAAGTACAAATTATACAGGAAAACAAGTACAGGCAGTAGCACCACAAACAGTACAACAAAACGTACAGAATGTAACACAACAATACAAAGTATGATCACAAGGATGACAATGCTGAAGTTTCGTAAATAATTACTTACAAAATATGTGATTATGAAGAATGTTTATTGATCCTATAGATAAGAAAGCACAATTATCAAATTCTCAAACCCCTACAGTATGATCCGTAGCTATTATGGATAGCCCATCATCTCCACAATATGGTCATGTTGCTATAGTTACTAAAGTGAATCCTGACTGAAGTTTCCAAACAATAGAAAGTAATAAAGCAGGAGAAGAGAAAGTATTTACAAGAACAATGAAAGCATGAAGTGCTAAATATGGATTCTTTGATCCGCAGTTATGATTATCTCAATGAGATTGATGAAAATCATCATGAGTATGAGATAGATATAATAATACATTATATAGTACTATACTATGATCAAAGAAAACATGACCACAACAGGAAACATTTAAGGAATGATTGTCTTGATTACAATGAGATGATGAAGCAACACAAAGATATCTTGAGCAACAATATGTAGATACCTTACCAACTGATACTAAGAAAACACTAGAGATGTTTGATTCTACATCTTCACAGGCAGAAAGTGCATTAGATATATTATATTGAGCTAAAGTACAAGGACGAGAGCTTAATAATAGTATACGAAGTAAAATATGAAGAAACGTGGATGATATTACAGCATTCTTTTGATGATGATTAGAAGATTCAACCAAGAAATATAGACAATTAAGAGCTTCAATAGATGCGTCACAAGCGGATTATAGAAATGCCCTATTTGGAGCATCACTTACTCCTTGAGAAAAAGCATCGGCAGATACATTTATAGTAGATAAGAATGATACTATAGATACTGTAATTGCTAAACTAGAATGACAAAAGAAAACATCAAATATAATGAGATCAAATCTTATAAAGAAAAAGCTATGATTACCAGTAGAAAAAATAATAAATCCGTTTAATACCGAAAACAAAGAATTAGTAGCAACCACAAAAACAACTCAAACAAAACCTTTACAAACAACACAACCTACAGTAAAAACAAATACAGGTAAAAGAGACGTAACAAAAGAATTGAATGCTATGTTCTGACTATAATTTATTATCTTATGATAACCTTATGCCACCATTCACTGATTATCTAAAAATGTGAGTAACTAAGCCATCAAGTAATATGATACCTAAGAAGTGAAGAAGTGATCTTACTGAGGTATCTCAAGCGACTCCAAATCCAGTAAAGACTATCGCACAGGGGACAGCATCGACTGCTCCCTTGTGAATGAATAGTAAAATACAGAATCTCGCAAATATCCCTAAAATGAGTGTAACAAAGTCTCCGTTTAACTTTACTAATCTTATAGGACAGCAACAAGGATGACTCCCAAATACTGATTTTTTAAAGATGTGAATGCAATGACCAACACAACAAGGGATGCAAGAGTTCAACACAAGACTAGATGACGCAAATACAAGCATTAAAGATAACAAGAGAGCTTTTGTCGAAAGAGTAGCAAAATGATGAGTAATCACAAGAAAAGAGATCGAAGAGCAGATGTCTGATTTTGACGATAATAAGAAAAGAGAGTTTTTGTCAGTGTTATGACAATCAAACGCTAAGATAGAATGAATAGATTTCAATAACGAGCCTAAAGAATGATTTACTATAGGGAATACTGATATAAGTGTAAACCCAATCAAACAAGCAGGAGAGAAAATATTAGAAGCTAAGGAATACCTAAAGAATAATCCACAAGCTGATCCTATTATGAAAACGATACTACAATGAATAATTAGTTCATTTGATCCTACATGATGACTTGCTACGTCTTGACTTATGCAAACAGATGCAGTTAATGATATTTTACCAAAAACAGATAACCCACTTACTCAATGAGTAATGTGATTTGCTGGTAATACTACAAGAGGGGTATGACAAGTGATAGAATGAGGAGCTTGATTAGTAGATAAGGGTATAGCTGGTATACAATCATTAGTACAAGGATGAGATATGTCACAATACCAAACAAGACAAACAGGAATAGGAGAAGATATATTGGATGTATGAGCAGGAGCAACACAATCACTTGCATCTCTATACGCTATGCCAGCATCACTCCTTATAGGAGCAGGTATCGAAGCACTACCACCTGAATGACAAAAAGCAGTCTCTGATACAATGACGTGATTATGATGACTTATTGCAAAGACACCTTGACTAAGCCAATGGATGGAGTCACTCCCTCCTGAAAGAAGAGATGAGTTTAAGGCAGAGCTTGCATGAGCTGCAATCGGTATGCTATGATGATTAAAAGGTAAAAGCAATATAATCAAGAATCCTAAACTATTCTTGCAACAAAACCTAAATCCAGTACAACTTGCTAAAAACTTCAACGAGAATGTTATCGGTATACCAAGCAAAGCGTTAGAAACAGCAGTGAGTACCGTTGGTAAAATGAAGATCCCTGATGTAAATATGCCTAGTGTGAAAGTTCCTAAAGCAGTATCAAATAAAGTAGATATGGTTATCGAACAATTAGAATGAGTAGGGAAATCTAAAAAAGAATGAATACAAAACAATCCATACTCTAAAGAGATATATTCTAAAGTCATAGAAGATATAGATAATGGTAATGCTCCACAAAATTATAAAGATATGCAAGAACCTTATACGAAGAAAGTAGTCGAAGAACTTGATACAATACTAGATGATGTGAAATCTCAAAAATGAGAATGAGGGGAAGCGTTTAATCTATTAAGACAAGATCAAACACCTATAGATACTACAGTAGAAATAAAATCTATGAACGATCTATTGAAATGAACTGATTATAGCTTAAAAACTTTCTTAAATAGAGTCGATAAATGAAACTTATTAGGGACAAGAAAGATTTTAGATAACACTGCTACTATCTCTACACTTCATGATATAAGAAAATGACTTGACGATCTTATGTTAAAAGCACAAGCAAATAAAGATAGCTGAGAGTTCAAAATATTAAAAAATATGAGAAAAATAGTTGATGGTAAATTAAAAGAGAATCCAGACCGAGTAAAAGCAGATGAGGAGTGGGCAAGAATATCTAAAGATATACAAGAGATCGAAGAAGGTATCACCTATAGAGAACAGAGAAAAAAATGACAAATTAGAGACAATATAGATAGTATTATAGAGAATATAAACAATCCTGCAAAAGCAAAACTAAGAGAAAGATTGTTACAATATATGCCTGATATATGAGAAAGAATATCAGCTATTAGAGGGATACCAGAGATTGCAAAAGCATATACCACTATACCACAATGAGTAATAGGAAGAACTGCTGGTGCATTGTGATGAGTAGCTATATGATCTACTGGTTGAATACCTTGAATGATATTGTGAGGTATTGCTTGAATGTTTGCAGATGTTTGATTATCACAATTAAGAAGAAATGCTATAAAGAAAGCGATAGCAAAACAGTCTCCAAAAGCACTCAAAAAACTATGAGAAATACAAAAAGCAATATCAGATGGTAAAAAACTAAGAGCAGAACAAGTTATAGAGTTACAGAACTTTACAAATAATCTCAAGAAATCATTACCTGCAAATGACAAGGAGTTGATCAGTAAGGTATCCGAATTACCACAAGTAATGAAAACATCACTAGTACCAGTAAAAGAATGACCGCTAGAAAGTCGTTGATATACACAGAAACTTACATCACCAAAGAGAGAAATAACAGAGATAAATCCTATGGCAGGTAAGAAATACACAGCACAAGACCTACTACAGGAAGTAAGAGCAAAAAAAACAGGAGATAAATGAAACAATCCAAAGATACCAGCTAATACTCCTAAAGAGTTGCCTGCTAACAAAAAGTTATCGGATAATCTATTAACCAAGTTGAATAATCCTAAAAAAACAGTACAATCAGATACTTTAGTTAGTAAAGCTGATATGATGGAAGCAGATAAACTTGCAAATGCACAATATATAAAAGAAGATGCTATAAGTAATATACAATCTATAGCAAAGAAAAATCCTGAGAATATAAGAAAGGTATTACAAAAAGAATGAGTGCCTGACAATAGAATACAGTCTTTTATAGACGATGCTAGTAATGGTAAGATTTCAGAGAGACAAGCTAAAAATATTAGAGATGCTTTAGGTAAATCTGATAGTATGAGTAGTAAAGGAAGAATAGACATATATGCAGAGTTATGAGATACAAGAGCAACCAAAGCATATAATAATGCTAGACTTACAAATGCAGAAGTAAAAATAAAATATAAAAAATGAGAGTTAAAGAAACAAGATATAGAAGATCTTATTAGAGCAAGAGAGTCAAATGAAATGGATGATTTTATAGATAGGGGAAAGATTATAAGATGACCTGATTATAATAATACTCTTCGTAGTCTTATAACAGATGACATAAAACCAAAAGATAACCAGAATATAGCAGTAAATAAGACAGAAGCATTGAAAAAAGAATTAAAATGAGTAAAGTCAGATACTTTAGTTAGTAAAACTGATAGTATGAGTAATAGACTTAATGATTATAAAAATAACCAGACATCCAACTATTGACCAGAACAAAAACAACAATCAATAGATAGAATAGACTATGTAGTACAATGATTAAGAAAATCAGAATCACCAGAAGACATGAAACGCTTTTTATCTAAAATAGACTTAGACGATAATTATCGTAATACTTTTAGAGAAGTAGCATTAGATAGAAAATTGTGATTTAGGGAGTATTTTGAGAAATTCAATCCACACAATTTTGAGCAACAGATGCCAAAAGAGTTATATTCTAAATTAAAGAATATATTTATAGACGATACTATGAATATAAACAAACCATCAATCTTAGATAAACTAGACTCACTCAAAGCAAGCAAAGAACTCCAACCACTCTACGAAGAAGCTAAAAAATATAAGAGTGCTGATGAGTTTATAGATGGACTTAAGAAAAAATATTCTACTAGGATTGATGATCTAACAAAAAAACAAAAACTTTACAACCCAGATGACCCAGTATGATATAATATAGCTAAAGAAGAATATTTTAAAGCAAACTGAATTACAAAAAGCGATATAAACATAATCGAGAATAGTAAAGTAGCTAATATAAAGTGAATGGAAGATACTTATATTCAGTATAAGAAAAGAGGTCAAGATGATTTTGCAGACCAGCAAAGAAAAAACATAGAACGTGCGAAAATATCAAATAGTATATTTAATAAGTATGACAAGGTATTAGAAAAACGGGATAATTACTATAAAAAGAATGAGAAAAACATTATGATGAATGCAAACAAGTGGATGAATAACGAAGATGCAAATTTCGTAATGATGATAAAAAATAAGTTGCCAAATATTTCTCAACTCCGTAGAATCCGAGAAGAAGCAAACCGTAAATAAAACCACGAAAGCAGTCAGAAATGATTGCTTTTTTATAACAAAACCTTGCAATACGATATAAACATATTACTATAACAAGTATTTATAACTGTACGCCATTATGACAGAAACAGTACTCTCATTTTTCGATAATAATTGAACACCTGCATTGTGACTTACTCCAGCAATAAAGGGTATAGGTACTGATGGTGCTACACTTTTTACGTGAACAATGACAGAAGTATCTGACTGATGGTATAAGTACGTTATAGAACAATACAACAAGTACGTAAAGTACCTTATCACAGTAGATTGATGAGTAGTAATGTGAGCTAATAGATACCAATATGTAACTAATGAGCTTGATTCTTATGATAATAAAGATGACCGAAAGAATACAGGTCTAGTAATAGATAATACAGCTATAGCAAGAGAAGTATGGGCTATGCCTACAGACAAACCAAGAAAATGAAGTTATGGAGAAATAGTTCAAAGAGAGATTGTTATACCTAAGGTAGAATTTACACCTATATTGGAAGCAATTAAAAAAATACCTGAATGAGTAAAGATCAAGGACATTAAAGAGATACTACCTGAATACAATGATAGTAAGGTACTAGCATGAATAAAAGAGATCAATAAATATGTATTATCTGTAATTAAAAAACAAGACGAAGTATTAGAGGATTTAGAAGAGATAGAAGAATTAGTAGAATGACATAAGAACGAAATGATATGAAAGATGGAAGACCATAAATGAGAAATGATGGAATGAGTAGCTACAAAAAATGTGGAAGTATCAAATCTTAAGAAAATGATAACTGATCTTGAAACATATCTTGAAAAATATAGCGAGTCAATCTCTGATTTAGATATAGCACCTAATCTCTTATCGCAATATAGCGAGATAGTAAAAAACTTATGAGACAGAAAAGAGCTTGATAAAAAGATAACATATATAACATTTGTAATGGAAGACATTTTATCTAAACTAAAGTAAAATGGTACTAATAACGAAAAAAAATTGAGGTGGTTGATGAGGTGGTTGATGAATTACTGAAACATCAGTAAACACACTCACAAACAAAACTCTTGATGATTATACAAACTTTATACATGCAGATTGAATACATTTAAGAGTAAAAGCAACAGAACCATTAGTTAAATGAGATGTAATCAAATTTGTATGATTTAATAATGGAGAACAAGCGATAGAGGTAGCAAAAAGAGATAGTACAAGTGTACCTGCTATATGAGTTATACACACAGATACTATGGACATATGAGATTTTGGTATGGCAGTAAGTAACGGATTATTTAAGTGAATAGATACAAGTGCATTTAGTGTATGAACAGTATTATATCCAAATACAAGTGGTTGATTTACTGCTACAAATCCATGATGATATGCACAACAACTTGCTTATGTAGTAAGAAGTCATGCAGTCAATGGTGAGATTATGATAAATGTATGACCTGTGTATAGTTGATGAACTATTGAATTACCATATACATTGATAAATAGTAATCAATCAATTGATGTATGAAATGTATATTGAATTGATGCAACTAATTGAGAAATAACACTTACACTTAATAATGGTACAACACAATGACAAATATTAACAATAAAGAAAATAGATAGTTCAGATAATAGTGTATTTGTAAATAATGCAAACATAGATTGAGAAACAAGTATAGAGATAAGTATGGAGTGAGAAAGTTATGATTTATACTGGACTGGTACAACATTTATTATTAAATAATTACAATGGCATTTACACCACTAAAACAATTCAAAACAACACTTGATACTATGTTAGAATATGTATCAAGACTGTGATATTTAGCAGAAGCTAGATGAGTATTAAATGATATTAGAGTTACACCTACTGGTACAGTAACAACAACTGTATTATCAGGTACAATAACAACATTAGCTAATCAAACGGCAATATGAGGTTATCAAGCAAACACACAAATACAAAATATGATGAATATAGAGGCTACATTAGCTAATATAGACAATTTAATTATTAATTAATTATATTATGACTCTTACAAATAGAAACATTCCATTAGTGAATAGAAAAGCATGGCAAATGATGACTCCATTACCAATAGCAACTGCTGCTGGTAGTTTTGTTGTTGCTGATGTAAATGAAGTATGAAATCTTGCTTTATTTATGGCATCAGCAACTGTACATTATCTCTACCATCATGATGAAGATGCTTGGGTACTAATACCTTCAGGTGCTTTAGCTGGTATATTTGGTGCTGGTTCTTGTGGTACTAAACATAAATGGAGTGCAACTTTAACAGCTAATGGTGGTAGTACTACTACTGCTACTACTGCTGCTGCTATTAATTGATTAGCAAAAGGTAGAACTATTAGAATGTTAACAGGAACACAAGCTGGTAAAGAAGCTACTGTAACTAATGTATTAGTTAATCCTTGATGAACTTCTACTATAGAATTTAGTCCTGCATTTTCTTGAGATGTTGCTAATACTGATACTTTTGCTGTTTCTAGTGGTAGGTTTTATATCATGAATGCTGGTACTATTGCTGCTGGTATTGCAAGATCATATGACTCATTAACTTCTACTTGGAGTTCGTTATCCACTACTGGTTTACCTGCTACTTGGGGTACAGATTGAAAACTTGTTTCTACTTGTACAGGTGAAGTTATGTCATCTGGTACTGCTACTAGTGCTACAGCAACTACACTTGTTTGTTCTACTAAAACATATACTACTAATAACTGGGTAAACTATCAAGTTCGTATTACATGAGGTACAGGAATAGGGCAAATAAGAACTATTACAGCAAATACTAGTACTACATTAACTGTTGCTACTTGGACTGTTACGCCTGATGCAACTAGTACATTTGAAATAACACCTAATGATGATTTTATATATTTGTTAGGTAATAATGCTGTAACAATGTATAGATATTCTATTAGTGCTAATACATGGACTACTATGACTCCAACTACCGCAAGAGCATGAGCTGGTGTTGCTGGTATGAGTGCAGATTTCTGTGGTAAAACAGGTAATGCATTATTTGATAACGAAAGTGATTGTCAGGCATGAAGATATATATATTCATTTAGATGATGAAGTACAGGAACATTAGATAGATTTGATATTGCATGAGGTACAGCATGAGCTGGTGCATGGGTAAATATAGCATATCCTTGATTAATTGAAACATTCTCTGCTGGTTCTTCTTACTGATTATATGGTAGATATATTTATATCAAGAAAGATGCTACAAATAGATTCTTCAAATATTCTATAGTTTGAAATTATATTGAACCATTATCAACTTTATTATATCCTGATTGATTAGCAGTTATTGGTGATAAATTATGGTTACATGTATATCAAGAAAGTGGTGTTGATAAAGTATTATGGTTATATAACCTAAGAAATACAGGTACAGAATTACATAGACTTATGATATTTTAATATATAACAATCTGTTCTTTAGTATAAAAAGATGACTATGTGAAGTATATATCGAAGATAAGAACATATCAGACGAATTGCTATTATTATGATATGCTAAGCAACGAGACTGAAAGCGAGTAAAACCTATTTAATTTATTATATTGTTATGTTCATGAAAGTAGAGCTATCATC